>Ga0302250_1000336_pt1 | contig 50338 bp, 47 predicted proteins | sample AAG_RA_Asp_MG_FD_193536 | JGI IMG/M metagenome (GOLD analysis project Ga0302250, IMG submission 193536) | Enriched activated sludge microbial communities from anaerobic digester in WTTP, New Holstein, Wisconsin, United States - AAG_RA_Asp | ecosystem: Engineered > Bioreactor > Anaerobic >...
GGGCAGGCGCCCTGGCTGCTGTAGATCTTACCATCATGTTACCGTCAATCCTGAAGAAGCTGATGGTATCCTTAAGCTGCTCAGCCTGTCCCGACAGTTCTTCAGAGGTTGACGCCATCTCCTCTGATGCACTGGCGTTCTGTTGAATGACACTGTCCAGTTGCTGGATGGCCTTGTTGATCTGGTCGGCGCCCACATCCTGCTCCTTGCTGGAAGCACTGATTTCCTGGACCAGTTCTGCTGTCTTCTGGATATCCGGCACCATCTTGTCCAGCATCTCCCCGGCTGTTTCGGCCACCTGAACACTCCTTGACGACAGGGTGCTAATCTCGCCAGCAGCGGCCTGGCTGCGTTCGGCCAGTTTGCGTACCTCAGAGGCCACAACAGCAAAACCCTTACCGTGCTCGCCGGCACGGGCGGCCTCGATAGCTGCATTCAAAGCCAGCAGGTTGGTCTGGCGGGCAATCTCTTCGATGATGGAAATCTTAGTGGCTATCTCTTTCATTGCACTTACAGTTTCAGCCACCGCCTTGCCACCTTCTTTGGCATCCGCAGCGCTCTTGATAGCAATCTTTTCCGTCTGGGCAGAGTTGTCGGCATTCTGTTTTATGCTGGAGGACATCTCTTCCATGGAGCTGGAGATCTCTTCCGCACTGGCAGCCTGTTCCGTGGCCCCCTGGGAAAGCTGCTGTGCCGTTGCCGAAAGCTGCTGGCTGCCGGAAGCCACGTTATCCGCTGCTCCCATGACATCCCCCACGACCCCCTTGAGTTTGCCAACCATGTTATCCAGCGCCTCCATCAGCTGCCCGGTTTCATCCTTGCTAGTGACCGAAATCTTTGCCGTCAGATCACCGGCTGCCAATGCATTGGCAAACGCCACACCTTCGCCAAGCGGCCTGGTAATCATGCGGGTAATGAATATCCCCAGCGCCGCCGCAATCACAACACCAACGATTGAAAGCGTGATCATCAGAATGGATGCAGCCTTGGCTGTTTTTGCATTAAACTCCGCCATTTCCTTGGCAGCATGAATCTTGGCATCTACCAGTTTGTTGATTGAATTATTGAACTGGTCCGCCGCCTTGCCGAACTGGCCGGCCTCCAGCATGGCCTGCACCTCGCGGTCCTGATTTGACACGGCAAGCTGCAACAGTTTTTCCAGCAAGACAAAATAGGCTGCGCGATCCTTTTTGAACTCATCGAACATCTTGCGCCCTTCGTCAGTGAACAATGTTTTCTCAACTGCCACCGAGGCTTTTTCCAGTTCGTCCCGGCGTTCCTTGATCATCTGGGCATATTTATCTTTCTCTGACTGGCTGGTGGACCTGAGCAGATACAACACATTAACCCTCATGCGCTGAAAACTGGTGGCCACATGCAGCAAATCCCCTATGGGCACTGTCATCAGTTGATAGAGCTTGGTGTCGCCCTCATCAATCTGCTTTACCTTGGTTGTCCCGATCAAACCGATGCTGCCGGCGATCAGGGCAACAATAATAAAACCAGACAACAGCTTTACGCCTATCCTGAGATTGTTTAACCATTGCATACACATGTCCTCCTTCGGTAAGGTGTCACTTTCCCGCAATCATTTATACATCTATTCAGACAGCCTGAAGTTCGGCCTGCTCAATATTCTCAACCTTCTGCAGAATCATCATCATATCCAGAATCAGTGCAACTGTGCCGTTTCCCAGAATGGTGGCGCCGGAAACCCCTTTGACATCACGGTACATGCGCCCCAGGGACTTGATCACGGTCTGGTGTTCGCCAATTACGCAATCGACCACGAAACCGACCTTTCTGCCATTGATTGATGTAATCACAATCTGCTCGATTTCCGGACGCGCTGACGAGATAGCAAACTGCTCACGCAGGCTGATATACGGCACAATCATGCCGCGTACGTTCACAAGTTTGCGGCCATGGGCATTTTTTATGTCAGCGGTGGTCAGTTCAATACACTCCTCCACACTGGAAAGCGGCAAAACGAAATAGCAATCGCTCACACTGACCAGCAGACTCTCAATGATAGCCAGCGTCAAAGGTATCCGCAGCGTGATCGTGCTCCCCTGCCCGCTGACACTGTTGATCTCGATCGTCCCACGCAGCGCTTCAATGGCCTTTTTGACCACATCCATCCCCACGCCTCTGCCTGACACATTGGTGATCTTGGCCGCCGTAGAAAAGCCGGGGGCAAAGATCATGTTGTAAATATCCCTGTCCGGCAGGTCGGCAGTTGGCGACATCAGGCCTTTTTCGATGGCCTTGCTACGGATGGCATCACGATTCAGGCCAGCACCATCGTCCAGGATCGTGATCAACACGCTGTCTCCGGAATGCACGGCGCCGAGATGGATTTTACCTACGGAGGATTTTCCGGCAGACCGACGCGTTTCCGGCATCTCGATGCCGTGGTCGATACTGTTGCGAATTAGATGAATCAAGGGATCATTCAGCTTTTCGATAACTGTTTTGTCCAGTTCGGTTTCTGCACCTGAAGTTTCCAGCTCGATCTCTTTGCCCAGTTCCTGGGAGAGATCACGCACCAGCCGCTTGAATTTGCTGAACGTTGAACCGATTGGCATCATACGGATATTCAGGGTGGTGTCCCTCAACTCGCCTGTCAACCGCTCGACCTCTTCCGAGATGGTCACAAACTCCAGGTTGTTCTGCAAAGCGGCTGTCTGGCTCAGGTGTGCCTGTACTGTAACCAGTTCACCAACCAGGTTGACCAGTTGGTCCAGTTTTTCAGCCGGAACCCGAATGCTGGTCGCTGACTCCTGAACCGCCCGGTCCTGCCTGAGCGCCTTAACCTGTTGCTGTTCTACCAGTGCCGACTGCACCTTGTCCGGCGTAACCGCGCCGACCTCAACCGCCAGCTCTCCAAAGCGTTTCTGCAACCGGAGAATCTTCTGCATTTCCACCGGGCTTATGTCACCACGTTCCACCAGGATGTCGCCCAACTTCTTGTACTCACGATCGATGTCGACTTCGCCGCCGTCATCAATCATGTCGATCTTCAATTCACAGTCATCCTCCACAAAGATAAAAACATCCTTGATGGCATCAAGACCGCGCGAGGTGGTCAGGATAATATCCCAATAAACATAGCAATGTTCAGGGTTGATTTCGTTCAAAGGCGGGATGGCGTCCATATTGGCAATCACATGGCATTCACCAAGTTCGCGCAGTTCATTGATCAGAGAGGCGGGGCTGGCTCCGAACAGTAGCATCTCGGGCTGCGGCTTGAAACGGATACGCCAGGTTTGCTTTTCCGAAATACCTTCCTGAGTCTCCACAAGCTCTTCCGGTGTGGCTGTTTCTACCACCGGTTGTGCAGGCACCAGTATCCGCAGACCCGCAATGATCTCTTCACCTTCTGCCTGATTAACAGTATTGCCGGAAACAGAAGCGTCCAGCAAGGAGCTGATATGGTCTCGCGCCCTTAACGTAAGATTGAGCAGATGCTTTGAGACTGCAAGTTTGCCGCTGCGCACAAGGTCAAAGACCGTTTCGACTTCATGGGTGAAAGCTGCTACCGCATCAAAACCGAACATGGCACCCGAGCCTTTGATCGTGTGCATGGCCCTGAAAACCCTGCCGATCAACTCCTCGTCTTCCGGTGTTTCTTCCAGCTCCAGCAGAGAAGTTTCAAGCTCTGCAAGCAACTCGCTAGCCTCTTCGAGATAAGTGGCGATATGCTGTTCAATCATGTTTTACCTCGGTACTCGGTACTCGGGACGCTGGACACAGAACCGGTAAAAACGTTTGAGCTCTACTGGCAACTGTTCCCCGCTCCCGAATCCCGGGGTGTTAACCAAGCACCTTCTTTACAACAGCAATCAACTGCTCAGGCTTGAAAGGTTTGACAATCCAGCCGGTAGCACCGGCAGCCTTGCCTTCACCTTTTTTGCTGTCCTGTGACTCGGTGGTTAGCATGATAATGGGGATGAATTTGTTCACTGAACCGCCCCTGACCCCTTTGATCAGGCCAATGCCGTCAAGGTTGGGCATGTTCAGGTCTGTTATCAGCATATCAACCTTCTGGGCAGACAGCTTGTTCAAGGCATCTTTGCCGTCCACCGCCTCAATAACATCATATCCATTCTGTTTCAGGGTAAAACTGACCATCTGGCGCACACTTGCAGAGTCATCAGCCGTCATGATGATCTTTGCCATTATTTACCTCCTAAAAACCACTGACAGGGTTCATCGTTATTTTGCTTGCATCTGGTGGCGATATGAGCGCCGGTTAAAGCATTCTCTTCTTTCATACATTCTGGGAGCATGTAGTCCGAAAACAGCCGGCAACCGTTTGCTGCAGCTGTTTTGCAGGCTGAACAGATAATCTGCAGGGTGGTGATATCAACACGATCAACCTGTTGCAGGTCCAGCTTGATCGTCTTGACAGAGGAAACTGACTCCATCAGGGCCGCATGCAACTCTGCGGCGGCCTCTATGCCCATGTTTCCACACGCCTTGATGGTGATACTGCTGCCGTCAGGGGCCAGTTGTTTATCCAGTTTGTAACTGCTCATCCGTTTTACCTCTCTACGGGGATGCTAAAACAGATCTACGTTGTCTCCAAATTCAGATTCAGAACCAGAATCCGCCCTGGCCTCGGCCGTTCTGGCTGTCGGCAATGCGGTTCCCCCACTGCGTTTCATGACAAGCGCCTCGTGTATATTACGTTCACTTTGCATGGTGTATTTTTCTTCCATGTGACGCAGGTTTTCCTTGAACTCACTGCTGGCAGGCGCGATCTCCCTGGATTCGGCAACGATTCTGTCCAGATGTTCAAAAACATTTTCGGAAAGCTGCCCGGCTTTATCCTGGATGCTGATGTCGGTAGTAGCGTTTTCAATATCGCTACCCAGCCTGGTAACCCCGCGATTCAGGGCATCCAGTTGTTCCAACAAACTGGAATGCATGTTGTCGAGATTGCCCATGGTCTCGTTTACATCCGTCTCCATTACCACGATGCGTGAAGCAACCTCCTCTTCTTCCTTTTCCGTTTCATAAAGGATATGGCCGGTCACGTCCTTAACCTGGTTCAAGGTTTTGGAAACCATTTCCGTCTGGACCACGGCTTCCAGAGAAAGCCGCTTGATCGCCTCGGCCAGCACCCCCAGGGCTGCGCCTTCCTTGCCGGTATGTGCCGCCATAATTTGCGAGTTCAGCGCAATCAGATCAATCTCGCTGCCGATATCTTCGATATCTTCAACAAAATTAGAGATTTCTCCGATCGTATCGGCCACCTTGCGCATTGTCACCGAGAGTTCCTGATCGGTCTTGGCACATTCGGAGAGAATTTCCGTAACATCATGCATGCCACGGCTGACATCTTCGACAAAAGAGCTGCCACTGCCGTTTTCAGACCCCATCACGCGGGATGTCTGATCCGTCAGCATAGACTGTTTGCTGGCAATATCCCTCAGATTCTCAACCATCACTGCTGCGGCAGACGAAAGCTCTGATATGGAATGGCGCAGCTGTGCGGCCTGCAGCTCACAGACATCACCCACCTCTGCTATCAGTTCCAGCGAAACACTGCCTCCAGCAGCCTGGGCATTGATATCTGTTTCAAGCCTTGTCAGCGCCTCAACAATATGCTCAACCTGCTGACGGGTAATATCATGCGCCTGCATCGAGGACACCACTCCACTGATATTGGCAGAAACTTCCTGTGAAACCGAGGCAACCATTGCTGCAAAACTTGAACAGGCAGCATTCACAGAAATCAGCGCTTCAATGCTTGATGTGATGTTTTTGAAAATCCGGCTAATCTCCTGATCCTGCTTCGATTCAGCCATTCTGACCAGGGCAAGATTTTCCGTGATGATGCTTTCCAGAATGCAATTATGGCCTAAAATACTCGCCGATTTGTCATTCACAAGATGTGACAGCCTTTCCACATCCATGGCCAGGGTAAGAAAACCCAGCCCTTTTTCTCCGATTCTGGAACTTTCGATCTTTGTTGAAATACCCAACATACGCAGGGTCTTGTACATCTTCTGGAATCCGCCCAAAGGCTGCTCCACCTGCTGCAGCAAGGCGGTAATCCGCTCCAGTATGTCACAGCTGTCCCGTCCCTGCTGTTTGGCAGAACTCAGATAGGCATCCATATCATTCATCATGTTTTTCAGCCGTTCAATCAACGCTTGAACAACTTCGCCCGACACAGAATCTACAAGACTGTTAGCCATCTCGTTGATCTCTGTTGAACGCTGGTAAAACTCCTGAAGCCTGGAGCCGATATGGAGAAACTCATCCTCTGTTGTTCCGGCCAGAAGACTTAGGGACTTGATGGAAGAAGCTATCCCGGGCTGCCAGTTGTCCGGCACCGTTAAATCAAGCTGTTTCTGGATTTCTTTGTATGCTACTGGCTGGTTTTCCATAAGGTTCCCGTGTAATCGGCTATCAAGACAAAAGCCCCAGCTGGGTCAATTCGTGCATCAGTTTCTGTCTGCTCAGAGGCTTAACAATGTATGAGGTCGCCCCCCCCTTGTAAAAGGACTGGAAGACAGAGTGCGGATCATCCAGCGCCGTAAGCATAATCACCCGTACCTCCAGATTCTGGGGGATATCCATATTTTTCTCCAGCTCGCGGATCCGGCGCAAAGCCTCGATGCCGTTCACCCCCGGCATCATTATGTCCATGCAAACCAGGTCATAGGGGCGTTTACCCTCATGGGCGAGCTTGAACGAGGTTACAGCTTCCTCACCGTTCACAGCAATATCACAGTCGAAAAAGGATGAGAGATGCTCTTTCAGTATCCGGCGAGAAATAAAATCATCTTCGACAATCAGGCATTTCACTTGCGCCTCCTGTTCATGCGGGTTCCAGCTTCATCATGAAGATGAAACTGCTCCCTTCACTAACAACACTTTCTGCCCAGATGCTGCCGTTAAGGACAGCGGAAATCTGTCTCGCAATACTTAGCCCCAGACCGGTGCCCCCATAACGCCTGTTCAGCGTTTCTTCCACCTGGGTAAATGGTTCAAATATTTTGTCCAGCATATCTGACGGTATGCCTATCCCGCTGTCCTGTACAACCAGTCGCAGGGCCTTTGGTTTTATTCCATCGTCAGTAATGGATGCCTTGACCCTGACACTCCCACGTTCAGTAAACTTGAGGGCATTACCGATGAGGATATCCAGTAATCGCTGCAACTGTTCACCATCACCCTTGAGTCTTTCCGGCACATCATCTGCAATATCTACGGTGAATACGATACCGCGCAGGGCAAAACTGTTGTTATATCTGGAAGGCAATGCTTTGAGGATAGTGTGTAAAGGGATAACCGAGCCGCTGTCAGCAGCATCTTTGCTGTTCCCCTGTGCAAAGGACAGGAGCCAGTCAACCAGCTCCATCATGTTGTTGGCAGCCATCTTGGCAATCTGCACGTATTCGCGCTGGTTCCCAGAAAGTGGTTCGTTTTCCAGCAGTTCAATTGCGCCGATGACACCGTTCATAGGGGTGCGCATTTCATGGGTCATCTGGGCAATAAACTCGCTTTTTTCGTTGGCAGCCTTGACCAATAGCAGCCTGGCAGACTCCAGCTCGGCCAGGGCATTTTCCAACTGTGCTGTACGCTGGGCTACTGTAGACTCAAGTTCTTCCCGATAGTGGCGCTCAAGTTGACGCAATTTATGATACTCAACCGCCCTTTCTGTAACCTTGCAAAGGTACTCCATGTCGACCGGTTTGTGGATCAGATCAAAAGCACCTCCTTTGATCACGTCCACAGCCATATCAATTTGCGAAAGGGCCGTCATGATGATTACCGGAATATCCGGATGAAGTTGCTGCACCTTGTTGAAAAACGAGATGCCGTCTTCACCCGGCATGACCACATCTGTAATAATAGCCTTGTAGTCCTTGCGGGACAGCAGTTCATAAGCCTCCAGAGTGCTGCCGGCAGAGCTTACTGTAAACCCGCAATTTTTTAGGCGCATTGACACCATGAACAGAGACGTGGCCTCATCATCAATTACCAAGACATGAGGAAGTCTGTCAGCAGCCCGGTTTTCACTAGTGTTCAGCTCTGCCATGCCACACCCGTTTGCGCCAAATCAGTTAAATCAGTAAGAAGCCCAAAACACCTGTCAGCTTGGAAAGGCAAAAATTATCTACTTTTTGAAGTCCTTGATAGTCGAAATTACAAAGTCCCGCTGAGACGCATCTTTCTGGTGACACCCAAAACATGTGCTCAGCGGATCAAGATTGCTTGGCTTACCATCGGCCCCATAACCGGCAAAAATCCAGCCACCGGTCTGCCTGGCCTTCTTGTCCTTGCGCATCATAACGATCATATTTTTGGCACCAGCGGTTGTGGTACCCTTTTTAATATTGAAATTTTCCACGACGATGGTGCTGCCTTCGCCAAACCGGTTGCCAGCCTGATAACCTTTCATGGCCTTTTTATCTGCATAGATATAATGAATACCGTAAAAAAGGGATTTTTCATTTGTGTCTATTTTCTTTACACTCTTTTTCCAGGATTTGTATCCCTTAGGCAACGGAGGCTGGGAATCGGCAGAGACATTTGCGGCAACAAGCAAATTAAAAGCAAACAAGCAGGTGGTCAGTGCAACCATTAATCTCATAACAAACTCCATTCATATATATAAATGTATTTTAAATAACATAACTCTATTGACTTTTTCCAGCACTAATTTGGCAGAAACCCAGCATTATTGGCACTCGAGCAAAACACACTGAAAGTGCGATGTAATATTCAGAATTTGACTACGCTAACTATAACATCTTTTTTTTGCTTGTCACGCCAGGCAAACTTTTTTGTATTTTCCATTGCAGTTGACCTGGGCAGGCTAATGGGGTAGTTTATACGAGCAATTTCAGCCTTGGAGCCCCGCATGAAACGCCCGTCATGGGATCAGTATTTCATTGATATCACACATCTTGTAGCCACCAGATCCACATGCCTGAGACGCCAGGTGGGCGCAATTCTCGTCAAGGACCGCAACATCTTGGCAACCGGATACAACGGTGTTCCGTCCGGCATCACACACTGCTCGGAAACCGGATGCCTGCGTGAACAGATGCATGTGCCGTCCGGTGAGCGACATGAGCTATGTCGCGGCCTGCACGCTGAGCAGAACGCTATCATTCAGGCTGCCAGACATGGTGTAAATATCGATGGCGCAACGTTGTACTGCACCACCATGCCGTGCATCATCTGCACAAAGATGATCATCAACGCCGGCATCAAAAAAGTAGTATACAATGAGGGATATTCCGACAACCTGGCGGCCAGCATGATTGCCGAAGCAGGTATCGAGGTTGTTAATTTTTCAGAGCAAGGCGGGGAGAAAAAACCATGAAATGCCCTTTCTGCGGCAATCCGGACAGCAAGGTGGTTGATTCCAGGCCCGACAAAGGCGGAACAGCCATACGGAGGCGCCGCGAATGTGAAAAATGCGCGAAACGCTTTACAACACACGAGCGCATTGAAGAAATGCTGCCACTGGTCTGCAAAAAGGACGGACGACGCGAGCCTTTCGACCGTATGAAAATCATCTCCGGACTCAAGAAAGCCTGCGAAAAAAGGCCCATATCAGTGGAAGAAATCGAGCGTATGGTTGACCGTTTGGAAACCGTGCTGCAGGAAAGCTCCGAAAGAGAGATATCGACCAACCGTATCGGCGAATGGCTGATGAAAGAGCTGCACAACATGGACGAGGTTGCCTATGTGCGTTTTGCATCAGTATACCGTTCTTTCCGCGACATCAACGAATTCATGCAGGAGCTTCAGGATCTCTTGAAAAAATGACCGGACCAGACAGCGCATACATGAAACGGGCCATCATGCTTGCCAAAAAAGGAGTGGGCAAGACATCCCCCAATCCTGCCGTCGGCTGTGTGATTGTCAATAACGGTACTATTGTAGGCGAAGGGTGGCATAAGAAGGCCGGGGAACCACACGCCGAGATCAATGCCCTGCAGATGGCCGGGAGCTTGGCCAAAAACGCCGATGTCTACGTCACCCTGGAGCCCTGCTGTCACACCGGCAAAACCCCTCCCTGCACCGATGCCCTGATCAGAGCCGGGGTTTCCAGGGTATTCGCCGCCATGCAGGATCCCAATCCGCATGTGGCTGGAAAAGGACTGGCCGCCTTGAAATCTGCAGGGATACAAAGCTCCTGTGGGCTCCTTGAGGAGGAGAGCAGGAAACTCAACCTTCCCTTCATCAAGCAGATCACGACCGGTTATCCTTTTGTCACTTACAAATGCGCCATGACCCTGGACGGCAATATTGCCACGGTCACAGGAGAATCAAAATGGATCAGCTGTGAAACTTCGCGACGGCTGGTGCACAGGATAAGAGCCTCTGTAGATGCTGTCATGGTTGGGGTGGACACCGTGCTGGCAGACAATCCGGAACTCACAGTTCGCCACGTGCGCGGCAAAAATCCGCTGCGCATTATCGTCGACAGCAGACTGAGAACCCCTGAAAGCGTCAACGTATTGAGCAACAAACTGGCATCCAAAACCATCATAGCTACAACGGAAACCAACCCCAAAATCCATCTGCGTTACACCAAGACTGGTGCGACTGTACTGGTCTGCAATGAATACGATGGACGGGTTCGCCTGGATGACATGCTCCGTAAACTTTCACAGATGGGCATTCAATCCATCATGCTTGAAGGGGGCAGCAGGCTGGCTGGGGAAATGCTGCAGCATAACCTGATTGATGAGATGGTGTTCTTCATTGCCCCTAAAATCATCGGCAACAATGGCTTTGCCCCATTTACCCTGCAAGGCATGTTCAGTATGGCTGAAGCCATTCGGCTTCAGTATACCGAGATCAGGAAATCCGGGGTTGATATCATGGTCAAGGCCCGCCCGGAGAAATCATGTTTACCGGCCTGATCGAAGATGTTGGCAGGATAACCGCTTTTGAGCGCAAGGGTAGTGCTGCGGTGCTTGGTGTTTCTTCAGCACTCCCGGTTGACGATGTTGCCATCGGCGATTCTGTGGCAGTCAACGGGGCCTGCCTTACGGTCATAAGTAAAAACAGGGATATCATCAGCTTCGACATATCCCCGGAGACCATCTCTAGCACGACCTTCGACAAGATACGTGTTGGCAACAGGGTCAACCTGGAGCGCGCCATGCGTTTGGGAGACCGCCTTGGTGGACATATCGTCACCGGTCACATTGACTGTATCGCCACGCTGTCAAAAACCGCCGTTTCTTCCGCTAACCGCATCCTTGAATTCACCATGCCGGCAGAGCATGCCAGGTATCTCGTCAGAAAAGGTTCCGTGACTATTGACGGCATCAGTCTGACGGTCAATAACGTGTCATCTTATGGATTTGCAGTCAACATCATCCCGCTCACACAGATCAAGACTACACTTGATGACCTTAAAACCGGAGATCATGTAAACATTGAAACCGATATCATCGGAAAATATGTGGAACGCATCACACAGCCCTGGACAAACCAGTCCGCTTTGAGCATGAAGTCACTGGCTGAGAACGGCTTCATATAAATCTGCCTCAGACGGCATACACCCTGCTGACCACGAAAATGGAGAAAACATGTCTGTATCAACCATCGAAGAAGCGATTGAAGATATCCGCCAAGGAAAAATGATCATACTGGTAGATGATGAAGACCGGGAAAACGAAGGTGACCTGACCATGGCTGCAGAAGCCGTGACACCCGAAGCCATCAACTTCATGGCAAAATACGGTCGCGGACTGATCTGCCTGACCCTGACCCCTGAAAAATGTGACCAGCTTGGGCTCAAACCGATGGTGCGCGAAAACTCGTCACCTTTTGAAACCGCTTTCACCATCTCCATCGAAGCCAAAAAGGGTGTTACCACCGGCATTTCTGCCGCAGACCGGGCCCTCACGATCATTACCGCCGTAGCTGAAAATGCCACCCAGAATGATCTGGTAAGCCCCGGACACATATTCCCGCTGCGGGCGAAAAAAGGCGGGGTACTGGTGAGACTGGGACAAACCGAAGGCTCGGTAGACCTGGCAAGGCTGGCCGGCTTGAAACCTGCCGGTGTAATCTGCGAGATCATGAATGACGACGGCACCATGGCCCGGATGCCGCAACTGAAATTGTTCGCCAAAGAACACGGCCTGAAGATCTGCACCATTGCGGACCTGGTTTCTTATCGCCTGAAAAATGAACTGCTGGTAAGAAGAGTGGCTGACGCCCAGCTGCCGTCGCGCTTTGGTGGCGACTGGCGTGCCATTGCCTTTGAAAATGACATCGACCAGCTTGAGCATATTGCTCTGGTCAAGGGAGAGTTCAAAAAAGACGAGCCGGTACTCGTAAGAGTTCACTCCGAGTGCCTTACTGGTGATGTGCTGGGCAGCATGCGCTGTGATTGCGGCGAGCAGTTGCACTGCGCCATGGAAAAGATTGCAGCTGAAGGCAAGGGTGTCATCGTATACCTGCGCCAGGAAGGACGCGGCATCGGCCTGCACAACAAGATCAAGGCATATGAACTGCAGGACCAGGGGCTGGATACCGTGGAAGCGAACCTGCAACTGGGATTCAAGGCCGACATGCGTGACTATGGCATCGGTGCCCAGATCCTGCTGTCACTGGGCATAAACAAGATTAGACTGCTGACCAACAACCCCAAAAAGATGGTGGGCCTGCAGGGATATGATCTTGATATCGTTGAACGGGTGCCACTGGAAGCCGATGCCAACGAAGCCAATAAGGATTACTTGAAGACAAAACGCGAAAAGATGGGTCACATGCTGGAGAATGTTTGATGAAGATACTGCTTCACACCTGCTGCGGCCCGTGCGCCCTTTTCCCGTTGCGACAATTACGGGAAAGTGGACACGAGGTCGCCGGTTTTTTTTATAACCACAATATCCATCCTTACCAGGAATATGCCAAACGCCTGGATGCAGCAATTGAAATGGCCAGAATTGAATCATTGCCGCTGTTGACCAAAGACTCATATGACCTGGAAATATTTCTGGCCGCAGTAGCCGCCGACCCAGAAAAGCGCTGCTCATACTGCTACGCTTCAAGGCTTGACGCCACAGCAGCAACTGCCAAGAGCCAGGGGTTCGAGGCCTTCACCACATCCCTGCTTTACAGCAGATACCAGAAACACGATGAGATCAGGGCACTGGCTGAAAAAGCGGGACACAAGCACGGCGTGACCTTCCATTACCAAGACTTCAGGAACGGCTGGCAGGAAGGTATCCGAATCTCCAAGGTATTGGGACTGTACCGTCAACAGTATTGCGGTTGCATCTATAGCGAAAAAGAACGCTATCTTGGCAGCCCCAAGCAACCATGACCCCCGGAAAGCTCCTGATCATAGGCGGGGTGTTTCTGGTCCTGAGCGGATTACTGATCAATTTCCTGCCACGTTTGACCTGGCTGGGAAAACTGCCGGGGGATATTTTCTACAAAGGTGAAAAATTCACGTTCTATTTCCCGGCCGCCACCAGCCTGCTCGTCTCCGCACTGCTTACCCTGCTGCTTTGGTTTTTCAGAAAATGATCGCAGAAACTAAAAAAGCCTGTGTAACCACAGGCTTTTTTAGTTCTAAATGTTTGTCTTGCAGCCTAGGCGTGAATGGCGCCTACCGGGCATGTATCCACGCATGCGCCACAGTCGATGCAGGTGTCTGCATCGATAACATGCTTGCCACCCTGTTCGCTGATAGCGCTTACCGGGCATGTGTCTGCACATGCGCCGCAGTTGATGCAATCGTCATTAATTGAGTGTGCCACTTTCTTACCTCCTTGATAGATTTACGATTAAAACCATAACTTGCTGGAAGTCTACCACCGCCTCACCGGGGTTGTCCAGTAAAGATTGAAAACAATAGCGTCACTATCTGCACAACAAAAAATGGTTATTATCGTCAACAAGACTAATAACATGCGTCATATCCATCAAATGACATCGTACCGGGAAACATGTACTGAAAGACATCACCAGCATCGAGCATTACATGTACCGCAAACATACTACACATGACAAGACATCCTGGTTTTACATGCCTTGGTATGAAATATGCTTATTAGAACTGACTTATTCATATCAAATTATCTTGTATTTGTGTTTTTCTTATTGTATGACTGCCTGATATTTTTATAACACTGTTTCTTTAACAGCATATTCTCAGGAGAATTAAATGATTATTCTTGCGCTTAACTGCGGTAGCTCATCAGTAAAATACCAGTTGTTCAACTGGGAAAAAATGGAAGTCGTGGCCAAGGGCATGGTAGAACGCGTTATTATTGGCGGTTCTTTCATTGAGCATGAAGTGCCGGGCAAGGAGGTATTCAAGGATGCTCACGAATGCCACAATCACGAAGCCGCCATTGACCTGATCATAAAAACCGTTACAAACCCTGTTGTAGGTGTACTCAAAGACGTCAAGGAAATCTCCGTTGTCGGCCACAGGGTCGTGCATGGAGGAGAACTTTTCACCTGCTCGGTCAAGATCGATGACAACGTGCTGGAAGCAATCAAATCGGTGAAAGACCTGGCCCCGCTTCACAATCCGCCCAACATCGAAGGCATCCAGGCCACCACCCATCTGCTGCCGGATGTACCGCAGGTGGCTGTATTCGACACGGCATTTCACCAGACCATGCCGATGAAGGCCTTCCTTTATGCCTTGCCATACGAGTGGTATGAAAAGCACAAGGTTCGCCGCTACGGTTTCCACGGCACATCGCATCTTTACGTATCCAAGCGGGCGGCCGCGCTACTGGGCAAAAAATCGTCCGACTGCAACCTGATCACACTGCATATCGGCAACGGTGTATCACATTGCGCTATCAAAAAAGGCATTTCCGTCGACACATCCATGGGTCTGACTCCGCTGGAAGGCGCGGTAATGGGCACACGCTGCGGCGACATCGACCCGGCCATCCCCATGTTCATGATGCAGCAGGAAAACCTGAGTGCCAGCGAGATGGAGAATATCCTCAACAAAAAGAGTGGTCTGATGGGTATAACCGGACGTTTTACCGACCGCCGCGATGTTATCGAAAATGCCCAGAAGGGTGACAAACGCTGCCAGATTGCCATTGACATCGAGGCATATCGCATCAAGAAATACATCGGCGCCTACATGGCTGCTATCGGCAAAGTGGATGCTGTTGTCTTTACCGCAGGCGTGGGTGAGATGAGCGTCGAAATCCGCGAAAAAGTACTGGAAGGGATGGAACACATGGGCATCATCCTCGACAAGGAACGCAACAATGTCAGGACGCGCAAAAAGGAGACACTGATCACAACCGACGATTCACCGGTCAAGGCATTCGTGATCCCGACCGATGAGGAACTGGCCATTACAGAGGCATGCGCCGCCATCCTCAATGGCACCTACTCCGATCACATGCACTTTGAATACACCTTTTCCAGACCGGACTTTGAGAGAAAATAGAAAACTGAAAGGGGTGGTAACCAACCGGTTGCCACCCCTCACTCAATCGCACTGTTATTGACGCTGACCAGACTACTCCGCTTATCCTTTCAACTCCTCCCGCAGACCTTCAAGCACAGCCTTTACTTCCGCTTTCATCTCAGCTGCCTTGGGAGACTGTTCATACTTGAGATACTGCTCAAAGTATTTCACCGCCTCCTGCAAACGCTCCTGATCCATGCAGATGTAACCGAGGGTCAGATAGGTCATGCTGTAGGCCGGATCCAGACGGACTGCCTGCAGGCACTCTACTTCTGCCTCTTCCAGTTCATCAATATCATAGTACAGCTCGCCCAGGTTATTGTGGGCAGCCGGGTCGTCAGGGTCCAGTTCTACCCCTTTGCGATAGGCCTCTACCGCACCTTCAATATCCGCCTTGCCATACAGGGCATCTCCCAGGGCATTCCAGGCAAAAACGTTTTCCGGTTCAGCCTCCAGGGCCTTTCTGAAATATGTGATCGCCTCATCAACATTTTCCAGCGAGTTGCACACCAATCCGATGCTGACCAGGGCATCCGCATCTGATGCGTCAATCTTCCTGACCTGTTGATAACATTCAATGGCCTCCTGGTTTTTACCGCTCTCAAACAGCAGATCTCCAAGCGTGGTCAAAGCATCCACATCTTCCGGAGACAATTTGAGCCCCTGCCGGTAATGTTGAACCGCCTGCTCAATGTCACCGGCTTCAGCCATGGCATCCCCCAGATAGAAAAAGCCGTCGGCATCCTTTGGATTCTGCGCACAATAATCCTTTAACACAGTAGCAGCTTTAGCGGCTTCTCCCGCATCCAGCAGATCAATACCCTTTACCAGCTGTTCGCTCAGCACCTTGTCGCTCAAAATAGCCTCCTCTGTTTCAATTGCCTGTGAAAAAATTTTCCAAAAGGATACCAGACTGAGTCCTATTATGCCAGTTTCAATGCGTGTTGCCGGGACACACCCCCAATGCCCGCACACAGAACGGGCAAACAGCATCCCCAAGAAAAACAGGTTAAAAACTTTTACATCAAAACAAATACATACTATCATGCATCTCAATTATTGTTCACGGGACGGAACGCATGAAAGAAAAACACCAGGCTATCGGACTGCGCACCCTGGAGGACATCAGTTTTATCATCCTCCACTCCCACAATCTGCAAGAGACACTGCGCAACATCGTCACCATCGTATCAAAAAGACTGCATACGGATGTTTGTTCCATTTATCTGCTGGAAAACGATGGTGAAACCCTGATGTTGAAAGCAACCAAAGGTCTTTCACGCAACTCGGTGAACCGGGTATCCATGAAAATCAGTGAGGGGCTGGCTGGCCTGGCTATTGAGAGCCGGGCAATGGTTATGACCGAAAACGCTCCTGCCCACCCCCGCTTCAAATATTTCAAGGAAGCCCGGGAGGAAAAATTCCTCTCCTTTCTCGGCCTGCCGTTGTTCGAACGACAAACGCCCATTGGCGTCATCATTGTGCAAACCCGCCAGGCACGCAACTTTAGTGAAGATGAAATCAGCGCCCTGCGCACCATCAGCATCCAGATCAGCGGCATCATCCTCAACGCCAAACTGCTAGACTCCGTTCAAAACAAGGAACAGGAAAGGGCCTGGTTTGAGCAGGAGCTCAGCAAGATCCGCAACGGCCTGACAACTGCCGGATCCTCTTTCACGGAACAGGGGGTCACCAGCGCAATGCGCACACTGTCAGGCATAGCGGTTTCCGGAGGCTTTGTGCATGGCAAAGCCTTCATACTGGACAGGTTCAGCGACAAGGTAGTCAAGGCGGCCAGGACCGGAAGCCAGGAGGAAGAGCTGGGCAAGTTCATGACGGCGCTGGAAAAAGTCAAGATACACACGGTCTACATGGAAAAACGGGTCAGTGAAACCTTGGGAACGGAAGATTCCGCCATCTTTCACACCCATCTGATGATCCTGGAAGACCGCAGTTTCTGCGGCAAGATCACCGAACTGATCAGCCAGGGGATGAGCGCAGTCCGCGCGGCACATGATGTCGTCAACCATTATGTTGCAGCTTTTTCCGCAATGGAAGATCCATACCTGCGCGAGCGCTCCGCCGATATGGAGGATATCGGCCGCCGTATCATCGATACCATCGAAGGCAACGGCAGCGCCGTGCCTGAACTTGATGAAAAGCGCATCCTTGTCGCCGAGGACATCTTTCCGTCTACCCTTGCCATGCTCGACCATGACAAGATACTCGGCATCATTACCGAAAAAGGTAACGTATATTCTCATGCAGCCATTATGGCCAGATCACTTGGCATTCCCTCCATCCTGGGAGTTGCCGGTCTTCTGGATGCAGTAGATATTAAAGATGATATCATCCTGGACGGTACCTCCGGACAGCTATTCATCAACCCGGACTCCAGCGTTATCGGAGAATACGAGCGTCTGAGCAAAGAATATGCCGGCCGCCAGAAAGAACTGGAAGGGCTGCACGACCTGCCGGCGGTGACCACCGACGGCCACAAAATTGTCCTCAGCGCCAATATCGGACTACTCTCAGATATCAGAGTAGCCAAACTCAACGGAGCGGAAGGGGTTGGACTTTACCGCACCGAATTTCCCTACATGACCAGAAGTGCCTTCCCCACCAGGGAGGAACAGACCGATATCTACCGTAAAGTGCTGGAGGCCTTCCCTGAGCAGACCGTCAATATCCGCACGCTGGACATTGGCGGAGACAAAACCCTGCCATACTTCCAGTGCAGTCATGAGGAAAACCCCTTCATGGGGCTGCGTTCCATCCGTATTTCACTGAACAGACAGGATATTTTCCGTGATCAACTGGCCTCGATTATGCTGGCTGCCCCTGCCGGCAGGCCAACCATCATGTTCCCCTTGGTATCCTCCGTCGAGGAACTTCAGAAAATCAGAGACATCATGTCAGATGTCGCGGCTGAGTTGCAGCAAACTTCAGGCTGGACACCGACACATCTGCCCGTTGGAGCAATGATTGAAATACCGGCGGCCGTACAAATTATTGACGCCATTATCGATGAAGTGGATTATGTCAGCATCGGTACTAATGACCTGATTCAGTATACGCTGGCCGCAGACCGTAACAACCCGCTGGTAAAACAGTATTACGATCCCCATCATCCGGCGGTGCTGCACTCAATTAAAAAAGTGGCGGACGCTGCCAACCGGGCTAAGAAAAAGATATCCGTATGCGGAGAAATGGCCTCTTACCCCATCAACGCCCTGCTGCTGGCCGGCATGGGAGTCACTGAATTTTCTCTTTCCGCCCCCAGCATACCTGTTATCAAACAGGCCCTCCGCAAGCACACCTATGAGGAATGCCGGCAGCTGGTAGAAGAGATACTGGGCTGTCGCACCGGCTCGGAAGTCAGAAAAAAACTGGCCGAGTTCAAAAAACTGAAGGGGCTTGGCTAACCCATTTATTGTGACAAAAAAGTTGCTTTCTACCAAATGGTTTAGTATATCTTTGATTTACTTTTCTTCTCCGCATGATTTCAATTATAGTTTCACATATATATGCACAGAAAGGTCGTAGACAATGGGGATGGTGGACGAAATCAGGGTGTTTACCGGAAATTCCAATCCGGAACTGGCTCAGAACATTTGCAAATCTCTTGGTGTACCTCTGGGAACAGCCAAGGTCCGTAATTTTTCAGACGGAGAGATACTGGTTGAAATAGGTGAAAACGTTCGCGGCAGGGATGTCTATGTAATTCAGTCAACCTGTGAACCGACCAACAACAACCTGATGGAGTTGCTGATTATGATCGATGCATTAAAACGCGCATCAGCCGAAACCATCACCGCGGTCATGCCCTATTACGGCTATGCACGCCAGGACCGCAAAGCTGCGCCCCGCACCCCCATTTCTGCAAAGCTGGTGGCTGACCTGATCACCACTGCCGGTGCAGACAGGGTTGTTACCATCGACCTCCATGCCGGACAGATCCAGGGTTTCTTCAACATTCCGGTGGACAACCTCTACGCAGCCCCGGTCATCCATAACTACCTTAAAAACAACTTTGAAGGACAACCGCTGGTCATGGTCAGCCCTGACGCCGGCGGTACCGAACGCGCTAGGTCATTTGCCAAAAGGCTGGGCTGCACCCTCGCCGTTATCGATAAACGCCGCACCAATCCCAACGTAGCCGAGATCATGCACCTGATCGGCGATGTGCGCGACAAGGTTGCCGTACTGCTCGATGACATGGTAGACACAGCCGGCACACTCACCCAGGCTGCCAAGGCGCTGAAAGATAACGGCGCAAAGGCTGTTTTCGCATGCGCTACCCATGGGGTGCTCTCCGGCCCTGCCATTGAGCGGATCAACAACTCCGAAATCGAAGAGCTGGTGCTGACCGACACTGTCCCGCTGGGAGCAAAAAGTGAGCTTACATCCAAGATACGCACCCTTTCAGTGGCCGAACTGCTGGCAGAATCCATCAAACGCATCCATGAGGATGAGTCGGTAAGTTCGCTGTTTGTATAAATATTGAAAATCAGACTTAAATATTAAATAGTTCAGGGTGGGGGCATTCCCACCACTAACAGTGGAGGAAGTCATGCAACAGAAACAGATGAATATTGAACTCAGATCAAAAACCGGAAAAGGCAGCAATCGCAAGCTCAGACTTGCAGAAATGGTCCCCGGTGTAGTATACGGCAAAGGCATCGATCCCATGCCGATCAGCATCAAATATCGTGACCTGCAGACAGCCGTTGCTGGCGAAGGCAACCAGAACAACCTGATCACCCTGATTGGTGGCGGCAGCCTTGACCAATCATTGGTGATCGTTGCAGATATCCAGCGTGACGCTGTCAAAGGCACCTACAGGCACGTAGACCTGCACCGCGTCAACATGAACGAGAAAATTCGCCTGAACGTGCCGGTCATCCTGAAAGGCACCGCTATCGGAGTAAAAGAAGGTGGTCTGCTTGATTTCGCCCATCACGAACTGCATGTCGAGTGTCTGCCGGCAAACATCCCGGCAGGTATTGAAATAGACATCACCAGCCTCGCCATTGCCCACTCCATACATGTAAGCGACGTCAAGGCACCGGAAGGCGTTAAACTGCTGGACAACCCCAAAACCCAGGTTGTCGGCGTACTCGGCAGGGCTAAGGAAGAAGCTGCCACAACTGAAGCAGCCGCCTGATCCAGACTGCAGCCGAATTAACATGAGAACTTTTGTCATAGCGGGGCTGGGTAATCCCGGCCCCCAATATCAATGGACCCGCCATAACGCGGGTTTCCTTTTTTTGGACCGTCTGGCCAACCTGGAGAACATCTCCATTACACGCAAATCCTTTTCCGGCCTGGCGGGCGAATGGAAATACCGCGACAACCGCTGCATTCTGCTAAAACCACAGACCTTCATGAACCTGTCCGGCAAAGCAGTCATGCAGGCTCTGCAGTTTTACAAGCTGCCATTATCACAGCTGATCGTGGTACATGATGAACTGGACCTCCCCTTCGGCACAGTCAGACTGAAACAGGGGGGCGGCAACGGCGGACATAACGGCCTCAAATCCATCAGCGAACAGTTGGGCAAGGATTACATCCGCCTGCGCATCGGCATCGGCAAACCTATCCACGGCGACACGGTCAACTACGTGCTGGGTAACATCCCCCCAGACCAGATGGAGGTCATGTCAAAGGTGCTGGACGGCGGGCTGGACATGCTGGAAATGATGCTGGAAGAAGGGCTGCCCAAGGCCATGAGCCTGTTCAACAGCAGGAGCTTTCTGGACTAGGGACTAGGGACTAGGGACTAGGGACTAGGGACTAGGGACTAGGGACTAGGGACTAGGCAATGGCTAAAATAACAATTTCAAATCGACAAGCATAAAGAAGAAAGGCTGCGGCACAGCCAGAAGCTCCATATGCAAGGCTTGCGAAATCAGAGGAATGAGGCGTACACAAACAGTACGCCGCAGTGACGAAGATTGAGCGTAACGCAGCAGATGGACTTATGGTGAAGCCGCCAAGGTAAAGTTATGGGTTTCAACTGCGGCATCGTCGGACTCCCCAACGTAGGCAAGTCCACCATTTTCAACGCGCTCACTTCGGCCGGGGCCGAGTCAGCCAACTACCCCTTCTGCACCATTGACCCCAATGTTGGCATCGTCCAGGTGCCTGACCCGCGCATGGACCAGCTGGCAGCCATTGTCAACCCGCAGAAGATGCAGAACACCACCATCGAGTTCGTCGACATCGCCGGTCTCGTCAAAGGCGCCAGCGCCGGTGAAGGCCTGGGCAACCAGTTCCTTGGCCACATCCGCAGCGTAGACGCCATTGTCCATGTGGTGCGCTGCTTTGACGACGAGAATGTCGTCCATGTGCATGGCCAGGTCTCTCCTGCCTCCGACATCGAGGTGATCTGCACAGAACTGGGCCTGTCCGACCTGGACACTGTGGAGAAGAAGTTCCAGCGCGCTGACAAGGCTTCCCGCGGCGGCGACAAGAAACTCAAGGAAGAGGCTGAATTCTACAAAAAGGTCAAGGACCTGCTCAACGCCGGCAAAAGTATCCGCGGCATTGCCGAAAATGAGGATGAACGGCTCTGGATGCGCGACCTGCACCTGTTGACAGACAAGCCGGTGCTATATGTCGCCAATGTTTCCGAGGATGACCTGACAGGAGAGCACCCCTTCGTGGCACAGGTCAAGGAAATCGCTGCCAAGGAAGGCGCCGGAGTCGTCACCATCTGCGGCAAGCTGGAAGCCGAGATCGCCGAGCTGGATGGCGAAGAAAAACTGGCCTTTCTGCAGGACATGGGGCTGGAGGAGCCGGGGCTGGACCGTCTGATCCGCAGCGGCTATGAACTGCTGGGGCTAATCACCTACTTCACCGCCGGCGTAAAAGAGGTGCGCGCCTGGACCATCGTCAAAGGCACCAAGGCGCCCCAGGCCGCCGGGGTAATCCATACCGACTTCGAGAAAGGGTTCATCCGCGCCGAAGTCATCGCCTTTGATGACTTCATCGCCTGCAACGGCGAGGCCGGCGCCAAGGAAAAAGGGTTGATGCGGCTGGAAGGCAAAGAATATGTCGTCAAGGATGGCGACGTCATGCACTTCCGCTTCAACGTCTGATTTCTGCTTTCCGCACTCCCGGCAGATTCCATTATTGCCACTTTACTGACGCAATTTCTGAAATTATTGAGCCCGCTATCCAGACCAGGCATAGCGGGCTCAACCGTTACTTGCAACTCACTTACCTAAACTAAAATTTTTTCTGCTGAAGTTGGATCTGTCTCTGCATCTGCGGTAGCGTCCTCTGCTGGAGATGGGGAGCAACAGCAGTTCCACCACCCTGGATACTGGTCTGGCCACCACCCTGGATACTGGTCTGGCCACCACCCTGGATACTGGTCTGGCCACCACCCTGGATACCGGTCTGGCCACAGTACTGGTTTACATTCTGCCTTGCCTTGTTGACTTCATTGTTCAACCTGGCAAGCTCCGCCTCCAGCTGCGCCTTGCGCCCTTCGATGATTGACAGCGTCTGTTTTGCCGGTTGACAACCACCTTCACAGTGACCGATGGATTTAAGCACACCCAGCGGATTGGGGCCGCCGCAGGTGCAGTTGCCAGTAGTGCAGCCGGGCACCTCAATGAATCCGGGGTTGCAGGAAGGCACACGCTCTCCCACGCAGCAGGCACGCTGACCAACGCCGCCGCAGGCGCTGACCGGCTGTGATGCCGGGGCGGTCACAGAAACGCAACGGCCGATGGATTTAAGCACACCCAGCGGATTGGGGCCACCGCAGGTGCAGTTGCCAGTAGTGCAGCCGGGCACCTCAATGAATCCGGGGTTGCAGGAAGGCACACGCTCGCCCACGCAGCAGGCACGCTGACCAACGCCGCCGCAGGCGCTGACCGGCTGTGATGCCGGGGCAGTCACAGAAACGCAACGGCCGATGGATTTAAGCACACCCAGCGGATTGGGGCCACCGCAGGTGCAGTTGCCAGTAGTGCAGCCGGGCACCTCAATGAATCCGGGGTTGCAGGAAGGCACACGCTCGCCCACGCAGCAGGCACGCTGACCAGCGCCGCCGCAGGCGCTGACCGGTTGTGGGGCCGGGGCAGTCACGGAAACACAATGACCGATCGACTTGAGTGCATATCCTGGATTTGCGCCACCGCAAACGCAGTTACCAGTGGTACAGCCGGGGATTTCTATGGAACCCGCATTACAGGAGGGGACACGCTCGGTAACACAGCAGGCACGCTGACCCGGACCGCCACACGGACTGATGACCGGGTTAGGCACACAGCGACCTAAGGATTTAGCCAAACCAAATGGGTTGGCTCCACCGCAGGTGCAGTTGCCAGAACAACCGAGCACTTCATGCATTCCGGAATTACAGGAAGGAATCCGCTCAGTCACACAGCAGGCGCGCTGATTTGCGCCACCACAGGCGGTTGCTCCATATGATTTAAGCGGCAGAAATAGAAACAGGCTGAACAGGAGTGTTAAAACAATTTTGAAGTTTTTCATAGTATCTCCTTGTAGATTCTCCAGTCAACGACAGTAAAAATAACAACTACGCTTCAAGCGGATAAACATCTGACAACATCTGATTATAGTCTGTTTAGGTCCCTTAATGTTTTGGTTCAGGGCTTGTAAGCCCGTCCATCCACTTCATGCCTGAGCACTCATAGTTCTGACAATCAGCCTTGATTGGTGATAACTGTTTCTGACATTAAAACCGCCGAACTTATGTAATTGCAATATATGTTGCTTATTCAGGTAGTTGATACGCAAATCACGCCTGCAACTATGGCCGCATACATCCATACTATACCACGCATTCAAAAACAGCCTTAATAAAACAATTCATATTTTTTCCAGCAAAGACATTTTTCAAGTGATCGACAAAGTTCATTTAGCAGTCTCAGCGTGTAGTTTGAGCCCCATCGATGCAATAATTTAGAGAATTGCAGCAAATCCAGCCCCCCCTTCATCTGAAAGCGCCTTGTAGAGGCGTTCGCATGCAAGACCGCAATTTCTTCCGGAGCGCGGAGATGCTTGGCAACAAGCATAATGCATGGTAGCTCACCGAAACACAAAAACCCCGGCTGCAAATGCAGCCGGGGTTTTAAAAACACTAACAATCTGTTCGGGAAATGTAACTAAAGGCCAAGTTGCCTGTAGAAATCATTACCCTTGTCATCCACCAGGATGAAAGCCGGGAAGTTCTCCACCTCGATCTTCCAGACCGCCTCCATGCCCAGTTCCGGGAAGTCGATGCATTCAACGCTCTTGATATTTTCTTCCGCCAGCACTGCAGCCGGGCCGCCGATGGAGCCCAGATAGAAGCCACCATGTTTATTGCAGGCGTCGGTGACCGCCTGGCTGCGGTTGCCCTTGGCAATCATGATCATGGAGCCGCCCTTGGACTGGAGCAGATCGACATAGGAGTCCATCCTGCCTGCCGTGGTCGGGCCGAATGAACCGGATGCCTTGCCTTTGGGGGTCTTGGCCGGACCGGCATAGTAGATGGGGTGATTCTTGAGGTATTCCGGCAGCGGCTTGCCGCTGTCCAGGATTTCCTTGAATTTTGCGTGGGCGATGTCGCGGCCGACCACGATGGTGCCGTTCAACAGCAGGGGTGTAGATACCGGGTGTTTGGACAGTTCAGCCAGGATATCCTTCATCGGCTGGTTGAGGTTGATAGGCACGCCGTGGCCGTGCTTGCCGCCACGGTACTGTTCCGGGATCAAGCGGCCGGGGTTGCGATCCAGCTCTTCCACAAACAGGCCGTCACGGGTGATCTTGGCCTTGATGTTGCGATCAGCCGAGCAGGATACAGCCATGGCCACCGGGCAGGAGGCGCCGTGGCGCGGCAGGCGAATCACACGGATATCATGGGCCAGGTACTTGCCGCCAAACTGGGCGCCGATACCCAGCTTGTAAGCGGCCTGTAGCAGTTTTTCCTCCAACTCTACATCGCGGAAGGCCTGGCCATGCTCATTGCCCTGGGTTGGCAGGCCGTCCAGATATTTGGCGGTAGCCAGCTTGACGGTCTTGACGCAGGCATCTGCGCTGGTGCCACCGATGACAAAAGCGACGTGATATGGCGGGCAGGCAGCCGTTCCCAAAGACTTCATCTTGGCCACCAGGAAGTTGAAAAGATTTTCAGGGGTCAACAGCGCCTTGGTCTCCTGATAGAGCATGGTCTTGTTGGCAGAGCCGCCCCCCTTGGTAATGAACAGGAATTTGTAGGCGTCGCCATCGGTGGCCATGATATCGATCTGGGCCGGCAGGTTGGTGCCAGTGTTGATCTCCTTGTACATATCCAGGGCAACGGTCTGTGAATAGCGCAGGTTCTCTTCAGTATAGGTCTTGTAGACCCCTTTGGAGATATATTCCTCGTCGTCCACACCGGTCCAGATCTGCTGACCTTTCTTGGCGAAAACCGTGGCGGTGCCGGTATCCTGGCAGACCGGCAGTTCAAACTGCGCCGAGATCTCGGCGTTGCGCAGGAAGGCCATGGCAACACCCTTGTCATTCTGGGAAGCCTCAGGGTCGCTGAGGATTTTGGCAACCTGCTGGTTATGTTCAGGCCTCAGCAGAAAGGAGACATCACGCATGGCCTCATTGGTCAGCAAGGTCAGCGCCTCCGGGCAGACTCGCACCACATCCTTGCCGGCAAACTGTTCGACAGTGACATATTTTTCCGAACCTTCTATCTTGCGATAAACAGTTTCATCCTTTGCAAGCGGGAACGGCGCCTGATACTTGAAATCGGGAGTTGCCATAGGGTAATGCTCCTTTCAAAATGGGGATCGACATATGCCGTGTAAGTCACTTAAGTTCACGACATCCTAGATAAAAACCGGATTATTGTCGAGTGCATTTTTATACGCCTGAAAAGCTGAGGCAGACATCTCTAAAGCCATTGAATCAGCAGCCACACTCCTTGTTATTTGACTCTTTTGCTAGGGTATGTTACCAATATTCAAAATACTGTTGCAAAACGAAAGCAAAAACAGACCATGTTTAAAAATCTGCGTGAAGACATAAACTCCGTATTTGAAAGGGATCCGGCGGCCAGAAATGCCTTCGAAATCATTTTCTGTTATCCCGGCCTGCACGCAATATGGTTCCACCGGCTGGCCCACTGGTTCTGGCGCAACAAGCTCTATTTTCTAGGCAGATTCATATCACAGTTCAGCCGTTTCATGACCGGCATTGAGATCCACCCGGGCGCGAAGATCGGCCATAAATTCTTTATTGACCATGGCATGGGAGTGGTGATCGGCGAGACTGCCGAAATCGGCGACAATGTAACCATCTACCATGGCGTCACGCTGGGCGGTGTTACTTGGGACAAAGTCAAGCGGCATCCGACCATCGGTGACAACGTGGTCATCGGTTCAGGTGCCAAGATTCTGGGGGCGTTTACCGTAGGCAAGGGTGCGCGCATCGGTTCCAACTCTGTGGTTGTCAAAGAGGTGCCTGAAAACGCCACTGTGGTCGGCATTCCGGGCAGAATGGTCATGAGCCAAGACAACTCAACCAATGGACGTGCTCCGCTCGACCATAACAACATGCCGGACCCGGAAGCCAGGGCTATCGCCTGCCTGTTTGACCAGATCCGCAATCTGGAACAAAAATACGAGCAGTTGGCCAGCCAGAATGATGAACTGAGCAAAAAACTGGAACAAAAGCCCAGCCTTGACGACCACGACTAAATCTGCCATATTCTGCCCATGATCAAGCGTCAGACAACCATCAACAGCATTTTCACCATCAAAGGCATTGGCCTGCACACCGGCCGCGAAGTAACGCTTGAATTCCTGCCCCGCCGTGAATTCGGTATTGCCTTTGTCATCAACGGCAACGTTATCCCGGCCCGCTACGACATGGTAGCCGACACCCGCCTCTCCACCCAGATTGCCGGCGGCGGTTATTCGGTCGCCACCATTGAACACCTGATGGCGGCCTTTTATTTTTCCGGTATCACCAACTGTCTGGTCTACATCGATGGACCGGAAGTGCCCATCCTGGACGGATCAGCCTGGGAATTCTACCAGGGCATGTGGAAGGCCGGCGTATATGAGTTTCCAGAGAGCGGCGTCTACCTGAAGGTGCAGCGTCCGGTGGAAGTGCACCATAACGATGCCTGGGTATGTATCAAGCCGCTCAACAGCCTTGAAATTACCATGTCAATTGAGTTCCGCCCGCCGGTCGGCAAACAAAAAAAGCATGTCACCGACGTTGAAAACGCCTTCTCCATCATCAACTCCCGCACCTTCACCCTGCTGGAAGAGATCGAGGCCATCAAAAAGGCCGGCCTTGCCAAAGGCGGCTCGCTGGACAACGCCGTCGTCATCGGCGAGGACGAAGTCGTCAATCCCCACGGCCTGCGCTACAAAAAAGAGCTGGTCAACCACAAGATCCTGGATCTGATCGGCGATCTTTACACCAGCGGCTACCGCCTGCTTGGCAAGGTTGAGGCCAACAAGACAGGTCATTACCTGAACAACCTGCTGCTCAGGGAACTGTTCTCCGATCCTGCCAACTACACCATTTACTGATCGCCCCCAACATGCATCTCTATACTGCAGCAGTAGAGGATTACCGACTGTTCTTACCGTACAGCCCGGGATTGTCTGTTTTGAGCTCCCTTACCTGCCAACACTATTAATCCCTGAACGATCTTTAGGCAAGCACCACCTGCCAAGACATGCAAACAGCACCACAACACCCAGGCACCAATGTACATTTTATGTACACAAATAAACACAAATCGAATACAGCAAACTAAATACCACCACCGATCACACCTGTTTAAACAATTTGTCATGTCAATTCAGCAAGTTAAAAGCAAATACTAAATTGGCACACTCTCTGAAATGCATTGTTTACATCAACATTGAATGCACAAGGAGAACACCATGAAGGCCTTTATCATCAAACTAGCCATTTCCGTTATCCCCATGTTCACCCTGATTATTACGGCAATGCTTTGGGATATCCATTGCCGCAAGCAAAAGATTTCAGCACGCGGGAAACTGGGCCTGCTCAAGGGCATACACCACAACTACACCGAATGCGCGTGATGCAGTGGCACAAGAATCGAAATAAGAGAGGACAGATAATGCCATTAACTACAATTTCTAAACAATTGATCTACCTGACCTGCATAACCATGCTTGGCGGCTGTGCAATCATGAAAAAGGATAACCGGATCATGCTGAACGCACTGGACAATACGGTAAAAGACAGTTTTGTTACCGCCAGTACCACCTCCAAGATACTATCGTCACCCGTAATAGCGCCAGCCGCAATCGGCGCCGGCGTAATTGACATGGCTGTAATCACGCCATCGCGTGCTGTCACACCGGCTGTTGACGATACGCATGACATACTCTGGAAAAACCCGCAGGGGTCGGATGTCCGGCAGGCGATGCTGCTTTTGCCAAAAGCTGTAGCCACCCCGATTGTATTTCTGGGGAGCTGGACTGCAAGGTCACTCTTCACTTCAGACATGTAGGCTTGTGCTTCAGACAAGCCGAAGCAAAAGAAAGGAACTATTCCAATGAAACGCCTGTCATACATTGCCGCACTGAGCGGCTTGCTCATATCGCTGAACGGGTGTGCCGTTTTCAATCGCCAGAATACGCCGGCGCTCAATATGATTGAAAAACACCTCGTGCCGAAGGAACAGCCTGCCAGAGCCCTGTCTTATCCACTGGTCATACCGGTTGGCGCTGTCGCCGCAACCATGGACCTGTTCATATTCCATCCAGTCAGCGTAGTATCCGATGCCTGGGACGACACCGAAGACATGCTCTGGAAAAAGCTGGACTGGGACAAACAATATGCCACCACAACAGCCTCAATCATCCCCAGAACAACGCTGACACCGGTAGTTCTGACAACAGACTTTCTGGTACGCAGCTGCTTTGATATCGGCAGACGCAGCAATACGTCAGGCACCACTGCCGATAAGAATGAATGTGCCCGTAGACAGCAGGAACGCAAAAACCATGAGTTGATGCTGGTCAAACAGGCGGAAGACGCCTTTAACGCAGGCCAATTGGAAGTGGCCATTGCTGTCAGTGAAAAGGCACTGGCCCTGAATCATTACCAGTATCAGGCTGCCGCCATAAAAGCTTGCGCCTTACTCAAATCAAACAGGATAGAACCACTCCTGGCCATGCCGCTTTATCAGAATATTTTTAAAAACGAAGCGTTTATGTTATTGTTTGCCGAAAAACTTTCCGGGGCTTCGCCTTATGAAACCATTCAGCTCTTGTCTTTGCTGGACAGAAAACATCTGTACATGAATGTGACAACCAGAAAACCGCCGAGACAGCCAGTCGCCCAGGGTAAACCACTACTGGTTGTGCAAGCCTCACATGGCGAAACCAGGCTGCTTGACGCGCTCAAGAAGCTGCTACGCCACGAAGACCGGGCCATTCAGCTCAAAACCGTGCAGGTGTTGGTCGTCAACAGCAGATCGTTTTATGGTTTCAAGCAGCTTTTGCAGGATGTCGCCAACGGCCCGGACCCTGTCCTGGCGTTTGCCGCCAGAAACAAACCGGCGCGCTAGCCCAAAAGCACGGCTGCTGACTGCCTGTCTTAACAATTGCCCACAAGGAGTCATATGAACATAGCACCCCTTTTTCTGCCACTCATCTCCTGCCTGTTTCTGGCGGCACTTCCCTATGCAGTACATGCGGTGGGCAACAACGCCCTGACAGCGTCGCGTTATTCAGAACATGTCTACAACCTGCCGGGGCTTTCCAACGTCGGCCGGGTGTCGCCGCACATCTATCGCGGCGCATTGCCTGGCAAAACAGGGTACGCCACGCTGAAGCAGCTCGGCATCAAAACGGTCATCGATATGCGCACCACCGGCAGCGAAAAGACGGAAGTAGAAAATGCCGGCATGACCAGCATCAGCATCCCCATAGAGATGTCCCGCAACGGGCTGCAGGCTAAAGTGGAGCAGGTACTGGCCGTTATGGCAGACCCGGCCCGGCAGCCTGTTTACGTGCACTGCCGCCATGGCCAGGACCGTACCGGCATTGTTGTGGCAGCCTATCGTATGAAGCACCAGGGGTGGTCCCTGGCCGATGCCGAGGCAGAGATGCAGGCCTTCGGCTTCAACGACGTATGGATCAACTTCAAGAAGTTCATCAGACAGTACGGCAGCAAGCAAAAAACACAACTTACAGCATCAAGGAGCCGCTAACATGAGACATATCGCCCTCCTGGCAATTTTCGCCCTATTTTCAAACACAGCCGCGCATGCCGCCCAACCGTCAGAACCGGACATCTATTACAGCTCATCGGCCTGCAAAGCCAGGTTGTCTGCCAAAAACGCCGGTAAAGACGCTATTGAAAAGCGCATGGCACAAGAACTGGCAACCTTCAAGCCATTAGCGGAAAGGGCGCTGGCGCTGCGGGCCGAAACCATCAAGACCGGTCAGGCCATAAAAGCCAAGGTGAACCAGGACAAACCTTTAAGCGGCGATGACATGGCCATTATCAACCAGGGCATCAACGAACACCTGGAGTTGAGGAACGAACTGCTGAAGCTGGCCGAAGCTCACGAATGCTGGCTGGACATACCGGAAAAGAAGTTGGGGCGCTACGGACTGACCCCAGAAAGCAGATTCAAGGGTGTCATGCTGTCCCTCTCCTCGGCAATGTTGCTGTACGATAATTACCTGCTGTCGGTTTCTCTGTTTGAAGGCGACAGCAAACTGCGCAGACTGCTGAACGAAAAAGACCCTGGCTATGCCGTCAAAAGCGCCGCACTGGCCAAAATTACCCTCAGCTACAATTCAATCACGAACCGCCAGCGGGTACGTAAGGCGATCAAGTTTTTCGAGAAAGAATCCGCCAGACAGACCACCATGCTGGCCAAGGATCCAGAAAGCGCCTACATGCAGATGCTGATTGCACAAAGTCCGTCATATGCCATGGTCAAGAAATTCTCCCCCCTGTACGTGGTTGGCCGCAAGGTTGGTTTCCTCACCGGCATTACAACTGACACACTTTCAGGCCTGGAGCGTGAAGGTATCAGCCTTTTCAGCATGGTGTTCGGCAACGCCGTAGGCCTGGTGGAAACACGCAAGGGCAAGCTCAACGGCCGTAGGGACGTAATGGGAGAAATGAACGCATCCCTTCGCCCCGGTGATATCCTGCTGGAAAAAACCCCCTTCAGGCTGACCGACAAGCTGATACCCGGCTACTGGGGACATGCCGCTGTCTGGACCGGTACCGAGCCGGAACTGAAAGAGCTGGGCATCTGGAATCATCCGCTGGTCAAACGCCACCATGGTGCCATCAGGGAGGGACGTATGGTGGTTGAGGCGCTGCGCTCCGGGGTGGAGATGAACTCGCTGGCGCACTTTATGAACATCGACAGTGTGGGGATTATGCGCTTGGCGGAGCAGACCCCCAAAGAACGCGCCGCCATTGTCATCAAGGCGCTGCGCCAAGTGGGAAAACCTTACGATTTCAATTTCGATGTGGAATCCAAGGGACGTGTCTACTGTTCCAAGCTGGTTTACCTGAGCTACAGCGGCGTGGATTGGCCAACCAAAAAATCCATGGGGCGCACCACCTTTACCCCGGACGATGTGGCCGTAAAGGCGGCGTCAGGAAAACCGCTGCAACTGGTCACCTTTTACCATGACGGCAAGAAGGTCAAGGATGCGCCGACCACACGCATGGCAGAGCTGATGGGCATTGAACTGATCAAAGAACAGCAGGCGGCGCATGCCGCGCAAAATGCGCAGTAGCATGCCATTGCAACGAAACAGACCAGATGGTTCCAGGGTAACATGCGGCCTAATCTTTGCGCTGACTGCATTGGCGGTTATGCTGCTATCACCGCCTACTGCCCCGGCCGCCCAGCAGATCAACAGGTCATACGCCGGCAAAATCTCGTCACTGCTTGCAGAGCACCAAGGCCAATCAGGCGCCTACGTATTGGAAAAAGGTGAAGAGGCACTGCTGGCCAGAGCCTGGCTGACCGAGTATGCCGCCAAAACCATCGACATCCAGTATTTCATCTGGAGCAGCGACAACGTGGGCATACTGGCCAGTGAAGCGTTGCTCAGCGCCGCAGACCGCGGCGTAAAAATCCGCGTGCTGGTGGACGACCTGCTGGTGGATGCCCCGCCCCAGTCGCTGCTGGCACTGGCGCTGCACCCCAACATCGACATCCGCATCTACAATCCAAAACTGACCGTAGGCAAATCAAAGCTGCAAAAGGCGTTCAACGCAGTAACCGGACTGCGTAAGGTCAACCAGCGCATGCATGACAAATCCGCCATATTTGACAGCCTGATCGCCATTACCGGCGGACGCAACATGGCCGATGAATACTTTGACTTTAACCAGACCTACAACTTCCGAGACCGGGACATCCTGCTGATTGGACCGGTTGCCGGAAAGATGGAATACAATTTCAACGCATTCTGGCACAGCCCGCTGGCCGTCCCTGTAGAGAGGCTACTGAAACCGCATCTGGACAAGATTACCGCTGAAAAGAAAATGGAGATCTACAAGGAGCTGCACAGCTACGCCGACAGCCCCGAAAACTTCGCCCCAGAGGTCAGGCATGCGCTCACCCGCATTCCACAGCGTTTCGACGCCTTGGTCAGGGACATGGTCTGGGGCCAGGTCCGCTTTATCCACGACCAGCCGGGCAAAAACAACCAACGCCTTGGTTTTGGCGGCGGAGGCCGCACCACTGACGCACTGGTAGAACAGCTGCGCAAGGCCCAAAAAAGCGTAACGATCCAGTCACCCTACCTGATCATGCCCAAAGGCGCGTTAAAGCTGTTCCGCAGCCTGATCGAGCGCGGCGTGGAAGTACGCATTGTCACCAACTCTCTGGCCTCCACCGACAACCTGCAGGCCTTCAGCGGCTACAGCAAACAGCGCAGACAGATACTGAAAAGTGGCATCAAGGTTTATGAATTCAAACCCTCACCTACCATTGCCCGCAGCCTGATCGAACGCTATCCGCGACTGAAAGACAAAGCACCTGTTTTCGCCATCCACGCCAAGAGCATGGTCATTGACGGCACCACGCTCTTTATCGGCACATTCAATCTTGACCCCCGTTCCGCCAACCTGAATACCGAGATAGGCGTGCTGATCAGCAATCCGCAGATGGCCGGACAGGTGGAGCAAAACATCCTGCGTGACATGGCCCCGGAAAATAGCTGGAACGCCGCCGACAACCCAGACCGTTTCGCCCCCGCAGACAAACGCCGTAAACTCAGACTATGGAAGACACTGCCACTGGAACCGTTGCTGTAATATACTTAATTTGGATATCAGCATTTCATTTTTTGTATATCAATATTCAAATTAGTCTTTCAGCCTTTTCTTTCAACACCACAAGCTCAATTAATTTCGTATAGTTATATAAATATCATTATTGGCACGCTCCATGTATTTATTGTTCACAAACAGCAAAGCCCGGAGCCAAGGCTTTTGTGGTCACCCCAAATACAAGGAGTATTCAAAATGAAACGGATCCACCAAGAACATCATTTTATAGTCCATGACGGGACACAGTTGTAACCGGGCAAAGTCTACTTATAGGAGTCATACGTGAACTACTTACGACCGATAAAAGCATTTCTGCCCGGCCTGACACGGCTCGTCTTCGGCGCCAATGCACGCTGGCTCTGCCCACAGCATCAGACAGTTCAGCGGGTATATTTCGCCAACCACACCAGCCACCTGGACACCCTGCTGCTGTGGTCGCTGCTACCGGAGGACTCTCGCAGCTGCACCCGTCCGGTAGTTGCCAAGGAATACTGGGACAACACCTGTTTCCGGCGCCTGCTGGCCAACTACGTCTTCAACGCCATCATGATCGAACGCCCGGATCATGCCGCTGCATCAAGGCTGAACCTGGCTTCCCAGGCCCTGGCAACCATACTTGACGGTATGGGCGACAGCCATTCCATCATCATCTTTCCGGAGGGCACCAGAGGGGAGAGGCCGGAGATGCGTACCTTCAAATCCGGCATATACCATCTGGCCCGCAGAAGACCGGATCTGGAATTCATACCGGTCTACCTGGAGAACCTGAACAGGATTCTGCCCAAAGGAGAACTACTGCCCCTGCCTTTGCTTGGCAGTGTCAGCTTTGGCGTACCGCTGCAGATAGACCCCGACGAAAGCAAGCCCGCGTTTCTGCAAAGGGCACGCAAGGCCATTGAGGAGATGAAACCATGAACCTGATGATCGACACGCAGCTCGCCTGGCTAATCGCAGCAGTTATCGCTATCCTTGTGATTGCCAGCATCAGCGGTTATTTGATCAGCCGCAACACCTCGGACGACAATAAACGTGCCGTCGTCAACAACCTGAATGACCGCATCCGCTCGTGGTGGGTCATGTGCGTGATCTTCTTTGCTGCCATTGTCAGCGGCAACACAGGTGCAGTGATACTTTTCGCCCTGCTGTCCTTTCTGGCGCTGCGTGAATTCATTACCCTCACCCCGACCCATCGCGGGGACCACCGCACACTGTTCTGGCTGTTTTTCATCATCACCCCGCTGCACTACTATCTGGTCTCCATCCAATGGTACGGGCTCTTCTCCATCATGATTCCGGTTTACGCGTTCCTGTTCATCCCGCTGCGCAGCGCCCTGGCAGGAGATACGGACAGCTTTCTGGAAAGAACCGCCAAGATCCAGTGGGGGCTGATGGTGTGCGTGTACTGCGTCAGCCACGCCCCGGCCCTGCTGATGCTGGAGATACCCGGATACCAGGGCAATTTCAAGCTGCTGTTTTTCCTGGTGCTGACAACCCAGTTTAGCGATGTCATGCAATACGTGTTCGGCAAGACACTGGGAAGACGCAAGATTGCCCCACGGGTCAGCCCGAACAAAACCTGGGAAGGCTTTATCGGCGGCATTACAGTTTCATCACTAGCGGGAGCGGCGCTGTGGTGGGCCACCCCCTTTACACCACTGCAGGCCGGCCTGATGGCGCTGACCATCAACCTGATGGGGTTTTCCGGGGGGCTGTGCATGTCTGCCATCAAGCGTGACCGAGGCATAAAGGATTTCGGCACCCTGATTGAGGGACACGGCGGCATCATGGACCGCATTGACTCCATTTCATTTGCAGCGCCGATATTTTTCCACATCACCCGTTTCTATTTCACGTGAGAGGAGACTATCGCCATGACCATCTATGACTTGAAAAAATCTTTCCAGAATATTCTGCGCCCCATCAGCAACAGGCTGGCAAAATGCGGCGTAACGGCAAACCAGGTAACCATTTCCGCACTGGTCCTCTCCTGCGCCTGCGGTTCCTTCATATACCTCAGCAACGGCTCAGCGTTATCACTGCTGCTGCTACCCGTTGTACTTTTCGTCCGCATGGCGCTGAACGCCATCGACGGCATGTTGGCGCGGGAGCACAATATGGCCAGCAGCCTGGGAGCAGTGCTGAATGAGCTTGGTGACGTTATTTCCGACAGTGCACTCTACCTGCCATTTTGCGCCATTGCAGACATATCGCAAAGCGCAGTGGCCATCGTTGTGCTTCTGGCTGTGCTGAGTGAAATGACAGGCGTCATTGCCATACAGATCGGCGCCGCCAGACGCTATGACGGCCCCATGGGCAAGAGTGACCGTGCCTTTGTCTTTTCCTGCCTGGCACTGCTGCTTGCCACAGGCGTCATACACAATCCCTGGCTTAATATTGTTCTGTGGTCCATGTCGCTGCTGCTGATTGCCACGATAGTCAACCGCTCACGTCATGCGCTCGCAGAAGCCGCCGCAAAAGGTAAGATTAACTTTTGACATATGGGAAAAAAACCGTTATTCCATACCGCTGTCATCACATTATTCTTACAATCATCATGCATAGAAAGAAGAAACTACCCATGCTTAACCACATGAAGAAAAAACAGAAGATCGCCGTACTGAGCGTGTCAGCCGGCTCCGGCCACGTGCGGGCCGCCGAGGCCATCAAGGCCACTGCCGAAAAGCTCTGCCCCAATTTCGAGGTCGTGCATATCGATGTGATGGATCTGGTGCCGCCGTTGTTTAAGAAGGTCTATACCGAAACCTACATCAAGATTGTTGAGAACCACCCCGCCTTCTGGGGATACCTCTACCACAAGAGCGATACGGAAAAGGTCAACTCGGCGCTTTCCAAGCTGCGGGTAGCCATCGAGCGCCTCAATACCGGCAAGCTGAAAAAGGTGCTGAAGGAGATCAAGCCGGACCAGGTCATCTGCACCCATTTTCTGCCGGCCCAGCTGCTGTCCAGACAGATATTCGAAGGCAAATTCGACAAGCCGGTCTGGGTACAGGTAACGGATTTCGATGTGCACGGGCTGTGGATACAGCCCAATATGGCCGGCTACTTTGCCGCCAGTGAAGAGGTGGCCTGGAAGATGGCTGAGAAGGGGATCAAACAGGAAAATATCTGGGTGACCGGCATCCCGGTCATGCCGGAGTTCTGTGAACCGCACGACCGACAGGCCTGCATCACCGAGATCGGTCTGGACCCTGACAAGGCTACGCTGCTGCTGATGTCCGGCGGCGCCGGGATCGGCAACATCGGCGCCCTGGCTGAGCGTCTGCTGAAGACCAACGAGAGGTACCAGGTGATTGCTGTGGCAGGCAAAAACGAACAGCTGCTGGAGACGTTGAACCAGCTGAAGGTGAAGTACGACGACCGTCTGCTCCCGGTCGGCTTCACCAACAGCATCGATAAATATATGGCCGCCAGTGATCTGGCTATCACCAAATCCGGCGGTCTGACCACCTCGGAATGTCTTGTCATGGGGCTGCCGATGATCGTAGCTTCACCGATCCCCGGCCAGGAGGAGCGCAACGCCGATTATCTGCTGGAAAACGGCGCCGCCCTGAAAGCATGTGACCAGAGTGCCGTCATCTGGCGGGTGGATATGCTACTTTATGACCGCAAACACCTGGATGCGCTCAAGCAGAACGCCCTTGACCTGGCCAGGCCGGAAGCCGCTCAGAAGGTGCTGGAGGCACTGGCCATCAACTGTATGTAGAATCCGTTAACACAATTGTTGCACAACAGAAAGCCCTTGTCTTTTACGGACAAGGGCTTGTTTTGTATCTGCCGGAACTGGTTCAGGCCTGTCCCTGCCGGCCGAACTTCATTACCAGCTTGAGCAGTAGCAGACCAAAAAATGAAGCCGCCATACCTGCTACGATTACCGGCGCAGTCGGTATATCCAGCTTGAACGATACAGCCATGCCGGTCAGACTGATCAGAATACCCATACACCAGCCGGTAATCATCACACCGCCGGGTGCCTTGAAGAACAGGCGCCCTACAAGCGCCGGTATCACGAGAAATGAAAAAACCTGAAGAATGCCGGCCAGTTTTACCGACTTGACCAACACCATGGCAAAGCTGGCGAAAAATAGAATCTCCAGCCAGAAACTCTCCTTACCTTCATAAGACAATGCCAGGAACTGTTTCCTGAGCATGAAATGCAAAAGACCGATTCCGCCGTATATCAACGCGGTATAACCAACCTCTTGTGGTGTAACCCACAAGATATTACCGTTCATGATGTTTTTGAACTCTTCCATCCCATGCGGAGACTTATCCAGTATCAAAATGCTGGCAGCCAGAGAAAAGATGTAAAGCACCCCGATGAACGCCTCAACATTGACATGATGGGAGAGCTTTCTGGCTACCGCCAGTATGACCGATCCAAGGATGGCAAAGGCCACCGGCAGCAGATAGCTGTCATCCATCTCATAGAGCATGGCCAGGGCAATACCTACGCCGATAAATTGAGCCAGCGCCAGGTCGACAAAAATGATGCCCCTCTCCAGGATATGCACGCCGAAATAGGCATGAATCATTACCAACAGGACACAGGCCAGAAAAGGGAATAACAAGAATTGCAAGGTTTCCATAGGTGCCTTCTTTCCTATCTTAATAATGCCAAGGTTTTATCCATAAAAGCGAAGTAGTCTTCACCCCTGCTGCCGGCGCCCACATCAGGCGGCAAGGTGATCACCTTGACCCCGGTTTTGCCGGAGAGGCTGTTTGTGCCGGTCTTGCTGTAGAAAACAGCCGTCAGAATACCATCAACCTTTTTGCTCTTCATCATCCCCACCAGTTCCTGAATGTGTGAAGCGGTCGGTGGCAGACCTGGCTTAGGTTCGAGATAGCCGACTATTTTGAAACCATATTCCTTGGCCAGGTAAGAAAAATGCTTATGGTAGGCCACATAGTTTTTACCCCGCAGATGGGCAGCTGCCGCCTGCCAGCCTCTCTGTTTAGCGGCAAATCTTGCCGACAGTAATTTGAAATTTGCCCGGTAGGCAGACGCATTGGCAGGATCAATCTCGGACAGACCATGCATCATCCCTTCTGCAACCCTCAACACTGTCGAAGGTGAATAATGATAATGCGGATTACCGGCCGGATGCACGTCACCCATACTGCGGTCAGCATTATCCAGCTTCTCGATCACCTTGACAAATCTGCCACAGTCGAAATTGCCCAGTTTGCCAGGAGCGATCTTCGGGTTTTTAGAAGACTCGATCACTACCGGCAAATAACCGATCTCCAGATCAAGACCATTATAGATCAGCATGTCTGCCCGGCGGGCAGCCAGAACCATGCTAGGCTTGGCTTCAAGATAATGTGGGTCCTGCGTCGGTTTGACCAAAGTGGTGACAGTGACATGGTTTTTGCCGATCTCCTTGACGATGCTTGCTATCCAGGGCAGCGTGGCGACCACCTTCACATCGGCGAATGCCGGCACAGCAAGCATCAGGGTCATGCATAGCGTCAGTACAGTTTTCAACATAGTGCTTTCCTCCTAGAATGCGTGGGCCCCATGGGCCCCGATAGTAAATATGGCCTGCAATATCCCTTCATTGTTGACCCTACCGTCACGTGATGAGTTATCGTGGGTGAACTGGGCACGGATACGGGTAAATTCGGTAGGGTTGAATTCCAGGCTGGCAGTTGCCCTCCAGGGTTTGCCGCTGTAAGTCTCGTTGATGCCGTTACGCTCAAAGGTGTCGCTGAATATGCCCAGGCGGTCGTAGCGGCCACCCACGCGCCAGCGGTCATACTGGTACAAGGACTGTATGTAAAAACCATCTTGCTCGCGCTTGATTGACCCTGCCGGTCCAACCAGTGAATTGTCGGAAGCAAGACGCTCCTCCACGCTGCCGTGCTGCCGCAGAAACATGTATTCCGACTGGATGCTGAGCGCCTGTTTGCCGTCTTTCCATTTCCAGTATGCCTCCATGGCATACAGTTGGCTGTCACCATTGATCCGGTACTTGTTGCCGCTGACGGAATTAGCCTGAATCACGTTATCGCTGGTAGTGGAGCCGAACATGGCCCAGGGCCCAAACAGCAGGGTGGAATTTTCACTGGTCTCAAAAGCCAGCTTGGTAAAGGCCGTGAAGGCGCGCGGTCCCTTATTGCTGTTGCGGCCAAAAAGCAGATCATTGTTCCCCTGCAGCACTTCCGTGCCGATCAGGGTGTAAACCGATGTAGGCAACAGGTTGGTAATCTGGATGCCGTTCTCTCCGCCAATGGCCTCCGGCCCCAGGAAGGCGCGGTATGGCAGGGCGATATCGGCAAAATCCCAGGCATGCGGATGCTGGCTGTTCAGGCGGCTGGTGTTGCTCTTGAAGCGTCCGCCCTTGACCTGAAACCCTTCCGGCAGCGCCGTGGTAACAAAATAAGCCTCTTCCAGATCAATACCGGATTCGTTGATCGGCGCCAGCACATACAGGTTGAAATACGGATCGACCGGGGCAAAAAACGCCACTTCAGCCTCTTTGACATTAAAACCGTTGTGATTCTCCAACCCCTGGGTTGTAAAGCCTCTCACCCCCCGCTTTTCCAGTTGGCCGTTTTTCAGGTTGGAGACATAGGCCTTGGTATCCAGCACCACGGATATATTCGGATTGGACGCGCTGCTGTTGCCGAAAAGTCCGGTAACCTTCTTGGCCATCTGTGCTATCTGGGAAGATTCCTCGGCCTGAGCAACTTTCTGCTGCTCCTTTTGCTGTTCTTTGACCTCTTCAATAACCTTTTTCTGCTCTTCTGCCTGCAATACCTGCTTTTGCTGCTCCTGCTGCTGGGCTTTGAGCTGGTTGCGCAGTTCTTCAATCAGTTTCTGCTGTTCCTTGATGGTTTCAGACTGGGCCCTCAACGCCGCATCCAGGCGGTTCAGGCGGCTGCCCAGACTCTCGTCAGCCTTGGCAGGCGCAATACTGCTCATAACGGCAAAAGTCGCCGCTACAAGCGGTGCAATCATTTTCTTCATGCATCCTCCATTTGTTCTGTTGCGGGCACAACAATAGCGCATGGCAGCAGATATTCTGCGCCCGCAGATTAAATTTACAACTCAGTTAACTGGGCAGAACTGCGGGAGGTGCACGGCCGTTGGCGTGAATTGGTACGACTTCAGTGGGATTTTGACACAAAACAGGGGGGGTATAACGGATCTCCAGAGGATTTGCCGCAACAAAAGTGAACGTATTCGCCGGCGTGTCGCATTTATACAGATTGAAATCGCACAGGGCGCAGCGTTTATGCGTCGCGCTTTTCTCGTAATGATGCATCTCCGCAGCAACTACGGATACGAGCAACAACAACAAGAGTATTATTGAAAAAAGCTTTCTCAAATATCACCTAGCAGCAATTCAGCAGAACATTCTTTTATTGAAATGCATTATCAATATCTGTTTTGATGCTTAATGTCAATAATTTTGTATGACCGGCAAACAAAACCGCTTGACAAGAGTGGATAAAATACATATTTACACTGTCAGAAATATTCCTATTTAGGTTTTTTTAGCATGATCCACACAAAGGAATCCCAGAAAACACAACTGGACAGTTTTGATCAGGCCTGCAAGCAGGCCTGCCTGAAACTGACCCATCAGCGCCAGGTGGTGTTCCAGGAACTGGTCAAAACGCCGGATCACCCCAGCGCCGAACTGCTCTACCAGCGCATCCGCAAAAAAATACCGACTATCTCGCTGGATACGGTCTACCGGACCTTGACCACCCTTGAAAAGCACGGTTTGGTCAAACGGGTGGATACAGTTGAAAGTCAGGCACATTTCGAAGCGGCCGGGATGAGCCACCACCATGTCATCTGTAATCAGTGCGGCAAGATCCTGGATTTTCAATGGGATACGTTGGACAGCTCTCCACTGTCGGAGATCCTGAAACAGTGGGGCCAGGTTGACTCCACCAGCCTGACAGTGTACGGCACCTGCAGCAACTGTTTGAAATAGTGTTTTTTTGCCTTTTGATAGTAATTATTACTAAGTAATAAGTTGTACTGTTTGAGGCTTGCTAATATAGAATAATCTGTTAAAAGTTTATGACATGTTCAGTATCCAGCATCAGCACAATTCCATAAAAAGGAGAAGCAGCATGTCAAACGAAAAACTGACCAATAACGCAGGGGCACCGGTAGTTGACAACCAGAACATCATGACCGCAGGCAAACGTGGCCCTGCACTGCTTCAGGACGTATGGTTTCTGGAAAAACTGGCTCACTTTGATCGTGAGGTGATCCCCGAGCGCCGCATGCATGCCAAAGGCTCAGGTGCTTACGGCACTTTTACCGTAACCCATGACATCACTAAATACACCAAGGCCAAGATATTCTCCCAGATCGGCAAAAAGACCGACATGTTTGTGCGTTTTTCCACTGTTGCCGGTGAGCGCGGCGCGGCCGACGCCGAAAGGGATATCCGCGGCTTTGCCATGAAGTTCTATACCGAAGAAGGAAACTGGGATCTGGTGGGCAACAACACACCGGTGTTTTTCCTGCGCGATCCTCTCAAATTTCCCGACCTGAACCACGCCGTCAAAAGGGATCCTCGCACCAACCTGCGCAGCGCCAAAAACAACTGGGACTTCTGGACTTCACTGCCTGAAGCATTGCATCAGGTTACAGTAGTAATGAGCGACCGCGGCATCCCGGCCACTTACCGCCATATGCACGGTTTCGGCAGCCACACCTTCAGTTTTATCAATGCAAACAAAGAGCGCTACTGGGTCAAATTCCACCTGAAAAGCCAACAGGGCATAAAAAATCTTACCGATGAAGAATCTGAAAAGGTGATCGGCAAATGCCGTGAAAGCCACCAGCGCGACCTTTACGAAAGCATCGAGAAAGGAGATTTCCCCCGCTGGACCATGTATGTGCAGATCATGCCGGAAAAGGATGCCGCGACCTGCCCTTACAACCCCTTTGACCTGACCAAGGTCTGGTTCCACAGTGACTATCCAATGATTGAGGTCGGCGTGATGGAACTGAACAAAAACCCGGAAAACTACTTTGCCGAAGTGGAACAGTCTGCCTTCAACCCGGCCAACGTGGTGCCAGGCATCGGCTTCTCCCCGGACAAGATGTTGCAGGGGCGCCTTTTCTCCTACGGTGACGCCCAGAGATACCGCCTGGGTGTGAACCACCACTTGATTCCGGTCAACAAGGCGCGTTGTCCTTTCCACAGCTACCATCGTGACGGCGCCATGCGCGTGGATGGCAACTACGGCAGCACACTGGGATATGAGCCTAACAGCTACGGAGAATGGCAGGAGCAGCCGGATTTTGCCGAACCGCCTCTTTCCATTGAAGGCGCTGCCGATCACTGGAATCACAGGGAAGATGATGATTACTATTCACAACCAGGCAAGCTGTTCCGCCTGATGAGTCCGGCCCAGCAGCAGGTATTGTTTGAAAACACTGCGCGTGCCATGGGAGACGCCCCCAAAGAAATCAAGATCCGTCACATCGGCAACTGCCTCAAGGCCGACCCGGCCTACGGCAAGGGCGTAGCGGACGCCATGGGCATCTCGCTGTCTGAAGTACCACAGTAGGCAAGGCATTGTGTCTATACTTTCAGGATATTTTCAGTTATGAATATATCCATAATACAAACAAATAATAAATGGAGGATTACATGGCAGAACTGAAAGGCAGCAAAACCGAGAAAAACCTGATGGAGGCATTTGCCGGAGAATCACAGGCGCGCAACAAGTACACCTATTTCGCATCAGTGGCCAAGAAGGAAGGCTATGAGAGGGTTGCAGCCTTCTTCCAGGAGACTGCCGACAACGAGAAGGAACATGCCAAACTGCATTTCAAATATTTGGGCGGCATCGGTTCCACCATTGATAACCTGAAGGCTGCTGCAGAAGGTGAGAAGGAAGAACACACCGACATGTATCCACGCATGGCCCAGGAGGCCCGCGAGGAAGGCTTCACCGAGATCGCCTTCGTGTTTGAGGCCATTGGCAAGATTGAAAAAGCCCACAAGGAACGCTACCTCAAGCTGCTGGATGAAGTGGAAAACGGCAAGATGTTTGCCCAGGACGAGCCTGTCAAATGGAGATGCCGTAACTGCGGCCATATCCACGAAGGCAAGGAAGCCCTGGCCCTATGCCCGGTATGCAAGCATCCCCAGGCCTACTTTGAGTTGGTGGAAGACCATTATTGATGCATGAATCCGTCGGGTGTGCTTGCCCCCCGACGATATTGTCCCTGACACGGGCTGGAGCAATCTGCTTCAGCCCGTTTGCTTTATATGGCCAGAGTTGCATGTTTATGGTAGTAATTAGATCCGCTTGCAACACATCGGCGCAACCCGTGAGGACCGACATGAAGATCGAAATTCTGCAGCTTGTTGAAGGAGCGCGTCAGGCCCGTGGCCTGACTGTCATTATTGATGTATTCAGGGCATTTACAACGGCCTGTTATGTCTTCGCCAACGGAGCGGATAAAATCATGCCGGTGGGCGATCTGGAACTCGTCTATCAGCTAAAGCGTAAAAATCCGGACTACCTGATGATCGGCGAAAGACACGGCATCAAGGTGCCGGACTTTGATTACGGGAACTCGCCAACGGACATCGAGCAGGTGGACTTCTGCGAGCGCACGTTGATACAGACCACCAGCGCCGGCACCCAGGGGATTGCCAACGCCGTCAGTGCCGATGAAATCATCACCGGCAGTTTTGTCAACGCGCCGGCCATCGTCAGATACATCCGCGAAAGGAATCCGGCGCAGGTATCTCTGGTCTGCATGGGGCGCGAAACCATTGAACCATCCGATGAAGACACACTCTGCGCCCGCTACATCAGCGACCTGCTTCAAGATCGACAACCCGACTTCGACGCCATACGCAGCCATCTGCGCAGCTATCACTCTGCCGCCAAGTTCTTCGACCAGGAAAAATCATGGGCGCCGGAACGCGATTTCGACCTCTGTATGGACGTCGGCAGATTCAACTTTGTGTTGCAGGTATTGCGGGATGGAGAGGGTAACAACTATATGCGTAAACTTGACATCTGAGAAACCAGGAGGACAAAAATATGAAAGTATCCATTGGAGCGAAAACTGTCGGCACCCCTACCCCGCTGTGGGTAATCGGCAGCTATGACGAAAACAACAGGGCCAACATCATGACTGCCGCCTGGGGCGGCATCTGCTGTTCCGAGCCGCCATGCGTGACGGTATCCTTGAGAAAATCCAGACACTCCTTCGACAGCATCGTTAAACGAGAGGCCTTCACCGTCAACATCCCGAACCGGGCGCATATCAAAGAGGCCGACTATGCCGGGATTGTCTCCGGGAGTGATACGAACAAGTTTGGCCAGAGCGGACTGACCGCCGTTCGCAGCGACGTTGTTGACGCCCCCTACGTCAGCGAATTTCCGCTGATAATCGAGTGTAAACTGATCAAGACAGTCGAGTTGGGCATACATATCCAGCTGATCGGCCAGATCATCGACATCAAAGTAAACAAAGAGGCGCTTGGCGACAACGGCCTGCCGGACCTGCTCAGGATGGATACGGTTATCTACGACTCAGGCCAGCGCAATTACCTGGGCATGGGCGAGAAGGTTGCCGACGCGTTCTCCGTCGGTAAACCGCAGGGTGTAAATACAGCCCATTGATTTGTAAAACACTGTCAAACAGGAAAGACGCCGGTCCAAAACCAGCGCCTTTCTATTTGAGCCTTAAAACGGCAGTTTGCTCACGCGGAGTCGCGGAGAGGCGAAGAAAATCAAAGACATACAGATTGTAAGGCTTTCACCAATCAGGTGAAGGGCATTTTTGTATAACGCCTTGATTTTACCCTGCGTTCTCCGCGTCTCCTTGTGAAACTGCTTTTTCCTGGTTGAAATCCATATGGTCCAACCGCACCAAGTGTTACCCCTCTCCATGCAGGATGAAGACCCCCCAGTAGTATGGATGCGGCAACTTCCTACGCATCAGGTCCCTGGCCTTCTTCAGGGCCTGCAGATGACCCAGTCCAGCTTTCAAACCGCTATAATAAGCCGTCACATATTCCACGGCCGGTTCAGAGGCCACCTCCCACAGGCTGACAATCACCCGTCTGGCGCCTGCCGATTGGAAGGCACGAGCAAAATTGGCCACCCCTTCCCCCTCCAAATTTTTACCAATCCCGGTAAGGCAGGCGGAAAGCATAACCATGTCTGCCTGCAGCCGCAAATCCAGTACCTCACTCAGGGTAAAGAAACGGTCCGATGCCGGGCCAAAGCTGCCTCTGCCGAGCAGGATAAAGGGTTCATTGACATCCTTGATCATGCCGGGCAGCGAGGCATGGGTGGCAAAATGCAGATAGCGGTACTGTGCCAGCGGCGCCTTTTTCAACTCCTGTTTGGTAGCATCCGCCCCCAGCAGGATATTAGGTGGAGCTGCAGCCACACCAAACAGCGCGGCAATCCTTCTGACCTCGGTTTCGGTTTCCGGCAATGGCGGGAATTCCACCTGCTCTTCACGCCCCTTGGCTTTTACCACCAGACCACGGAAACTCCCCGGAGCAGCAGCGCTACCGGAAAACACAGGATTGCCCAAGGCAAACAACTGGCGCTGCCCGACCTGCAAAGGCATAACCCTTTTCAATCCCATCAGACTGGCAGATTGGTAATAGGAGAACATGTGCGTATCGCCAACAAAACGGCTGGCTGCAATCCCCTGACCGACAGAAGAGACCAGGATTTCAAAGGGGAGCGTCCCCAGGATACCATCCGGCACGATAGTGATCCGGTCACCGGGACGAGCCAGCGAAAGCCCCTCGGCCAGCAACAGTTGATAAAGCTCGCCGGCTTTTTTCAGGGAGTATGCCTCCGGTTTGCGGGTTGTCAGCGGCTCAAGCATAGCAGTGACCTTATCCTCCAGCTGCTTGCGCGACATTGCAATCCTGATGATTTTGGCAACACCGCCCTTGCGGGTCACAAACAGGTAACTGGCGTTATCACCTACGGTATAAGCCAGCAGCAGTTCGTTATCACCGAGCGGCAGTTCCGCAGGCGGCACAGGCCTGGGATAGTTAAGCGCGGCATACTGGGGGGATTCCTGGCGCAGCCTGTCAACAAACCTGTCCATCGCTCTGGACATATCCATCCGCTGCTGTACATAGTTTTTGTAACTCTGCCCGCCGGACCGCAACGCCTGAACCCAGCCCGCCTCAATACGCTTCAACGCATCCTTGAGCCGGGACTCCTGCCGGGCAAGATCTGGCGCAAGAGTGCTTAACGCCAGACGCCTGTCACTCTGCCCGGCAATCCGTTCCAGCAGAGAGCGGGTTTTGGTCGCCTCGGCAAAAGTAAATGCCGCATCCGCAAGATTTTGCCCATACGCGGCAAAAGCAGCATCAGTTACTTCGCCATTCAGGGCCCGTTCTGACAGTGCAGCCGTCAGAGCGCGATAGGTACGGTAACGTCCGCCAGCCCCACCACCCCGCAAAAAGGCGCCCCGGTCACTGGACGCACTGCGCATCTCCTCCATGACCCTGTAAGCGTCCAGCAGTTTGAGGGAACCTTCCCGTAGTCTCCCCACTCCTGCAAGGGCACGCCCCAGCAGCATGTTGTACTCGGCTACCTCAGGCTCACCGATATTGCTGCTGCCAAGCGGCTCCCGCTGCAACAGCTCAAGCGCCTCGGCATAGCGACCGGACTGCAACCAGGCTTCGGTCAGGCCGCGGTTGTTCAGCCTGATGCCCTGCATGCGCCCCTGCATTGCCCTGCGTTCCAGAAAGATCTTTTCCGCACTGGTGATGTCGCCGCTAAAAAGATACACCGCTCCGATGTTATCCAGACTTGCAGCGATATCCACCGGGTTGCCCAGCCTTCTGCGCTGCGCCAGAGCCTGATTATGCCAGGTCAGCGCCTCGTCATACTGGCCCATATCATAGTAGCACTTGCCGATGTTGTTCAGGTTTACAGCCACTTCAGCAGCTTTGCCCAAGGATCTGTTCAGCTGGAGCGCCTGCCTTGTGAAAACGATAGAGGCATCGTAATTAGCCAGGGCGTTCTCGACCTGTCCCAGATTATTAAGCGCAGTGGCCTGCAGTCCGCTCAAGCCTTGCATCTGGGCAATCTGCAGGGCCTCGCTATAATATCTGCGGGCCTGGTCATAACGGCCTATTTTCATCTGAATAATGCCCAGATTGTTGGTATAGGATGCTATCTTCAGCTTATTATCGATACGTCTTGCCGTTGCCAGGGCTTCTTCCATGTTTGAAAGCGCAGTAGATGCGCGTCCCAGATCATAATCATTCAGCCCCTTGAAACCCAGTGCCGAAGCGAGCAGCTCCGGCTCGTTCATGCCGCGTAGCAGACTCAAAGCCTCATTCAGGTACTGGTCAGCCTTGTTGTATCTGCCCAGCTGGTTTGAAGTATTGCCGATTGCAGTAAGGGTATCCGCAAGCCTGCTCTTATTGCTCAGCTGCCGGCAGATGGACAGCGCCTCCTCCTGATAACGCAGCGCCTTGCTGTAATTCCCCAACTTGGTGTTAATGCCACCCAGGTGGGTCAACACCAGCGAGACTTCCTCCTGTTTGCTCAGCGAGCGGTAAAGGCTGAGGGATTCCTCCAGCACAGGAATGGCCTCGGTATACCTTTCCAGCCCCTTATAAAGGACAGCTCCGGTGTTGATCAATGCCAGCGCGATATCCGGCTTGCTGTCCCGCTGACGGTCAATCCGCAGACCCGCGCGATAATTTTCCAGCGCCTGCTGGTTCTGGTTAAGCGCATCATAAGCTGTTCCCATGCCGTTATAGTTGGAGGACTGACAGTCATACTCCTGGCGGCCGCACAGTGCCAACGAACGCCGATAAAGCCCGATCGCCTCCTGATGACGTCCGGCCTGAGCGGCCTTGTCCGCCTGTTCCCAGATATCCTCGGCCTGATTACGTCCGGCCAGCAGGGGTGTCGCAGACAATATCAGCGCCGCAACCAGCAAAACTGTCATCAAAATCCTGGTTTTCATTTTGTCACCGCCAGAATGGTTATTATACAGATGCAGCAAAGCACTTGAAAATGCCGCATGTATAGATTTTACTACCCATCCGTCAAATTGCACCCATTTATACAATGACCTCATACTCATTATCACCCCGCCAGGCTCCAAGTCTGCCAGACAGACTACTGCCAATAAAAACTGTTGCCAAATGGCATCGTAAAACCATACAGTTACTTTTCAAAAATCTACAAGGAGGCAACATGCCGAATTACATTAATCTTGCTGGCAGCATATTCGCATTCGGGATTGGCATAGCGGTATCGGTTGTAGGTATGTCCGGCCAAGATCTGAAACATCTAGGGCTGGGCGTTGCGACGCTGGTTCTGGGATCAGTCATTCTGGCCAAAATCATTGACGGCTATTTTGAAACACTAAAAGGCAGGATTAGTGAAGCAGGAAGCAGGAAGCAGCAATATAAAAAGTAGCATGGTGGTATAAGCAATGGACCACCCGTTAAGCGTGTGGTTCATTATTCATAACCGTAATCACAAAACGGGATTGGTAATCCAGGCGGAAATTTTGTCTACCACTTCCTTTTCAATCCCAACAAATCCGTGATAATGCAATGCTTGACACGGGTTCCCTTTTGGAACCGAACCACCGCTAAAATATATTTCCTTCTTAATTTTGGCATTTTTCAATCTACGAAAGATTTCAGAGACATCACCAGGTTCACAGATCCTACATGCATCAAACTCATGGTGGACCAATAATACTGGAATTTGAATAGCATCCAGTTTTTGAAAGGTTACTGCGCCAGCCTCCCTGGAAGTAATGCTGGAAGTCAAAACAATACCGGCCAGTTCGTCATTGGTTACACCTGTTGCAACTGCCGTAGCCGATATTGTTCCCATACTTGTACCAATAATCCAAACAGGTACTTTTGCATCTTTCTTTAGGTAAGCTGCAAGTATTCTCAAATCTTCAATATGTTCAGTGCTGCACCGAAAAAGAGAGTCTTTTTTATCAAAAACCGCTACGTTTAATCCGTTGGAAGCAAATAATTCCCTGCTTCTAACAAGAAAGTTTTTTGATGTAGGCACTCCATTCTTAATTTTAATATCACCATCACCTCCAGATACAAGGAGGACAGTAGCTTTAGCCCCATCACGCTTCATATAATAGAATGAAACTTTAACCCCAGGCCGCGTATCTATTCTTTCCAATCCAGCACTTCCTGCCAGCACTGACTCAGCAGTAACCAATACCAACACAATTATCCATATCAAACGCATTGTTATCTCCAATTTATCCAGATAGTTTTGATATATCACAAAAGCATTTATTGCTGAAGTGAGCATTTGAGAATACCGAGGGGGAGTATTAACTAAAAGCAGCTACAAGCAAAACGGGTTAGCCGATATAATCAGCTAACCCGTTGTATTTACTGGCGGAGAGGTAGGGATTCGAAAGCCGTCTTATCAAACGACAATATGCAATTATTACAAATAGTTATCTGCAACATCCCGCCTTCCAAAGTCTATTAAATTCTATCAAAATCAACCTCAAAATATACTGTATAGTGAAAGTATAGT
>Ga0302250_1000338_pt1 | contig 50201 bp, 37 predicted proteins | sample AAG_RA_Asp_MG_FD_193536 | JGI IMG/M metagenome (GOLD analysis project Ga0302250, IMG submission 193536) | Enriched activated sludge microbial communities from anaerobic digester in WTTP, New Holstein, Wisconsin, United States - AAG_RA_Asp | ecosystem: Engineered > Bioreactor > Anaerobic >...
AACAGGTAGATTCGCTGATCCCGGATATTTGCGCCTTGAAGCCGGATGTTCTCGTGGTCACAGGTGATCATTCCACACCGGCGGTTATGGCCGGTCATAGCTGGCATCCGGTTCCCGTTTTGTTGTCCGCGGCCAACTGCCGCCGGGACCTGGCGACGACCTTTGGCGAACGCGCCTGTATTACCGGCGGCCTGGGCAGAATGCCCATGAAATTTATAATGAGCGTCGCCCTGGCCCACGCGGGAAAACTGCAAAAATTCGGCGCGTGATGAACTTCGATTGGTGAAATAATCGAAAAAAAAAAGAGCGGGAATGATCCCGCTCTTTCCGTTTAATATCTAAAGTTATGTTGCAATGTGGTGCGCGTCATTTACAACTATAATTCTTAGGCTCTTTCCAGAACAAGCGACATACCCATACCGCCGCCGATGCACAGAGAAGTCAAACCTAACTTCAGATTATTTCTCTTCATCTGTAAAGCCAGTGAATAGGTGATACGGGCGCCCGTGCAGCCGATCGGATGGCCCAGAGAAACGCCGCCGCCGAAGAGGTTACACTTGGCTTGATCAACGCCGAGTTCTCTCATGGACGCCAACGCCTGAACGGAAAATGCCTCGTTCAATTCCACTAAATCGATGTCCTTCATGGTCAGATTCAGTTTTTTGAAAAGCTTTCTTGTTGCCGGAATCGGTCCTAAACCCATGTACGCAGGATCAACACCGCTGCTGGCGTATCCCTTAATCTTCGCGATGGGTTCCAGACCCAGTTCTTTAGCTTTATCCGCGCTCATAACAATCACGGCACAGGCCGCATCGTTAATTCCGGAAGCGTTGGCTGCCGTTATAGTTCCATCTTTCTTGAAAATAGTCGGCAGTTTGGCCATCTTTTCCATGCTGGTTTCCATCGGGCCTTCGTCGGTATCAAAAGCAACCGGTCCCTTCTTTCCGGGAACCATTACCGGGACGATTTCTTCTTTGAAGCTTCCGTTGGCGATGGCGGCCAGCGCTCTGTTCTGACTTACCAGAGAAAATGCATCCTGTTCCTCACGGGAAATCTTATAGAGGGCGGCCAGGTTTTCTGCGGTCATACCCATATGATAGCCGTTGAAAATTTCATAAAGACCGTCATGAACCATGCAGTCGACAATTTGGGCATAGGGCATAGCCATGCGGTAACCCCAGCGTGCGCCCGGTACGGCGAAAGGCGCGTTGCTCATGTTTTCCATACCACCGGCGACAACAATTTCGGAATCTCCGGCCAGAATTGTCTGAGCGGCCACGGCGATTGCCTTCATACCCGAAGCACAAACCTTGTTTATTGTAATGGCAGGGGTTTCTTCCGGAAGGCCGGCATAAATTGTTGACTGTCTGGCGACATTCTGTCCCTGTGCAGCCTGTAAAACATTACCCATGATTACTTCATCGACAAAAACCGGTTTCAGAGATGAATCATAGTCGTAATATTTCTTGTTAATGGCTGTCATGTCGAAATCACCAAAAGCATCCGGACGGCAGCTCTTCTCTAAATCAGTAATTACCGGTCTTAAGCCCGCACGCTTCAAGGCTTCTTTGATTACCAGTGCTCCCATGTCAACGACTTTAACGCCCTTGAGGCCTCCGCCAAACTTACCAACCGCTGTTCTTGCTCCGCTTACTATTACTGCTTCTCTCATGTTTTTTCTCCTTAAAGTGAAGTGATTTTTTTTATTCCACTACCGGTTAATCGCCAATTACTGGTATCGAACAGACGCTATTTCCATATCATTCGCTGTATCTAATGACAAGTATATAAATCTAATGATACTTGCGGAAAATAAGCGTATTTAAGATTATAGCGTAGAGATTCGTTTCCCAGTCTAGTCCTAGTCCTCTAGTTTTGTGACGAATTCCACTTTCCGCGGCACTTTGTAGGCGGAAAGATAGGTCCGGCAATGCTTCATGATTTCTCTGTCACTAACTTCTACACCATCTTTTTTAACAATCTGAGCCGCAACGATTTCGCCTCTCAATAAATTCTCTTTGCCAAATACCCTGGAAGCGAGGACTGCCGGATGCTGATTCAAAACATTTTCCACTTCCCGCGGGTAGACATTAAAACCACTCGTGATAAGCATCCTTTTTTTTCGGCCGGTCAGGAATATGTAATCATCTTGATCCATTCTGCCTAAATCACTGGTATAGAGCCAGCCGTCTTTAATAACGGCTGCCGTTGCCGCTTCATCTTTATAGTACCCTTTCATCACATTTTTGCCCCGGACAATCAGTTCACCGATTTCACCCCGTGGCAACTCGTGGCCTGTTTCATCGACAATTTTAATAAATGTGTCGGGATTGGCTATGCCGATAGAACCGGGTTTGGGCGCCATTCCGACCCTGGTGAAAGAGCAAACAGGCCCGGCTTCCGTTAAACCATAACCTTCCAGAATTTCCGCCCCTAATTGTTTTTTAAATTCCGGAAGTAAGTGGGGTGGCATTGCCGACCCCCCGGTAACACAAACCTTTAGTGAGCTGACGTCATATTTTGCCACATCGTCAAAATACAACATGCCCAGAAACAGGCGCGGTACGGCACATATGAATGTGATTTTTTCCTTTTCAATCATACCAAAAAGGTTGCTCATTGTTAGTCCTTCCATCATCACTACACTGCAACCGCAACGTATGACGGCCAGCATATTGGCAGTAGCACCAAAAGCATGATATAGAGGAATAAGCGAGAGACCTTTATCTTCGGAAGTCCTTTTAACAATGGAAATTAAAAGCTCAGACTGTGAATATAAATTCCCGTGCGTAAGAACAGCGCCTAAAGGTTTACCAGTCAGACCAGCTGTGTATATCATAACAGCCGGATCTTCAGCATCTATCTCAGTTGCCGGGTTGGAAAATGGACCGCTGGACAAAGCTTTCTTCAATGGAGAATCATCGGAGTCAACAACAATCAAGTTTTTGCAGTAAGAAAGCTTGTCTTTGATACCTTCGTATCTCTTGCGTGCTGATTCAATAGTTATGAGAACTTTGGCATCGCTGTTTTCCAGAAGGTAGGAAAGTTCATAAGCTGTAGCAGAGTTATTTAAAGTAACGGCTACAGCGCCCAGTTTTACTGCGGCAAAATAGCAGTACACAAATTCCGGTATATTGGTAAGCATAAGAGCGACTTTGTCGCCTTTTTCTATGCCTGTCTGTTTTAATAAGTGGGCAACAGCGTTAATGGAACGATTAAGCTGGCCATAGTTAATACGCTGATTATCACTGATAAAAGCCGGTTTATCCGCGTAATTTTGCGCGGCATCTTCAATCAACCGGGCTAAATTCATTTGCTACCTACCTCCAAAGAAATTAAACCTAACTCTCTTACATAATAAAGCAGATTTTTTCAACAGGATAAACAATGATTGTAAAATTTAGAAACAAGCAATATGCAAAGCCGGTTTGAGTTCAATGTTTACGGGCAGAGAAAAAAGACGTCTTATTTGTCAGTATCATGATCATCTTTCTATTTACATAGATTTGTCTATAGTCTCTACGTTTCTTAATTTCCAATTAATTGTAATCATTGCCAGTAATGTAAAAAAAACAACATCTAAAACATGTCTATGTAACGGCTCGAAAAGTCCTACAAATAGAATTGCGACAAATATAGAAAGCAGCGCTCTTCCCCAAAGATCATTCTCCCCCTGTTTGATCGAGAACCAACACATTTTGAAAGACGCAAACAATATATAAAGGTATAAAACAAGCCCTATCAAACCGGTACGCACGGTGATACTGAAAGGCAAAGAATGAGGATCAGTGTGAAGAGTCCCACCTCTATACTTTTCGGGCACACGTTCCTGATAGGCTTCAAGATCAATGTACTTTCTATTGCCATAGGTTTCCATTCCATAGCCTATACCAATTAGAGGGTAGTCCTTTATGATTTCATAAGTGATAAAATGGATATCCAGTCGTAAAGAAGTAAACGGATTTTCTTTCGTAAAACGATTATTGATGGATAGTATTATTGTTGAAAATAATATGACTCCTATACAGACGATCATAAATTTCTTTTTCTTGAAGAAAATGATAGTACACGCCAAAAATAAAGCTAGTATGGTACTTCGCGCTCGCGTCATAAAACATATGAAGGATGTGGAAAAGAGACACATGTAGGAAAGAACTTTAACGCTTATTCTGTTATCAGTAATGATATTGTGAAGGGAAAAAACGATGGCAGGAATCATAAGTATGCTAACTAAGTTTACCGCAACTTCAGGTGAATCCATCAATTTTGTAGAGAAAGATTTGCCCATAATTAAATAAAAATAAACGATATTCCCTATGGAAAAAAGTCCCGAAGAGACCATAATAATTAAAGAAATATAGAAAAGACGCTCTTTTGAATAGAAATAATTAATCATGATGTAATAAAATATTATGTATTTCAGCAGATGCGTCAAGTAGTCATGGATGCTGTTTTCTTTGTCCAAAGCAAAGAAAAGACCAATGAATACCCATAAAGCAAAGAGATAAAAAGGAATAGTGAGTGGTGAACGGAAGGAGATATCAATTTTCCAGAAACAGATTAGAATAAGAATAATGGTGACGGAGCCATAAAAACAGATTTCCTTGACGGCCGTTGTATGAGGGAAAGGATTCAAAAAGATGAAGATCCCCATGAGTATGGGAATGCCAAGGTTTGATAATTTTATGATTTTTTGTCTCGTTGTCAGTTTGTGTAGTTTTTCCATGCTTTTTCTTAGTTTGAGAATGATTAATTCTAGCGAAACAAATATTTTAACACCGGCCTTGCCTGGTTGTTTTTAGTAATAACCTGAAATTCTGGTTGAGCTGTCTGAACATCTTATTGAAAAATATTTGCAGACGAACTGAAGGCGGTTTTTTCGGTTCGGGGAGTTTTGCCCAGTTGGATTGAATGACAACGCCGAGATACTTTTCAGCAAGTAAAAATTCCGACTCGCCGTTCATCTGTGCTTCAAAAAATTGTTCTGCATAGTGATAAACTTTAAAAAGAGGATCAATTGGTATGATCGGCATTACATTACTAAACATAAGGTACTCGCCATATAACTGCATTTCACAGTTATATTCCTGTAGCAATCCATAAATGCTTAAGTGGTTAGGCATAAGATAATCTTTATATAAGCTTTCCAGAACTTTACAAGACCAAATCAATGGTGAACAGCCAAAATTATAAAAAGGACCGGATCGGTGGAATAATTTTTGAAAATGGATCGCCATTTTTTCAAAATCACTAATTATTTTTTTGTTATTTATTCTGTTAGCAAAATCAAATAAATCTTTAGACTTGTGTTGGACAGTATAAGGGGTATTTTCATCATGGAAAAAATTATCGACTCTGAATTTTTTTATAAAGTAAGAGTCAGAGTCAATCCAAACATAATTTTTACAGAAACCCATTCGCCAGAATTCAAGTTTGATCAGTTGTTGTAATAGTTCAGAGGGAAACTGTTTGGGAATAGGACCGTGTGCCTGGCAACTCTTGTCAAGAATCTCCTTGTCTGTAATAAAATGACATGTGATATCAGCAAAACATTGTTTGAACAGGGTTAAATCGGACGCTGGAATACATATGTAAAAAGGGATATCATCAACATTAAAGCGTTGAATACTTTCAGCCATACGTCGAGCCCTAAGCATATCTTTTTGATAAGACTTGCAAAAGATGGCTATTTTTTTGTTTTTATTCTTCATTCGTTTTTTCTGTATTGTTGTTGTCTGAATATTTGGTCAAATATTAGTACACGTTCTTTTGTGGGGTGTATCAAGACCAGATACTGCTGATATCAGTCTGTTGACTGTTTCTTCAACTGTAAAAGGAGATTCAAGCTTCTGATCATTTAAATCTTGAATACTCCATTGGTCAATATATGCCTTAATAGTATCTTTAATCATAGAGATATTTTCTTTGTCTACACATGTGTGACGGGTTTCAATAAGAAACTCTTCCAATTCAGTACCAGTAGTGACCAACCCTAAGATAGGGCGTCCGGTGAGCAGGTATTCATATAGCTTTGAGGGAATATATTCGTAGCACATGCTGCCTTCATCGCCATGTAAAACCACCAATACATCGGTCATTTTCATTGCTTCCAGGACAATCTGTCTGCCGGATTTGCCGGTGTTTGGATCGTATTCCACTCTGCCATGTTCAATCAACACTTCGCCCAATGGACACTCTCGAAGGACTTTGCGTGAAACCGCGTCCAGCTCAGATCCATATATATCTAGAATAATGTGTTTTTTCAAATCGGGATATTGATTAATTAATTCATAAAGCGCTCTGATCAATACTTCTAAATTTCTTGTATTAGAGAGTGAACCGAAGTGACCAAAATGTATTTTTTTTGTTTTTCTATATTTTATATTATGAAAATCCGGTGGATTTGCACCCGGTCTTACCACAAGACTTTCATTTCTGATCGGATGACGTCGATTGGCATTTTCCAAAGCCCGGTTTGTAAAATAAACGACGATGGAAGCATTATTGCATACAATTCGTTCTACAAATCGATTAAAGTAGTATTTATGCCATTTATATTTCTCGTCGTCAAGAATGAGCGGATCATGCAGTTCCGCCATCCACGGGATCCGATAGATTTTGTTCAGGATGTAGCCCGCAAGATGTGTCGATGACGGTCCCGCGGTTGAATATAATAAGGAGGGACGATGCTTATTGATAATAAAACATCCTTTAACGGATGCACTGATAAACCAGGACCACTGACTTTCAAATTGAAGAAATATTTTTTCGACTAAATAGAAAGGGAAGCAGACGATCATAAACATAACCTTGAAGATGCTGCGCATCGCCTTATTTTTTATTTTGTTTTTAATGATAAACCGTGTCTCGTAACGAACACCGGCAGGTGAAGGAGATATAACCTGATAATGGGGAAATTGTGTCGTTTTGATCCCCGTGGGAGCGCTTAAAACGACGAAATCGATGCCTTGTTTTTTAAGATACGGTAGTCTGTCAGTTATTGTTTGGCTTGCGGCTACTCCATCCGCATTAAAACTATGAGCAATAATAAACCAGGTAGTTCTATTTAATTTTTTATTTTCCATATGAGAATTACCACCTAATGTTTTTGCCTAATCATTGTTTCCAAGGCTTCAATTACATTATCTGCCGGTATTTCTTGCAGGCATTTGCTTAAGCTTTTTATATTTCTGTCGCAACCTTCTTCATGGCACGGAACGCATTCACCCTGTCCCTGTAAAAGAAAAACATTTTTTACAATCTGAGAGCCTTTCCTTGCATAAGGACTTTTACCGGAAAAAGAAAGATTATTAGGCATTGGTCCCCATTTAACCGGGTTGGTTGGTCCAAACAAAGCAACGGTTGGAATGCCCAGTGCGGCAGCTATATGTGTCACCGCAGTATCAAGCCCTACATATACGGAGGCGTTGCTTAAAAGATAAGCCACACCTCCCAGGTTTATTTTACCGGCGGTATTAACACTCCCCTCGGGAAGAGATTGATGAAGAAGAGAGGTATACTCAAGTTCATCCGGTGAATTGCCCCCAGTTAATACTATTTTCAGTCCCTTTGAACTATAAAGCCACTTAATAACCTTGATCCAGCCATCAAGATTCCACATCTTGTAGGAAAACATAGGGTAAACATGAACAACGGCGTAATTTCCCTTCTTGATATCAAATGGGAGAAGTTTTCTAACTGTTGTTTTGTCTTTATTAGTCCAGGAAGCAGTTACTTCTTGAATTTGTTTTAGGCCGAGACAGTGCAGCAGAGACAAATTCATCGTTACTGTATGCGTATCATAATTGTCAAATAGTACATATTTATCCAGTACAAATCGTTTCCATAAATTTTTATACCCTTTTTCCACAAATCCCACACAATGTTTCCCAGCTATCCACGAATAGAAAATGGGCCTGTCTCCCGAAAGAGTAGAAATTGCCAAGTCATAGCGGCGGAATAATCTACAAATTGTTTTGATCTGATCCTGTAACGTCGCTCCCTGCTGAATGGTGATTGTTTTATTGATATCGGGATTTGCCGTGATGCAACCCCCTGTGCTTTTAAAAACAAGGACATCAATCAGTGCTTCCTTGTAAGCCAATCGAAGTGACCTGATAAGGGGGGTTGTCAGTAGAACATCACCGATTCGGCGGGTCACGATAATGAGTATATTTTTAGGTACATCGTGCTTCGTCATAAGCGGTCAGTGTTGAGATACGAGATTAAATATTTTTTTTGCGTGATGACGGTAGGTGAATGATTGTCCCAGCTCTGATTTTAAAAAATGGCGTGCTGATTGAATCATTTTTTCACCTTCAATCTTGTTCACAGATTTTAACTTTAAATATAAATCATTCCAAGTACTGTATTTTCTCATATCGATAAATATCTCAGGGGGGATAATTCTTTCCACCATTGGGTCACCGAAGTAAATTGGAATTACCCCTGCTACAAAACAGTCGATAATTTTTTCCGTTAAATAGCCAGGATAAACTGTGTTTTCAAAGCAAAGAGCAAATTTATAGTTTGCTATGGTTCGTTTTTTGTCTCCACATTGTTCGGGTGAAAGTTTTTCTATGTGACTTTTTAATCTTTGTCTCCACTTTAAAGGTAAGTTATTTAAATCATTCCAGGAATATCCATAAATATCAAGCATCGATTTATTGCAGAAGTAATCAATTGCGGAGAGTCTTGTATCATGAAGCTGGTTTTTTATAGCATATCTTTTTATTGCACAAGATGAGAGTTTAAGTTTCCCCCTGATCCATGCTTCAAGTTTTTTAGGATTGAGTAGTTTTTTAAAATGGAACGCGTCTCTATAGTATTTGTTTGAGACTACTACAACAAGTTCTCTGCGCTTTTCCCAAGGAACCAGCCGAGCACTTATTTCATCATTACTATATGAAGGGAAATATGTTGGATAATAATTATGTTTATTATAAAAGTGCTTCTTAATAAGCCCATTAAATAAAATGCCTGCTGGGTAACCAGAGCAAATATTCTCCGCATTTTTATAAAAAGTTTCTGCGAAAAGTGGCGATTCATAACATAAAACAATGCCAGGATTGGAACCCATAGAGACCAGTTCCTGTGCATGTTTAGAATCAAGCTCTGATATTACAATTACTTCAGACGCCTTGATTTGTTGATTATTTATCGCTTTTAAACATTCGTCACCAGTTATTACATGCTGGCCTTTTTCTTTAGCAAGTTCAACAAAATAAGGTATCCAGCTTATTTCGGCAAAGTGTTTACAATAAGCCGCAGATAACACCCTGTTGTTTTGAAATGCTTTAATATCATTACAGTAAGCATATATTTTTGTCATCATTTATTTGCATTCCATAATTAAAAATATTGAGAAATTCGAAAAACAGATTTTTTTCACGTCGATGTAAATCTTCCTATCGTATTATGCATAGGCCTTGCATTGCATGAGGAGGTTCTTATAGATTACTGAAGTACTTATTTTTCGGTACTCATAATCAAAACACCAAAGGTTACTTGGAACATTCACAATTTCAATTTTGTTAAGGTGTCGAAAAGAGATGAACTCTTGCCGATGGGAATAAAACTTAACAAGAATATATTTAACAAGTACTTTGCTGGAAAATAAACTTTATATTTATATGATATCAATAGGAGTGTTGAAAAGGCTTTTATTGTCAAAGGCTGTAACTTTTTGTATTGTAGAGCAATTAACGGACGGAACATATTGATATTTTTAGATTTGATGTTACAAACTGTTGATAGTTCGGCTATGAATTTTCTGAAATTAGCTAAAGACAGCTCTTCAGCTTTTGAATACTCAGTAATTATGTTGCTGTTCAAATAATCAAGGGTGTATTTTGCACAAACAGTCTTAGACTTTATGTCTAATAACGTTGAATTAGCCTTACTGATCTGCGCAGGATGCATCCGATACTTCATTAATGAGATTGGTAAGTTAGCAAAGACAATTCCGCTCGTGGCCATTCTGGTCCAGAGGTCATAATCTTCGGAAACCAGTAGTGTAGAATCATATCTAAATTTTTTAAACACTTCTGCTTTACCCATGACGTTTGGCTGACTGATGCAATTTCCAGTAAAAAAATGTTCTTTTATTGCCTGATCGGTCAGTGGATTCTTAATTAGTATTTTCCGTTCATTTTCAAGAACAACAAAGTAGCCGCTGCATACATCCACTGAAGGATTACAAGTTAAAAAATCAAGCTGGGTTTGCAGTTTGTTTAAATCGTACAGGTCATCCGAATCGATAAATGCTATGAATTCTCCCTTGGAAAAATCCACACCCATATTTCTTGCATTTGCAACCCCCTGATTGGATGTTAGGTTGAGTAACCTAATACGTTTGTCCTCGTAACCGTATATAATCTGTTGGGTCGAATCAACAGATCCATCATTAACTATGATAAGTTCGAAATTCTGATATGTTTGGTTTAAAATGCTATCTATTGTTTCCCGAATAAATTTTTCGCCATTATAGACTGGCATAATGACTGATATTAATGGTTGGATTGTGGTCACTTAAACTTCTACTCCATTCTTTAGCAATTAAATATGGCGATTTTGAATCCATGGTAGTAATTTATTATTGATAGCCAGCAGTCTGTCAAATTTATTAAGCGGCTCAAGACTAAGCTTATTCATATACACGTAATTTTCAGGCTTGAAATGACGATTTAATAATATCGAATAACTTAGATACAAAATCAGAAAGAAACCTGATATACAAAATTATTGGTGTAATACTGTCGCACACCTCTTTCGGCAGTTATTCGTTCTGAATTGAGTAACTCTTGTAATCTTATCTTGTTTTCCGCGAGGCCACTGCGATCATTCTCTATATGCCACAAGTGAAGGACCGGTGCGGCAAATCGGGCACTTTTATGATAAACGCCGGAGCGCAGCAAACGTATAACCAAATCCGAATCTTCCAATCCCCATCCGGAATAGGATTCATCAAAACCATTGATTCGTAACAGGTCTTTACGCCAAGCGGAAAAATTACATGTCATAACCCCTTTCCATCGCTGTGGTGTCATTTTACGCAACGGAGTTGCAACAGGCAATTGTAACAAGGTTACGAAACGATTAATCTGTTGATTCATTGCTGCTGTTATCCAGTTGCGTGTAGTCCAATTGTGTACCGGGATGTTACTATTCAGGATATCCCGTGTCAATGATTCATTTATTAATATACGGCTGCCTGCAAGAAACCATCCGGATTCAGCTAAACACCTATGTTGTGCAACAAAATTAGGCAATGGAATACAATCACCATCGCTGAAAACAATGTATTCGGCTGATGTTGCTGCAAGGGCACGGTTGCGGATCGCTGCCGCGCGAAATCCTTGGTCTTCATGCCAAACGTGGGTAATTTTAAAATCTGCTAGTGTCTGAAAAGTAGCGACTAACTGTGTGGTTTCGGATGTTGACCCATCATCAGCAACAATAATTTCAAAATTTTTGTCTTTTTGAGCAAGATAACCGTTCAAAACTGAAGTCAAAGCGTCGGGACGATTGTATGTTGTAATAATAACAGCCAAAGACTTCATTTATGTTCAACCAACAGCATAAGTTTTAGATACTTGTAATAAGCACCTTCCGCGTTGGATACGGCCAGCATAAAACCTTTCGGTCCGTCCAGAAATCCAGCACGGATAATATAAGTGTGGAAAAAACTCCACAAACCATGAAGAATTGCCGTCATGATGCCTGTTTTCTTGCCGTCATTATACATCATCCGCGCTCCGCTGGTGGAATAACGGTTCATTACTTCCAGAACATCTTCAAGATTTTCAAACGCTTCATGAAGTAAAGGTTCATAGAGGCGACCAATTTTGCCATCTACAATAACGCGTTCATGTACAAGGTCATTACTAAATTTTGCGCTTCCCCTTCGAAAAAGACGAACAACATAATCAGGCCACCAACCACTGTGGTGCATCCGTTTGCCACAATAACTGGAGCGACGCGGCAGTTCGAATGCCACATAATCTTTAGGGTCGGAAATAGCTGATAAAATTGCCTGCTTCAATTCGGGACTGACAGATTCATCGGCATCTAAAGAAAGCACCCAGTCTCTGGTAGCCTTTGCCAGGGCGCGGTTTTTCTGCGGCCCAAAACCAGGCCAGTCTGTTACGAGGACATTATTGGTATGGTTATGGCATATTTTCACTGTATTATCTGTGCTTCCAGAGTCCAAAACAATAATTTCATCAGCCCAACTCACTGATGATAAGCATGCTTGAATGACATTTTCTTCATTTTTTGTAATCACGGTCACCGTCAGTGTGGTCATGATATTATCCCCACATACAATGCGACAAACCGATCGGTAAGTAGTATTTCTGTTTCACAAGTATAAAAAAGTTTCTCTTTATAATCGGCAAGGAAAGGTCTGGAAGGTCTGGACAAAATACCTGTGATGATTCCAAATGTTAGGGCATATGCCAAATTCCTATTTTTGTTGCCGTGTAATTTTTTTGTTGCGAGGTAATTTTTTAACTTGTGTATTGTAAGCATTAATAAAACTTCTCATTCCTAAACCAAACTGTGGATTATCGCGGATGGTTCTAACACAACTATTTTGTTGTAAAATTGCTAATCCAGTTTTGGTCTATAAGGATTTCATTCTTGTATGTCAAGGGAAATAAAGACATTTGGTGTGCTGATAATAATACAGTCATTGTCTATGGACAGCTTTGAAATGCCGACGGGAGCAAACAGAACTCGATTGCCTCTTTTTCGTCCCTGCTGGCTTTTTCGGGCAATACTTCACTTTTTGAGTATTTATTTCCCCGGAAATTTCCCGTAAAAGATATGAACACGCAGGGCCAATTGAAGTTGATTCAGCTATCGGCGCCAATGTGCGATCAAGAATCGAATTTTACCGTTCACAGTATAAATTCTTCAGCAAATGGCACAGCCGCAGCTATTATCTGGCGGCAAGAGCATTGATTTTTGGAAGATTATTAATTAACTGGCTTTTTAGTGTTGCGGTGGTCGTTGTTGCATTGGGCTTAAACAAAAAACTGCGGCACAAATTCTTCGTCTATTCTCGATTGATCGTCTGGCATTTTCAGCGTGAGCAGAGGTAAATTAATGTGTCAAAATCGGAAAGAGAGCCCACCAGTTTTCCTTTCTTGTACCTCTTCCGAATCTGATTCTTCCGCTCAATGGTGTCGCGGGTACACAAGAGCAAGTCACTATTTCCCATAAGTTGACTTGACATTCCATAATAATTTCACTAAACAATGTCGCACTCATAGCGAGAATGTACACGTTTATTAACGAATTTCCCTAACAGTTTAACAACAGGTTCAAGAGGCAAAAAATGGCAACCACAATTACACAGAATCAACACTCTCTCGTTCCCGTAATACTTTGCGGTGGTGCAGGTACCCGTTTATGGCCTTTGTCTCGGGATGAATATCCCAAACAACTTCTGTCCCTGGCGGGAACAGAGACGATGCTTCAGGCGACTATACGGCGACTTGACGGCTTTGCCTGCGCAGATGTAGGCTTGGCGTCGGCTCCGATAGTCGTTTGCAATGAGGACCATCGTTTCCTTGTCGCGGAACAGATCAAGGAAATAGGCAGTGAAGAAGTTTCTATTATCCTCGAACCCTGCGGACGTAACACCGCTCCGGCTCTGACCGTTGCCGCACTCAGCGCAACCAAAAGCGGTCAGGACCCTCTCTTGCTGGTTATGCCTGCCGATCATGTTGTGGAGGACCAAACAGCCTTTCACCAAACCGTCCAACGGGGCATTGCTCCTGCCCTTGCCGGGGCGATGGTAACTTTTGGTATCGTTCCTGTCCGGCCGGAAACGGGTTATGGGTATATTCAGGTGGATCGTCATGCCCCTGTTGTCGATCGGGTTTTTCCGATTATCCGGTTTGTCGAAAAGCCGGATCGCGCCACGGCCGAAGCCTATCTAACCACTGGCGATTATTGTTGGAACAGCGGTATGTTCCTATTACGGGCCGGGACATGGCTTAAGGCGCTGGAGCAACTTCAACCGGCAATGCTGTCTGCCTGCTGTGCTGCCTTTGACCGGGGAAACCGTGGCCTGGATTTTCAGCGGCTGGACCGTGAGATCTTTTCCGCCTGTCCAGCCGATTCCATCGATTATGCGGTTATGGAAAAGATTACCGCTGTATCTGATTTAGCGATCCGGGGCGTCATGGCGCCTCTGGATGCGGGATGGTCCGATGTCGGAGCCTGGGACGCTGTCTGGCAAATCGGTGAAAAAGATGAACATGGCAACACCACCCAAGGAGATGTTCTCCTTGAAAATTCACAAGAATCCCTTATAGTTTCTACATCACGTCTTGTATCCTGTGTGGGCATTGACAGTATGGTCATTGTTGAAACTCCGGATGCCGTCCTGGTAGCAGATAAGGAAAAAGTCCAAGACGTTAAAAAAATTGTTATTGCCCTGAAGGCAAAAGGGCGTCGGGAAGGAGTCTCACATCGGAAGGTTTTTCGTCCGTGGGGATGGTATGATTCTCTGAATAAGGGGGAAGGCTTTCAGGTTAAGCTCATTATGGTCAATCCTGGTGCAATTCTTAGCCTGCAAATTCACCAACGTCGTTCTGAACAATGGATTGTGGTGCGAGGAATTGCCAAAGTTACCCTGGGAGAAGAGACACTTTTACTTACCGAGAATCAATCTGTTTTTATTCCTGCCGGTGAAAAACACCGTGTCGAAAACCCTGGGCAGATTCCTCTGGAAATAATTGAAGTCCAATCAGGAACATATCTTGGAGAAGACGACATAGTTCGACTGGAAGACCGATACGGAAGAAAATAGAAAGAGAACATCAAATCATGACAGTTACCATCGCTAAACAGCTTTCAGTGATTGATTATTCGAAAATTTGATTCAGGGGCATCGGGGAAATGGGATCATTGTTTAAATTTTAGCAATATCTGGATACGATATGAGAGGTTTTGAACATTACTGATAAAAAATATGAATTTGGTTGCAAAGTATCGATGGTCAGCAGTTCCCGGGACAACTGGATATTAGCGATAGATAGATGCACTGCATGGTAATCCTTACGACGGACATACCTTGAAAGATGCATTTCAGCAGGTTAAACCGAACACCGGCTGGCAGTCTTTACATGTCTACTGTGACAAAGGCTACCGTGGTGTAGCCAAAGAAATTAAGGAAACAGAAGTTCACTTATCCGGCAAGAAGAAAAAGAGCATGAAGGTCGGCCTCTGGAAATGGTTTATCCGGCGCTCTGCCATTGAACCGATCTTTGGGCATTTAAAATCAGATCATCGACTGCAACGCAATTATCTGCAAGGAAAAGACGGTGATCGCATCAATGCGATTCTGTCCGGTTGTGGTTTTAACCTGAGAAAGCTTCTCCGAGCTTTCTTTTTGTCTTTTTTCCGATGGCTGTTTGGCTCGTATTTTGATCATACAGCCGGATTTACAGGTACGGAGTATGATTGAGCCGGACTTGGAAAGTAAGTTCGCTTACGCTTTTTAAGGGGAAAAAGGATTTTTCAGGGACGACTTAGCTTATGCAATGCATAAATCCGGTTGGAAAACTTATCGTGTACCCGACGCATTCATTTATCATTTGCAGGGGCAAAGCATTGGCGGCAATGTGCGATCAAGAATAGAATTTTACCGTTCGCGGTATAAATTTTTCAGTAAATGGCATAGCCGCAGCGATTATCTTGCGGCGGTTGTTGTTACATTGGGCTTAAACAAACAACTGCGGCACAAATTCTTTGTCTATTCTCAATTGCTCGTCTGGCATTTTATGAGCGATAAACGGAACAGTTAACTTACGCCACAATTGTCATTCCCTTGCGAATGACAATGCGAGAAGGAATCCATAGAAAATACTGGATTATCCAATCAAGTTGGACAATGACAAGGAAAGCTGGAATATGACAAAGTCCGCAAACATGCTTATGGAAAAAAGCTGCCGCTAAACAATTTAAATTGTGTTAAGAGTGGGTTATGGAAAATTTATATGCCTTTTGCAAAGCTTTTACTGATCCGGTTTTTATAATTTTCATTCTGCTGATATTTGTGCTGGTCGTCTTTTTTTGAGTTATGCTCTCCTTTTGCTGTATGGATTAAGCATTGAACCTGTTGCCAATTATCTGGCATACTCCTTGGAAAAAGATTGCTTCCATCCGCCGGTCGTAAAAACACCCGTTGAGGTAATTATCGTCTTAGGCGGAAGTGTTCATGCTATTAATGCATTAAATTATGATTATCTATCTAAAACATTAGGACGGTAATAAAAAATGATTGTGAAAAGATCAGCTTAACCATGACCTTATACCGCTATATTTACAAATGTTTTCCTAAATTATAGATAAAAATCCTATCTTTTATTTATCCATTAAATCTACGTTGTAAATTTATATAAACTATACTTATGAAAATAAATTTAAAAGTATTAATTTTATAACATATTCGAGAACATAATGCCTCTGGTTCTGTGGTTTAATACTTTATGCTAAAAAATTCGCCTGTTTTTCTTCTTGACTCTACTTAAATAATTTTATTATGTGTTACTGCGTTCAGGTAATGAACAGTTGGGTATGCTATGGTAATTCATCGTAAAGAAAAAACCGAAATTGAAGAAACACTAATGATTCTTCGGGAAATTGGCACGAATCCTCAGTTAAGCCAACGGGAATTATCCTCGCGATTGGGTTTAAGTTTAGGCAAAATCAATTTTTTGTTAAAGGCGATGATTGCACGGGGCCTCGTTAAAGCGGAGAATTTCAAAAATTCCAGTAATAAAAGAGCCTATTTATACCTGCTCACTCCACTGGGTATCGAAGCAAAAGCGAAAACCACTTATCGATTCCTGAAAAGAAAAATGGAAGAATACGAAAAGTTGGAAATAGAAATTGAACAATTAAAAAAAGAAGTTGGTCATTCCGGTTTTTCAGTTGAAGATCGGGAATAATTTTTTTAGAACGGAATAACGTATTATAACTATTCGTAAAAGCTATTATTTTTGTTTGTGGCTACATGCCGATGTAAGCCAGAGGGCGGAGCTGTGTAAACACGACAGGCTTTAAGAAAGGCAGCCGCTTGAATATTTTTTCAAAACAATGAATGTATGAATTTAAAAAACCATAAAATTTTGGTCACGGGCGCCGACGGCTTCATCGGCAGCCATCTGGTGGAAGGTTTGCTGGACAAAGGCTGCCAGGTGCGGGCTTTTGTCCTTTATAACTCTTTCAACAGTTGGGGGTGGCTGGATACATTTCCTCAAGATAAATTAGAAAAGATTGAAATATTTGCCGGTGATATACGAGATCCGAATGGGGTGAGAAACGCAATGCGGGGGATTGATATTGTATTCCATCTGGCGGCGCTTATTGCCATTCCGTTCAGCTATCATTCACCGGATACTTATGTGGATACCAATGTAAAAGGCACATTGAATGTGCTTCAGGCGGCTCGCGATGCCGATTGCCGGCGTGTGCTGATTACGTCGACATCCGAAGTTTATGGCACGGCACAATACGTTCCTATCGACGAGCGGCACCCTTTTCAGGGGCAGTCGCCATATTCCGCCACCAAAATCGGAGCGGACAGGATTGCGGAAAGCTTTTATCGCAGTTTTAACATACCGGTAACCATTGTGAGGCCTTTCAATACTTACGGGCCGCGTCAATCCGCCCGTGCTGTAATACCCACTATTATCACCCAGCTGCTGGCCGGCACGAAGGAAATCAAGCTGGGCGGCATAAACCCGACCCGCGATTTTAATTACGTAAAAGATACCGTCAACGGTTTTATCGCCATCGCAGAGGCAGACTCCGCTGTTGGTGAAGAAATCAATATCGCCTCTCAGCAGGAAATCGCCATTGGGCAGCTCGCTCGTGAAATTATCAGCCAGATTAATCCGGAAGCTCAGATTGTTGCTGACGACATTCGCCTGCGGCCGGAAAAAAGCGAAGTGGAACGACTTCTGGGCAGTAACGAAAAGATTCGGAAGCTGACAGGCTGGCGGCCGGAATACACTCTGCAACAGGGACTCCGGGAAACGATCGAGTGGTTTAAGGATAAAGGCAATCTGCAGCGTTATAAATGGGATATCTATAATGTTTGAAAAGACTATCAGTTTCATGAAAAATCTGTATCTGACAGCAAATACCTTATCTTCCCCGGTTATTCTGTTTCCACAATAGGAACCCCTGAAGATTAGATAAACATCGCTTGGCTTACGACAGAGTCATTCTTCGCATAAAAAAATCCATTTTTGAGGGTTTACGTCTAATGTGCACGATCCCTAAGGTTGTCGGCGGTTACACCCCGGACTGTCTGGCTGCTGCCAGGGCGCTTTATAGCTCCATTGTGGAGAAGGTTGTTACCGTATCGTCGCCCCGGGTCGCTGAAGCGACCAAACTGCTCGAAAATATCTATCGTTCAGTAAACATCGCTCTGGTCAACGAATTAAAAATGCTTTTTGACCGAATGGACATCGATGTTTGGGAGGTCATTGAAGCCGCCAAGACAAAGCCTTTCGGTTTCCACGCTTTTTATCCCGGTCCGGGTCTGGGAGGTCACTGTATTCCCATTGATCCCTTTTATTTAACCTGGAAGGCGCGGGAGTATGAGTTCAATACTCGATTTATTGAACTGGCGGGAGAGATTAACACTTCAATGCCCGATTACGTTGTAATGAAATGCATGAAAGCTTTGAATAGCGTCGGAAAGCATGTGCATGGCTCGAAAATACTGATTCTCGGGCTGGCCTACAAGGCCAATGTGGATGACTGCCGGGAGTCTCCTTCCTATCGCCTGATGAAAAAGCTCGAAGAGCTCGGCGCTGAAGTCAGCTACAACGATCCCTACATACCAATTATTCCACTTTCCAGGGAATATGCAAAGTATGCCGGGCGTCACTCGCAGCCAATCGACAGCTCTCATGATCTGATATTGATCGCCACTGCTCATGATGAATATCGGGATGTTGATTTCCGTGCTCTTAAAACGCCCATTGTTGATACAAGAAATATTATTAAAGATAACAGCCCGATATTTTTTAAAGCATAACCAGGCAATAAGTTACTGCGAATGCAATGTCATTGCCTTAAGAAAATTACCTTCCAAATTCCCCTTTCGTAAAGACATAATGGCTGCCAAAAGGGTGGAATGCTGTCATTCACCGAAGCCTGAGTAAGTTCCGTGGCCAAGACAAAGCCGTGATTGGTATCCACAGAGGTATGTTCCTTCAATCCGTAGAGAGGTTTATTATTCTTTACAACCCAATCAGAATCCAGATCACGGGAAAATTTCAGTGGTTTGCAGTTCTTTTCAAGGTTGCCTTCCGGGGTTTCTCGCTTCTTCCTTTGTTTCTTGATTTCCTCATTGCTGAGCGGATGGGAAGCAGATTGCACCAGGCGGACGTCAAATGCAATGCCCTCGTTGATGGTTAATCCCTTGGATGTAAATTGCAGAAGCACTGCAGAATTGATCTTAGCCATTGCCTCCTTTGACAGCCTGCTGCGAAAACGGCTGAAAGTAGAATGATCCGGAGAGGGTTGATCAAAAGAAAGTTCCAGAAAATTTTTAAAGGAGATCCGGCCATTGATCTGTGTTTCCAGTTCGAGATCGGAGTCAATATGGAACCATTGTTGAAGCAGAAGGCACTTGAGCAGAAGCAGAGAAAGATAAGCGCTTGTATCTTTCAAGCTTTTACTGATGGTATAATGCTTCAGCAGCAAACTTCCCACAGGAGATCAGTTAATGACGGCATTGATTTTTCCATTCGGGAAATAGCGCGGTTGCGTTCCATAGATTCCAAGAGGGATAAATCGGTAAATGAGAAGTTGTTGTCCGGTTGTTTGTAACTCATAGGTCCCCCGAGGTCGGAATTTAGAGGAAATAGGTCAGAAAATAAGGGAGATGTCAATTTGCATTGCTAATAATATCGAGACATTATCATATATCAACAGCTCGTCAACCATTGAGAAAATTGGTCAAACCGTGGCAAAATGGGGTTTGTTGTGCAAAGGTCTCGATTTGTGAAAATACAGCATTTCCGGAATTCATTATCCATAACTTCCATAAAATAGAGGCTGGTATAACCGGAATAGAATTTCAACTCTATAAAAAGAAAACATATGCTTATTTGTGTGTTATTACGAATTTATTAACTAAATCAATTTACATTAACCGGAGACTGCGTTATCAGATATATGCATACTCTCTACGGTGTGCAAAAGTTTAGTTCCTAAGATAAAGCTTTGAAATTTTATCAGAGTGATAAATTACTTTATAAGAACATTCAAAATATGCTTATGGGTTACATCAGATTCTAAAAATGGGAAAAGGCTTAATAAAAGCTATAATTTATGCTGCAAAAAACTCACATGTGACACATGGTTTGTCACTAACTGGTGATAATAAAAAAGAACATAGTTTAATAATTCTTCTGGCCAGTTATTTACCAGCGCAATATGCGATGGCTCTTCTAAAAAGAATGTCAACGGATGTTCGGCTTTTATGGAACAACCACAGGCATTATGGAATAGCTGAAGCTTTAATTTCACCAGACTCTGTTGTTATGGTATCCAAAAGTAGCAATAAACTAAAAAGTTGGTATCGTCGTTTCCCCATCGGTCGTGGCTATCCCTATGGCTGTGCAATGGAAAGTGCATTTCGTCTCATAAATTTGTCTCTTATGATTCAGCTATTGAGAAAGTCGAAATCTGAATATGTGCTGGACTTGATCAGAAAAGAATCCCTGTTTATCTTAAAAAATCTTGAAATACAGGCTGCCAATAATCACTATCTTTTAAACATTGTAGGTCTCATCATTGCTGAAACATTAATAGAGGATTTAAGGAAAAAGATACAGTTTATTGTAGACCCTTTCATAGAATTAGAAAATATTTTGAAAGCACAGTTTCTACCTGATGGTGGTAATTTTGAAGCATCGACTGGATATCATTTTCTGGCCGTTGAAGCTTTGGCTGTGGCCGCTTTGATAAATCAGAGGGCCGCAGAGACAATTTCTGCAAAGGCACCTTGGTTAAGTAAAGCAATTCTTTTAATGAAAACCGTCTTGGATGCGCAAGGCAATATTTTAAAAATTGGGGATGATGACGACAGTAGTTGCTTCTGGCCTATTGGAACAAGGCGCTTGCGGGAATTTCAATATTATTTCTGCAAATTTGCTTTTGCCGACTCGGAGACCGATTCAACAGACGTTTTTTTTCCTCAATTTGGCTTGGCGAGTAAACGTTGCGGCAATGCAAGAATATTCTTCTATGGGACGCGCAATGGCCAGAATGGCAAGGGGGGGCATGCACACAATGATAAGCTGTCCATCAGTCTTTGGCTTGATGATGAGCCTATTTTCTTAGATAGTGGCACCTACAGTTATGTCCAGGAAAGAAATGCCTTCCGATCCGTAAAGGCACACTCCTCGATTTGGGTATCTGGAATCGAGCCCTGTAATTTAGACCAAGGGAGCTTCTATCTGCCGGACAATGCGCTGTGTCAAATTCAGGAAAAGAAACTAGGCTTATGGTCAGGAAGCTTCCATTATGGAGAAAAGGAAAATCTCACAATTTCAAGGCAAATTGCTGTAACAGATGGCAGGGTATGCGGTGTTGATCTTGTGGCGGGACGGCCCTCCGGGTATAAACTACACTCACAATTTATTCTTTCCCCAGAAGTAAAAATCATATCACAAGATCTGAATTGTTTAATGATGGCGTCGGGATCTCGTCAGGCTTGGCTTCGTTCATCGGTACCGATGAAAATTGAGACCCAGGAAACAAGTCCTTGCTACGGAAAGAAGAGATCTTCTTCAAAGGCGCTCTTTGAATGGCCGGCTGATTGTGATCAAATGGAATGGGAAATTTCATGGCTGTAGATGTCCTGCATATCGGGTGTGCTTTTTACCCCTATAAGGGCGGCAGTAGTATTCGTCTTGGCACACTTATATCTCATCAGAAAAACATTCGATCACATATTGTGACTCACATCAGGGAAGACGATGGACAGTTGCATGGTGCAGCAACGATTACCCGCCTCAATAAGTACTTCAGTCTCCGGACAATCTGGCTGCTTCGCCGTCTTGTATGTCAACTGCAGCCAGAATCTGTTGTCTTACATAATCCTTGGGTCATTCTGCTTTGGATCGTGTTTGTAGATCCATTTCATAAAGTCCGGCGAGTAACGGAAATACACAACTTTCGTGATGAATCGTGGATAAAAGCTCGTATTTGTGGTTGTTTGTACCGACAGATGGATGCCGTCGTTGTGCTGTCTCACAAAGCAGTTGAACTGGTAATTAGAAGATATCATGTAAAACGAAACTGCATCTTTGTGATTCGAAACGGCGTGCCGAGAATACCGAAATTGACAACGCCGACACGGGCGGATCATCGAGTCGTGTTCAGTTATGTCGGGACTTTTCATCTCTGGCAGGGGGTATTTGTCCTTTCGGAGGCACTGCGTAGCCTTGGGGATGATTTTTTCCGTATTGCAAAAGTGGTCCTAGCCGGTGGAGGGCCCCAGGAAAACGCACTCCATGAGGCATTGAGACCCTTTATTGAACAGGGGCAGGTGCAATGGTGTGGATGGGTGGAGAAAAGGCACGCCGACGCGATCCTTGCGGGTAGTGATGTGATCCTAATGCCGCGACTGTCTACACTGGGGACAGAGCATGTCTTGCCGTTAAAAGTTTTCGAAGCAATGAATCAGGGTAAAGCAATCTTGGCAACGAATGTTGGTGGGCTTACAGAGGTCCTCGAACACAATGTAAATTCCTGGATTATTCCTCCGGGAGATCCCGATGCTTTAGCTCATGCCATGTTTCATCTTGCCAGTCATGATCATGTGAGGTGGGAATTAGGTGAACGAGGTGGTGCTCAAATTAAACATTTTGAAACCTGGGATGATTCCGGGGCCGACTATGAGATGGTTTTAGGTCTGGAAGCTGGTAAGGAGGGCAAAAATTTGTGAGACAGGTTTTGATCAATAAAGGAAAAGCTTACCTAGAGAATGTGCCTGCACCGCATGTTGAAGATGGCTTGGTCCTCGTTCAGGTTGCCTATTCCTGTGTATCAAAGGGAACGGAGATAGCTGGAATCAGTAGCAGTGGAAAGTCTATTTTTAATCGTGTCCTTGAGAAACCGGAAAGAATCCGCCAAGTCGCCAAATTGGTTGCTGACCAGGGGATAAATAAAACAAGAGCAATTATCGAAAATAAAGTTTTACCTTCTAATAAGCCTACCGGTTATTCAGCTGCAGGAATCGTGATCGGTGTGGGACGGGGTGTAGAAGGTTTCAAAGTAGGCGACCGTGTCGCCTGTGCAGGGAATCAGTATGCCCACCATGCTGAATTTATTACCGCGCCAAAAAACCTCGTCGTCAGGATACCACAGGGAGTAGAAATATCTGAGGCGAGTACTGTAGCCCTTGGTGCCATTGCTATTCAGGGAATTCGTAGAGCTATGCCGACGCTTGGGGAAACGGTTTGTGTTATTGGGCTTGGCATTATTGGGCAGTTGACGGCACAGTTGCTTCAGGCGAACGGTTGCCGAGTCATAGGTGTAGACCTCGATCCTGCAAAAATTGATATTGCGCTGAGACAAGGGATAAACGAAGGACTAAACCCTGCGGTTGATGATCTTCTGTCAGTCTTGAGTCGTATGACCGGAGGCCAAGGCGCAGATGCGGTCATTGTCACTGCGGCTACGGCATCAAATACCGTTATCTCTGAGGCCTTTCAAGTCTGCCGTAAAAAGGGGAGGGTCATACTGGTAGGTGATGTGGGTCTGAATCTTGAGAGGAAAGATTTTTATGCAAAGGAAATAGATTTTCTTATCTCCTCTTCTTATGGACCGGGGCGGTATGATTCCAACTATGAAGAGAAAGGCGCAGATTACCCGCTGGCCTATGTAAGGTGGACTGAGAATCGCAATATGTCCGCATATCTGGACCTTTTAGCAGAGAAAAAAATTTGTATCTCGCACCTGATCACGCAGATTGTACCGATTGAGTCGGCGCCGGAACTTTATGAAGGCCTGCTTAAAGAGAGAAAGGGTTCATTAATCAGCCTGCTTTCATATCATTCCGATTCCGGCGAGAAACCCCTTCATACGATATTGATCGGGAAAATACGAAATTCTTCCGGGCGTGTTCGGATAGCCCTAGTCGGCGCCGGGAATTTTGCCAAAAGTACCCATCTGCCGTTGCTCAGCGAGCTGGGTGATCTTTATGACCTGAGGGCGATTGTTAGCCACTCCGGTCCCAACGCGTTAACGCTGGCAAAAAAATATGCTGTGCCGGAAGTATCGACAAGTTTCACCAATATCCTTGCTGAAGCGAACATTGACGCCGTTCTGATTGCCACACGGCATCATTTACACGCCGGCATGGTGATGGAAGCCCTAAATGCCGGTAAGCATGTCTTTGTGGAGAAACCGTTAGCTCTTACGGAAGATGAACTGCAGCAGATAGAGTCTTTCTTTGCTCGGCAAGGCAGCAGCAAACCATTGCTGCAAACGGGATTCAACAGGAGATTCAGTGCGATGCTGAGTCTTCTTAAACAGGTTGTCACAAACCGCACCAATCCGATGGTTATTAATTACTGCATGAATGCAGGCTACCAGCCTCCCGAAAGCTGGTTGCACGGACCAGAAGGGGGGGGACGTAACAGGGGGGAGGCCTGTCATATCTATGATTTGTTTACGTTTCTTACGGATGCACACCTGGTGGATATGAATTATTCATCGATAACACCCAAAACGGGGTTTTATCGCATGGACGACAATTTTGTTACAACGGTAAGTTTTGATGATGGTTCGGTAGCTACGCTGGTCTATACCTCAATGGGGGATCGAAATTACCCCAAAGAGAAAATGGAGCTATTCTGTGATGGGTGGGTGGCATCGCTTGTCGACTATAAGTCTCTGAGTTTTACAGGGAAAAAAATCGAAGAACTGAAAACGAAGACAATCAATAAAGGCCATCGTGAGGAACTTAAGGCATTCGCTAAAGCCATTCTGGAAAATGCGGATTGGCCGATTCCCCTTTGGCAGCAGTTACAGGCAACAAGAATTAGTTGGGCAGGCTTGTCTGAGTGATCACGGTAATTGATTGTTGTCCTCTGTGTGGCAGTAACAAATCGAAACCTACTGTGCACCCGTTGTACTGTGAGTGTCTCAGCTGTAAAGTCGTATACCAGTGCAAAGAAATTCATCAGATTGAAGATTATTACGATAAGACCCAGGCACCACCGAATTGCATAAATCAATCAAAGACATATCGGAGTTATCTGAAAGTTGTCGATCATTTTATTGACCTGAAAAAGCCACAAAGCATCATTGATGTGGGTGCAGCTGACGGTACCTTTCTTAATCTCGTCCATGAGCTTTATCCCGGAGGCCGGACATTTGCCATTGAGCACTCTGAACAGGCCAAGACAGTACTAAGGAAACAGGGCATTGCTCTTCTGGAGGTTACCGATCTAGTCGACGTAAAATCAAAATGTATCTTTTCTTTCCAAGTCCTCGAACATATATCTGAACCTATTGAATTTATTAACTCATTGCATTTAGCCCCCGGTGATTATTTAATCTTGACGAGCCCTGCAGTAGACAGTGTCTTCTTTGCACGTAATCAAAGCCATTGGCGAAGTTATTCACCCTCATACCATTTACTTTTATACAGCAAAACCAGTTTGAAGTATCTCCTTGATCAATGTCATCTGGCTCTATTGTACTATGATTTCTGTTACTCACGTTCTCATACATATAACAGAATAACGTCGTACATTCAGCACATTAAAAACCAGTTGATCTGGACAGGCAGTGTCTGTGCGCATGGTTATTCACCAAGACCTTGGTATCACGGTCGAAGCTCATTCCTTGCCATTGCACAGAAGAATCAATGATCTGAAGAGAAATATCATTGTTGCAAACTAATTATGAATCTGGTTGGAGCCGTCATATCCAAGGGTAAATTCCTTTGTCGGGCATTGAAATGGGAGTCCTGTCACAACGGGGTGTTGCCCAAATCCCTTTGTTCCTTGAAGGAAACATTTTTGATGAATTTTGCTAGACTGTTGAAAAAGGCTCATCTGCTGCGTTGTGCTTCGGTTCTTACTGCTCCCGTACGTTGCAACTGAATCTTTTTGAACAGTTTGCAACAAGGTAGACACCAACACATGCTAAAGCTTCCGAAAGATGTCTTCAAAACTCGTCTTCGACTCAGACAGTTGAAGACACTGATCTTTCGTTTCGCCAGAATTCATGATAAAAAACATTTCCAATGGCCGCGCCAAAGAGATAATCATTTGGGCAACAGACCGAATGGACCTGACCCCGGCCCCTGAAAATGTTAAGAAAATACGGTCTGTTGCCCAAATACCATTTGCCGAGATAATAAATAGCAAATCAGTAGTTTCCGGTTAATAGTCTAACAAATTTAGCTAGTTATAAAGAGGTTCTTTAAGTTCGGTGCATATTTTGTATCCGAAATTTGCAAATGTTTGATCTAACGGAACTTTCTCAAATAGAGTCACATTCAAGATTTGTAAAATTGTTTAGAGATTATTTTCCAGATAAAGTCGTTTGTGGGTGATAGCCACGGGCACATAAACAGCGATCGCAACCCATATTTGAGTTTTTCCCGCTTTTTCAGAAGTGCCATAGAATGCCTTTATCCTTATATGCTGCTTAATCCATGAAAGCAGTATGTTACGAGGTTGCCTTTTATGGTCTATGACTTTTCACGAGTTTGTCACTTTTGGAATAAATAAAATTTGCTTAGTTCTATAGCACAAGTACTTTCTTATAGCCTGGTTGCCAACATATTCGGGGGCATTACATCTATCATTATAATCCGGATGATGTCCCCTGATCAATTTGCTGCATACACCGTTGTAATAGCTATTATTTCTGTTTTAGAAGGTATAATAGTTTCCGCTTTTAACCGAATTTTTATTGTAGGTTACAAGCGTTTTGATATTGGTGAAGAAATGGGCGCTTTCTTCGCTGCACAACTTGTGGTTTTAATTGTGCTCTGGTTAGCAATCTGGCCTTTCAAGGGAGGTACGCCAACATTATATGTCTTGGCATTACTTTTAGCATTGGCACTGTGCGCAACAGAGTTTTTACGTACAGCCTATCAACGAGTGTTGAGGTTTAATCGTTTCTCTCAAGTATTGCTTGTCAAGTCTATGTTTTTCTTGGCAATGCTTGGTGCCATTATGTTATGTGGCGCACATATGCAAGCATGGCATGCAGTACTTGCGCAAGCATTGGCTGCATTGACAGTATCGTTACCACTTATTATCCGGCGTAAAATGTTAAATAATTTTTTTCACCTGAATACAGCCTTGAAAACAATTTGTTCCATCCTTTCAGGAGAGTATATATATTTGTTTGTATATCTTTTTGTATTGGCATTTTTTTCCCAAATAAGTGTGTTTATGTTAAACACATTGAGTGACAAGCAGAATTTGGCAACTTATGGGTCGGCATTTCGATATTACGGCTTTTTGCTTATTGGTTTGAATTCGGTTAAATCAGTTTATGTGCCTGTTATTCAAAATGCTTTAACCGGGGCTGAGATAAATAAAATATTCCATAAGCATCGACAGCTTATTCTTCTATCTCTTCCAATATTTTTTTTTGGATGTTTGATATCAAATTGGGTAATTCCTTTGATTGACCAAGGGAAATACCCTGATGCACCAGTTGTCTTTCAAGTTTTATCTCTATCCGCACTTGTTTCTTTTGCCTTTAGCCCGCATATTACCGTATTAATGAAGTCAGAGCGCTTTCTTTTTTTAATGATACTTATTGTTATTGGATTTTCCTTGAATATTATTATTAACTATTTGTTTATTCCTACTTATGGCGCTTTGGGCGCAGCATATTCAACTTTGATTGCTTACGGTTTTGTAAATTCTGGTTTTTTTGTTTATTCAAGAAAAATAAGGCTGTCTTATGAAAGAATGTAAGTTTTTTACCGATATTATATCCACAATATCAGCTATGATTTATATAGTATGGGTCGCTAAGAGTGAATGATTTTATAAACAAAAAATCTGCACAATAAAAATGTAACATGAGTCGTTACATTAACGATACATTTATCCTGAATCTATTTTTGACCATCAAACAAAAAGGTAACCGTTGTAGCTGTAAAGCGCGTTCAAGACTATGCTACAATTATACATTTTGTTTAGAGTTTTATTTTGAGTCTTGGCTTCAGATTTGTCTGGCACGCGGTCATGCTAACAAACTATATTCAGTTGTACCCAAATTAGAATCTGAAGTAACAGAAGTGGAATTGGTATGATTTTCCCATATTTATTTATAACTGGTTTGGTTCTTCTTTTGCTGCTCTTTATTTTGAATAGAGCAGGATTTGTCCCCCTCTCCATCTTTAAGCCTGTCCCGACAACGGTTGTCTTATGGCTTATGATCCTCTACTGGGTGACCGTAATTACTTACGGCAGTGTTCCCGGAATATGTGATGTTCTCAATACTTTACCAATTGAAGAGAGTGGCTACGAGCCGTCCTATCCCTTCCGGATCCTGTTCGTCACTTTTTTATCCGGTTTAGGCCTGCTGGTAGGGATAACCTTTGTTAGTATGGCCACCCTCGGTCAAGGAAGCATCAGAGCGTGGAAGCAGTGGTATTCTAAACCACTGATCGACAGCAGGCAGGCGCGGTTACTTGAATCTCTGTTCTGGCCCGGTTTGTTGGTCGCTATTCTTTTCTGCCTTCTCTATGTGTGGGAGGTCGGCGGCATAAAAAGACTGCCTTTCATGATACTCTTGTCTGGCGGCAGCTATCTCGATATCATTACAAGCAGGGAAGAATCTTTCAAGTTGCTCGATTCACCGTTAATCTCTGTTTACAGTAACTTGAGACTGTTTTTCTTCCCTCTCTGGGTAAGTCTTGCGTATCTTCTGGCGAGAGTATGGCACAAGAAACGATATTGGGTGAGATTTGGAATCGTATTTGGTATTGGACTATCCTACAGCGCACTGAGTACCGCGCTCTCGCCGATAGGAGCCATTTTTCTTCATCTTTTCTTTTGCGAGGTTCTTATCCAGGGCGGGAATACGATGCGCCAGCTTCAAGCATATGTTTTAGGGGTCGGGGCTATTATCGGGATCTTGTTTATGTTTATCGGTCTGTATCCAGATGCCGAATTACAAATAGGGACATTTGTTCTCAAGATCTTAAACGAAGAGATTTTTATGAAAGGATTTGATACGTTCAATTGCGTTTCCGCCTTCACCAATGTCTACCCCTTTCAAACTGAGGAATTTATCGGACTCAGAGGCATTCCCCGCATTGCAAATGCATTCGACTTGACCGGACACAATATTAATAACTATCTCTATCTCGTTCTCAATCCAAATACAATTGTAACGTCCGGGATGTTTAACGGCCCCTGGTTTCTTTATGATTATGTAATTTTTTCTTATCCCGCAACTTTCCTGGGTTCTTTGGTGCTGGGGCTGATTCTTGGCAGTCTGGGAGAATTTTTCCGGAGAAGACCGAAGGACATTCTGTTGGTTATCTGCTTTGTCCAGAGTGTGGCTTCCAGCAGATACATCTTTGACACGACATTGAGTACATGGCTCATCTCGAAGGGCGGTATTGTAGGTATGCTTTTTTACCTGCTCATCAATATCCTCGTTGCTGTAAAAACAGATCTTTTCAGGAAATATAAGCATCAAGGAGTGCGCAACCATGGTCATTAAAAGAATAGCTTTTATGGCGGCATTGTTATCCCTGTTATACTCCGGTGCTTTTGCTGCTGAGAAAGATGGTATGATCCCAAAGGAGAATATGTTTCCAACAGAAAGATAGTGGTGGATAATGCTTTTCTGGGCATGAAATCATTGCCGATGGCGAAGTGACTGTGCGCTCGTCTTATAACGGACCTGTTTTTGAAGTTATCGCTACGCGCGATTTTTCAATCAAAGGGATCAAGCTCAAGAGTAGTGATCCTGCCGACCCTGCGAAACCCATTGCCTTTTACTTCGGCTCTCCTGGATCAGGGAAACACAGAACGATGGGCATCAGAGTGACCGATTCAAGCAACATCAACATTACGAATAACACCATTGTCGGTTATTGGAGTGGCATTCACATTACAGCCAAGCGGGGAACATGCAGCGATATCGTGATACGAAAAAATACCGTTACCGACTGCGGATATTGGAGCGTTGCTGCACATTCTAATGTAAAGGAACTGGCGCCTGGGGGTGATCTGCGGAAGATTCGGATTGAAGGTAACTACATAACCCGTTGCGAGCAGGGCCCGTTTTCCGGGGTGTCAGCGATAGCTTTGTAGAAGAAAACGAGGTTGTGGGCAATATAAATGGTGTGAGGATTGAGTGTTCATCGAGAAATACGATCCAAGAAAACGTTATTCATCACAATCTTAAATGGGGTATTAATCTGTATGGGGGATCAAGTGATAACCTCGTCGCAATGAACCGGATCTTCGACAACAACTTGCAAGCTGAGCGCATTGCCAAAATAGCAAGGCAGCATCATTTAGATCCAAGTTATCTTCCCGGTGATTTGGTCTGTTTTGACCGATATCCGGCTAAGGAACTGAAGCCATATTCCAGAAAAGTAAAGCCTTTTGCGTTAATTCCTGAATTGAACAAGGAATTTTGGCCCTATCCCACAGCTTACGAACATATTACGCCAGGCTCCCGGTTTGGTAAGGCTACGCCGGAGGAGTTCAAAAAATATTGGGGAATGCATTTCTGTCAAAGCAGCGGTGTTGGGATTTTATTGCAGCATAAAGCGAATAACAATCGGATAGAAAGGAATGAAATCTATAATTCCAGGCCACTTAAAATGGAAATGGGATATATGATGTATGGGGTCCGGATTGCTCAGACCAATTTAAAACCACTTCCTGAATATGCGAGTAGAAACAACGTTTTTTCCGGCAATAAAATTTACAAACATGGTTAAGGGCAATATCCTCGACGACAATATTCGTTTTGGCGTCGAAGCCAATAACTCCTATTGAAGGAAACCAGAGTCGCCAGCCACAATCTTCATTCCTAAAATAAAGATTTCCCATGGCAATAAAGGATAATGTGAAAAGAACGCGCGTCGCAATAGTCTACAGAGTATGCCAACATTGGAGAGTTCCAATATTCAGGAAGCTTAATGAAATCAATGGCATAGAAGTTAAAGTCTTTTACAGCAAGGGGGTCCCGGGTAGTAAACTGGTGAATGGCAGGGAAATCTCTGGATTCTCTGCGAGAGAACTTCCAACCGTTGGAGGTGAAATCAAGATATCGGGACGCAGATCACCTTTTGTAGTCTGTCCCACCTTGTTTATTGAATTAGCAAAATACAATCCGGACGTGCTCATTGTTGAAGGTGGGAGCAACCTGCCCAACAATATCTTCGTTTACGCCTATGCATTGTTGTACAAAAAACCGGTCATCTGGTGGACTCTTGGTGAATTGCCCGGTAGGAAATATTCTAAAGCGGGGATGATATACCGTTGGCTTGTGGAAGAAATGGAACGATCATCATCTGCTCTTCTCGGGTATAGCTCTGTTGCGGTAGATTATTTTAAAAGGAAAGGTTATCCAGAAGAAAAATGCTTCCGGGCGGTGAATTGTGTCGATACCGATAAAGTCATGAGTGACATCGGAAGCACTAAGCACCTGGTTCCATTGCTCCGTGATCAGTATGATTTGAAAAATAAAAAAGTTGTTTTGTTTGTTGGCGCCCTGACAAAGCCAAAAAGAATCGACAGACTTCTGCATGCCTTTGCAGAAGTTAAACATGAGGTTCCAGATTCAACCCTGCTGATTGTGGGTGACGGTCCGGAAAGAGCAGCGCTTGAATCAACGGCAGAGAGAATCCATATCGCCGATTCCACAATATTTACGGGAGAAATTGTCGACGATGTTGCGGCTTATTATCAGCTGGGCGATGTGTTTGTCTTGCCGGGCTTAGGTGGTCTGGCAATCAGCGAAGCCATGACGCATGCACTCCCCGTTATTTGCGGTCAGGGTGACGGATGCGAAGTTGACCTGGTTCAGAGTGGAATTTCAGGATTCAGGTTTGAAGAATCGACGGACCCTGAGGTTATCAGTCAAATTGCGTCCTGGTTATGCCTGTTATTGAAAAATCCGGATGTACGGGAAACAATGGCTGAAAATTCCCGCTTAATTATTGCTTCCACCCATAACATTCGTTCCTATATGGCGAATATTGTTGCGGCCTTGAAATATGCTGAAAACAGGACGAAAGTATCGTACTGATTGGTCATGATGATAAAAACGGTATTAAAAAAAGTCCGGATGTTCTTTTTGTTAAATTTTAGACACTCCTTTCTTTCTTTTGGAAAAAGAAGCTATATCGGTTCAGCGGTTCATATCAGAAAAAAATGTGTCGCCGTTGGATATCATAGTTTTATCGGTCCTGAGTGCTGGATCGCGTCAAAAACGGAGATCGGCAATTTCGTGATGCTTGCCGGGCGGGTTGCCATCATCGGAGGAGATCATCGTTTTGACGTTCCGGGGGTTCCCATTATTGATTCAGGACGAGGTGAAAATAAGCAAGTGGTTATCAAAGACGACGTCTGGATTGGTTACGGCTCCATTATTATGCATGGCGTCACAATTGAAGAGGGAGCCATAATCGCCGCGGGTTCTTTAGTCACTGAGGATGTGGCGGCTTATACGATCATGGGGGGAAGGCCGGCAAAATTGTTGGGTATGCGATTTCAAGGAAAAGACATTGAGCATCACCGGTCAGCGCTTGATCAGCACAGAAGATCTATCAACCATTAAGATGGGTTTAACATTGAGTCCAAATTTGAAAGCTATTAGGATCTGAATGAAACAACTGATTCAAAATCTCAAAACAGGTGAAACATTCCTTGAAGAAGTGCCGGTGCCGCAGCCCGGTCGAGGGCGGGTGTTGATCAAGACCACTCACAGTCTGGTTTCTTTAGGAACTGAACGGATGTTAGTTGAGTTCGGCAAGGCCAATCTGATCCAAAAAGCCCGGCAGCAGCCCGACAAGGTCAAACAGGTCCTGGATAAGATTAAAACAGAGGGTTTGTTACCGACTTTGGAGTCTGTCTTCAAAAGATTGAACGAGCCTCTTCCCTTGGGTTATTGCAATTCCGGCTTCGTTGTAGAAACGGGGGAAGGAGTGTCCGGGTTCAATGTCGGTGATCGGGTAGCTTCCAATGGGTCGCATGCCGAGTACGTCAGTGTGCCGCAAAACCTTGTCGCAAGAATTCCTGAAGCCGTGTCCGACGAGGAAGCAGCCTTTACCGTGATCGGCTCTATCGGGCTGCAGGGCATTCGGCTTTGCCGGCCTTCCCTGGGTGAAACCATCGTTGTAATCGGACTGGGGCTGATTGGACTGATCACCGCCCAATTGTTGAAGGCAAATGGTTGCAGGGTCATTGGCATTGATCTGGATCCGCAGAAGTTAGCCTTGGCGAAGCAATGGTGTTGCCTGGCCATAAACTCCACCGAAGCTGACGGCGTTGCTGCGGTGATGCAGCAAACTGCTGATGTGGGGGCCGATGGCGTCATTATCACCGCCTCGGCTAAAACCGATGCAATCATTTCTCAGGCAGCCAGGATGACCCGTAAACGAGGTCGGATCATCCTGGTCGGGGTTGTAGGGCTAAACCTCAATCGGGCGGAGTTTTACGAGAAGGAGCTGACTTTCCAGGTCAGTTCCTCCTATGGTCCTGGACGATACGATGAGAACTACGAACAAAAAGGACAGGATTATCCCCTTGGATTTGTCCGCTGGACGGAGAGACGTAATTTCGAAGCTGTATTGCAAGCCATTGCCTTGAGACAACTGGATGTCGAATCTCTGATTACCGAAAGAGTCCCGCTGAATGATTTTCAGAACATATATGGGAATATAGGCCAATCCCATTCCGTGGCGTCCGTTTTGGTGTATGCCCGTCCTGATAAGCGCGAAAGGACAATTTCCCTGCTTTCCAACAGTTTTAAGGAAGGCAAAAGTCTGGGGATCATCGGTGCGGGCAACTTCACCAAAATGACCGTACTTCCGGCATTGAAAAAAGCGGGGACTCCCATAGGCTTTATTTCCTCGGCGAATGGTTTATCGGGAACACATCTGGCGAAGGAATACGGCATCGCCAACAGTACGACGGATTATCGGGAAATCCTTGCCCACCCTTTGGTCAGCATGGTCATGATAACCACCCGCCACAACCTGCATGCCCCGATGGTTGTGGAATGTCTGCAGGCCGGCAAGGATGTCTTTGTGGAAAAGCCGTTGGCTCTGACTACAACCGAATTTGAGGGGATCAAGAGGGCTTACCTGGCTGGGAATAACACCTTGACCGTAGGTTTTAATCGCCGATTCTCGTCTCACTCCCAAGCCGTCAAGAAGGCGCTGGGAGATCAACCCGGACCAATCCATGTCGTTGCCACGATGAACGCCGGCGTCATTCCTCCATCGGTGTGGGTCCATGACATGGAAATCGGTGGCGGACGCATTATCGGCGAGGCTTGCCATTATCTGGATTTAATGGTTTATCTCACCGGCAGTCTGATCGAGGCGGTCTGTATGAACGCATTGGGTCCCAACCCTAGGGAAAATACCGATAATGCCTCTCTTCTCTTGCGTTTTACCAACGGTTCCAATGGGGTGGTCAATTATTTTGCCAATGGGCACAAGGCCTACTCAAAGGAGCGGGTAGAAGTATACAGTCAGGGCAGGATTTCCATCACAGACAACTTTCGGAAAACGGAGAGCCATGGGTTTTCGGGATTCAAAGGCCTGCATACCTCTATTGACAAGGGGCATGAAGTACAGTTCAAACTGCTCACGGATCGATTAATCCGAGGTGGGGAAGCCCTGATCCCATTTGCGGAAATTGAAAATGTGACATTGGCCTCTTTCGCAGCGATTGAAAGTCTGAAAAATGGGGCTTGGGTTAAACTCTGAGGTTCACTTCCTCGGTAACGCGATTCCTATGCCTTGTGAGTGCCCTGTCGATAGAAATTCATTGCATATCTATAATTCAAACGTTTTTTCAACTGCCGTGAAATCTCATTTCCGAGGAGTATCCGTCAACGCACGGATTAATGACTGCTTATGATCAAATTAATCGACCTTATCGCCGGTGCACGTCCAAACTTCATGAAAATCGCACCGATCATCGATGCCATCAAGACAAAACAGCAGCAAGGGGCAAGTATCCGTTATCGGCTGATCCATACGGGCCAGCATTATGATCAGAACATGAGTTCGAGCTTTTTTGAGCAGTTGGGAATCCCTGATCCCGATATGAATCTGGGCGCTGGGGGCGGCACTCAGGCCGAACAGACTGCTGCGATCATGATTGGTTACGAGAATGTGCTGCAGCAGGAACGAGCTGATATATGCCTGGTCGTTGGAGATGTGACCTCCACGATGGCCTGTTCCATTGTCGCACGTAAAATGCTGGTCGATGTAGCCCATGTGGAAGCAGGAATACGTTCCGGAGACTGGACAATGCCTGAGGAGATTAACCGGATCGTTACGGACAGCCTTACCAATTATTTTTTCACAACCTCCGAATTTGCAAACGCGAATCTGCGCAAAAACGGTGTGGCTGAGGCGCGGATTTTCTTTGTGGGCAATACCATGATTGATAGCCTGCTGAGTAACATGAACCGTTTCCAGGAACCGGAAATATGGAGCAGGGTGGGCTTGGAACGAGGCGCCTATATCGTCATGACCCTCCATCGGCCTGCCAATGTAGATGAGGAAGGTAAACTGAAGGAACTGCTGGAGATGATCATCGTCAGTTCAAAGGGTCTGCCGCTGGTTTTTCCGGTCCACCCCCGGACGGCGAAGATTCTGAAGAATATGGGAATCTCTGCCTCCAATCTTCATATGATCGAGCCCCTTGGATATCTGGAGTTTAATTACCTCGTGAAACATAAGGAGGGTAGCACTGCAATCAAGATAGGGCGACGTGGCCGTCAATATGGTGATCAGCGAATTTTTAGTCCTGAGCAGGAAAAAGAAATACAGCGTTGTTTGATTGATCGAACACCGGATCAGTTGAAGCTTTCTTTTGCTTTGTGGACACGAGAAGCGGTTAAGCTGTTGATAAAACAGAGATATGGGATAAGCATGCCAATCCGGACTGTTGGGGAATATCTTAAAAGATGGGGATTTACACCACAAAAGCCTGTCAGGCGTGCTTATGAGCAAAACACCGAGGCCGTTAACCGATGGTTGGATATCCAGTATCCGGAGATTACAGCACTGGCAAAGAAAGAAAAAGCAGAGATTCACTGGGGTGATGAGACCGGTATTCAGACGGATGCTTATCGGGTTCGAGGATTTGCGCCCAAGGGTAATGCCCCGGTTATTAAGCTTCCAGCGCAGAAGAGCAGTATCAATATGATTTCCTCTATAACCAATCAAGGAAAGATGCGATTTATGATGTATAGAGGGACTATGAACTGCCACTTGCTTATCAAGTTCATGTCCCGACTGGTAAAGGATTCCGGGCGCAAGGTATTTTTGATTTTGGATAATCTTCGTTCTCATCATGGCATAATTGTTAAAGAATGGTTGGCTGCTCACAAAGAAGAGACAGAAGTATTCTATCTGCCTTACTATTCGCCGGAACTCAATCCCGATGAATACCTCAACGGGGATTTGAAACAAGGTGTTCACTCCGGGTTACCTGTCCGAAATCAAAAAGAACTGGAACATAAAACAAAATCGTTCATGTAATCCATTGCAAAGCGACCCAAACACATTCAAAATTATTTCAAACATCCAAAGGTTAAATATGCCGCATAAAATTTGTATGTTTAATTGCCGGAGCAATAATATCGCAGATTAATGTAGAATGAAACAACTTATCCAAAACCTTAAAACTGGTGAAACATTTCTCGAAGAAGTACCTGTGCCGCGTCCTGGATCTGGCCAAGTTCTTATTAAGACAACGCATAGTTTGGTTTCTTTAGGTACCGAACGTATGCTGGTGGAGTTTGGCAGGGCTAGTCTAATCCAAAAAGCCCGGCAGCAGCCTGATAAGGTTAAGCAGGTTTTTGATAAGATTCAAACAGAGGGATTGTTGCCGACTTTGGATTCTGTCTTTAAAAGGCTGAATGAGCCTCTTCCATTGGGTTATTGCAATGCCGGTGTGGTAGTGGAAACGGGGGACGGTATATCGGAGTTCAAGGTTGGTGATCGGGTGGCCTCCAATGGGCCACATGCCGAGTATGTAAGCGTGCCACAAAACCTGGTGGCGAAAATTCATGATGCTGTATCTGATGAAGAAGCGGATTTTACCGTGATTGGTGCCATTGGGATGCAGGGCATCAGGCTTTGTCAACCCGCCCTGGGAGAAACCGTTGTGGTAATCGGTTTGGGATTGATAGGGCTGATTACCGCTCAACTGCTGAAGGCCAATGGTTGCCGGGTCATTGGTATTGATCTGGATACGGAAAAATTAGCGATGGCGCACCAATTCGGTTGCATGACCATCAACTCCAAAGAATCGGATGCGGTTGCAGCGGTTATGCAGCAAACAGCAGATTTGGGAGCCGATGGCGTGATTATCACCGCTTCGGCGAAAACGGATGAAATCATCTCTCATGCCGCCCGTATGAGTAGAAAGCGAGGTCGTATCATCCTGGTCGGAGTGGTAGGGCTTAACCTCAACCGCGCGGAGTTTTATGAAAAGGAACTTACTTTTCAGGTCAGTTCCTCCTATGGGCCTGGTCGATACGATGTAAACTATGAACAGAAGGGACAGGATTATCCCCTTGGATTTGTCCGCTGGACGGAGAAACGTAATTTTGAAGCTGTATTGCAGGCCATTGCTTCGCGACAGCTTGATGTAAAATGTTTGATTACAGAAAAAGTGAACCTGGAAGATTTTCGACAGGTATATGGGAACATTAGTCGTTCTTCCTCCATTGCATCAATTTTAGTTTATCCCGGCTTAGATAAGCGTGAAAGTACAATCCCTATAATTTCAAGAAGCTTCAACAAAGGCAAAAGTTTAGGTATCATTGGTGCTGGTAATTTCACCAAGATGACTGTGCTTCCCGCGTTGAAGAAAGCAGGTACCCCTATAAGCTTTATTTCATCAGCGAATGGTTTGTCGGGGACTCACTTGGCAAAAGAATATGAAATAGCTAATAGCACGACGGATTACCGGGAAATGCTGTCGAACCCCGCGGTTAGTATGGTCATGATAACGACCCGCCACAATCTGCACGCCCAAATGGTGGATGAATGTCTACAAGCCGGTAAAGATGTCTTTGTGGAAAAACCATTAGCTCTAAACCGAAGTGAATTTGAAAAGATAAAAAAAACTTATCTGGCGGGAAGCAACAGCCTAGTAGTGGGTTTTAATCGCAGGTTTTCACCACACACTCAAAGAATCAAAAAGGCACTGGGAGATCAAATGGGACCAATTAATGTCATTGCCACAATGAACGCAGGGGCAATTCCCGCGTCAGTTTGGGTTCACGACATGGAGATCGGCGGTGGCCGCATTATCGGCGAGGCTTGTCATTATCTGGATTTGCTGGTTTACCTCACTGATAGCCTGATCGAAGCAGTTTGTATGAATGCATTAGGTCCCAACCCGAGGAAAAATGCAGACAATGCTTCTCTTCTCTTACGTTTTGCCAATGGTTCCAACGGCGTGGTCAATTATTTCGCCAATGGGCACAAAGCCTATTCTAAGGAGAGGGTGGAAGTCTATAGTCAGGGAAGGATTGCCATCATGGACAATTTCCGGAAAACCGAAGCCTATGGTTTTTCGGGATTCAAGGGACTGAAAACCTCTATTGATAAAGGACATGAAACCCAATTCAAACTGCTTACTGCCCGATTGCTTCATGGTGGGGAAGCCCTGATCCCTTTTTATGAAATAGAAAATGTTACATTGGCCTCTTTCGCGGCGATTGAGAGTCTTAAAACAGGGGGGTGGGTTAAAGTTTGATTAAGCTAATCGACCTTATCGCCGGAGCACGGCCTAATTTTATGAAAATTGCACCAATCATTGCTGCCATTGAAACCAAACAGCGTGAAGGTGCCAGTATTCGTTATCGCCATTCATACTGGTCAGCATTATGACCAGAATATGAGTGCCAGCTTTTTTGAGCAGCTTGGAATTCCCGACCCGGACATCAACTTGGGTGCTGGGGGAGGTACCCAGGCTGAACAAACGGCTGCGATAATGATTGGTTACGAGAAAGTTTTGCGGCAACAACGTTCAAATTTATGCCTGGTTGTAGGAGATGTGACTTCCACCATGGCCTGTTCGATCGTAGCACGCAAAATGTTGATAGATGTTGCCCATGTAGAAGCGGGGATTCGTTCCGGTGACTGGTCAATGCCTGAGGAAATCAACCGTATTGTTACTGATAGCCTTACAAATTATTTTTTTACAACCTCAGAATTTGCTAATATGAATCTTCGAAAAAACGGTATTGATGAGGGAAAGATTTTTTTTGTGGGTAATACGATGATTGATACACTCTTCAAAAATATTGACCGTTTTCGAAAACCGGAAATATGGGATCAGGTAGGTTTAGAGCTAGGTGCTTATATTGTTATGACGCTGCATCGTCCTGGCAACGTGGATGAGGAAATGAAGCTGAAAGAATTACTGGAAGCGACTATTATCAACTCCAAAGGAATTCCTCTGGTTTTTCCCATCCATCCCCGAACTTCGAAAGTAATGCAAAAGATGGGAATCCATGCCCCCAATTTACATATGATCGAGCCTCTTGGTTATCTGGAATTCAACTACCTTGTTAAGCATTCCAAAGCCGTCATTACGGATTCAGGCGGTATTACGGAAGAAACGACTGTGATGCATGTCCCGTGCATGACCATTAGAGACAACACGGAAAGACCCGAAACGGTCAGCATTGGAACAAATGAATTGATTGGTACCGATCCTAAAGCTATTATTCCTGCGATGGGAAAATTGTTTTCAGGAAATTGGAAAAAGGGCGATATTCCTGAGAAGTGGGACGGGAAAACCGCCAAGCGTATCGTTGATATTATTGTCGGTAAGTGATCTTCGTGAATATTTCCATTTTGCGCAGGTTATTTTTCTGTGCCCGCTATCTGGGACCTTCATGGTTGGCGTTTCGTTTGAAATACGGTATGTTGCAGAAAAGCGGCCTTCTGGAGAGGAAAATGCCATCCGGAAACTGGCTGGCATTAAAAGAGTTTTCTAAAGAATACAAACAATCATTTGGCAGTTTTTTCTTTGCTTCTGATGCACGCTCAGGTTTTCAGTCAGTTCTAAAGTCATTTGATAATAAAACTGAATTTCATGGTGTTATCCAGGAAGCTGAAAGCATGAAGCAAGGTCTATTCAAACAATTTTCTCATAATTTTGTTGATAACGAATTTCCGCCCTTATGGAATGTTAATACTTTTACGGGAGAATTGTCAGCGTTGGATAAGCACTGGAGCAAAATAGGCGATTTTACTGCTGGTGATATTAAACTGATCTGGGAACTTAGCAGATTCTCTTTTGTTTATCATCTCGTACGCGCATACTGGAGGACTGGAGACGAATCGTATCCCGAACTATTTTGGCGATTGCTCGAAAACTGGCGGTTGAAAAATCAACCAAATCTTGGTCCAAACTGGAAGTGTGGCCAAGAAATTACATTCCGGGTTATGGCATGGTGTTTTGGTCTTTATGGATTTCTGAAAGCGCAGTCAACAACAATTGAGCGAATGGCTTGGCTGATTCTGATGATAGCTGTTTCCGGGGATCGTATTGAAGGCAATATCGATTATGCACTTAGTCAGCGAAATAACCACGGTATCAGTGAAGCTCTGGGCCTATGGACGATTGGTTTGCTTTTTCCGGAAATGGAAAATGCGGAACGATGGCGAAACAAAGGCCGCTTTTATCTGGAAGAACAGGGAAAGTCATTGGTTTATGAAGATGGTTCTTTCAGTCAGCATTCCGTGAATTATCATCGGTTGATGTTACATGACTATCTTTGGGCATTTCGCCTTGGGGATCTAAATGGACAACCTCTCAGCGAAAAATTAAAAGCTCGCGTAGCTAAGGCAAGTGAGTGGCTTTATCAGTTGCAGGATGAACAAACCGGCCAACTACCCTATTACGGGCAAAACGACGGTGCACTAATTCTTCCGTTAAATAACTGTGATTATCTTGATTTTCGGCCTGTAGTGCAGGCAATGCATTACTACTTCACAGGGGAACGGTTGTTTGAGAGTGGTCCATGGGACGAAGATCTTTTGTGGTTGTTTGGGGCTGACGCCACGATTGCACCTGTAAGAGTCAAGCAAAGAAAAAATTTCGAAGCGCCCGATGGAGGCTACTATACCTTGCGCACAGATACCGGATTTGTTTTTACCCGTTGTGCGAGCTTCCAGGATCGACCGGGCCAGGCCGATATACTGCATGTCGATCTCTGGTGGCGGGGGCAGAATATAGCTCTGGATGCAGGAACTTACAGCTACAATTCACCGGAACCTTGGAACAATTCCCTAGCCCATACAGCGTATCATAATACGGTTACTGTAGATGATGAGGATCAAATGGATCGAGTTGGTAAGTTTCTATGGTTTCCGTGGTTGAAAGGAAACGTTCATTGTATGCTCCGCTCTCTGGCAGGCCATCTGGCGTATTGGGAGGGGGGGCATGATGGGTATCGTCGGTTGTCGTCGCCAGTTGATCATCACCGTGGAATCTTACAGCTAGGTAACGAAAGCTGGCTGATCATGGACCGGCTATCAGGTTCGTCGGTGCATCGTTATCGTCTCCATTGGCTTTTGCGTAATTGCGATTATTCTTGGAATCAATCCATTGGTCTGCTGACCTTACGGACAGAGGCAGGTGACTATTACATTCAGACAGGTGTTCAATCTCAGAGTGGAATTTATTCGCTTATGCGTGCCGATATGGATTCACCACGTGGATGGCGAGCACCCTATTACAACTATCGGGAACCGGCTCTTTCTTTGGATCTGACCGTACATGATTCGCTTACGCTCTTCTGGACACTGTTCAGCCCCGAACCGATATGCATCGAGAAGTCTGAGGATTATATGATTCTGAGGTCGTCAACTTGGAAGGCTAAACTTCTTCTATTGCCGGAAGGAGCTTCTTCGATGATTGCCAAAGTTAACCTTATCGGCTATCCAGCGGATGGATTGGAGATAAACTGATGCACATTCTCCTGATTCACCAGGCGTTTGTTTCTCCTTCGGAAGCAGGTGGTACCCGTCATTTTGAGTTGGCACAGCGGATGCTGCGGGAAGGCCATCAATTCTCTATCGTAGCCAGTGATTTAAGCTATTTGACGGGAAAACCCGTTGTAAAACGTGAAGGTGTGGTAACGAAAGAGAATATTCAAGGGGTTCGTGTTCTGCGTTCTTATACTTACCCTTCTATCCATCGCAGCTTTGTCTGGCGAGTCGTTTCTTTTCTAAGTTTCATGATGTCTTCAGTCTGGGCTGGTTTGAAAGCGGGCCCTATTGATCTGGTGATGGGAACGTCACCACCAATATTTCAGGCCGTATCCGCTTGGCTTGTAGCTTTATTGCGAAGGAAGCCATTTCTTTTGGAAATCCGTGATCTCTGGCCGGAATTTGCCATCGATATGGGGGTGCTGAAGAATCGTTTGTTGATAAAGTTGTCTCGCTGGTTAGAAAGTTTTCTTTATGCCCGTGCAGATCATATCTTGGTTAATTCTCCCGCCTATAGTGATTATCTTCAGCAGAAAGGTATTACTAGAGAGAAAATTACTTTGATTGCTAATGGTGTAGATATTGATTTGTTCAATCCTCAGGCTGGCAACGGAAGCGTTCGACAGAAATTAGGACTTGATGGGAACTTTATTATTACCTATGCCGGTGCACTGGGACTCGCAAATGATATTCCAACTGTCTTACGTGCAGCGGACAAGCTGCGTGCTTATAAGAATATCCGCTTTCTTTTTGTCGGAGATGGAAAGGAACGTTATAATCTGGAAAGAATGGCCGAAAAGATGCAACTTTCTAATATAATCTTTATTGGTTCAAGGCCGAAATCCGAGATGCCGGGAATCTTGGCGGCCTCGGACGCGTGTCTTGCTATTCTGATGGATATCCCTATGTTTAAGACGACTTACCCCAATAAGGTTTTCGACTATATGGCAGCGGGACGGCCAACCGTTTTGGCGATTGATGGAGTGATTCGTAAGGTTATTGAGTCTGCCAGAGGGGGCATCTTTGTGCCGCCCGGTGATGACAAGTCTTTGGCCGATGCAGTAAAGTGGATGGCCTTGCATCCTGACGAGATCTTGGCAATGGGAAACTCCGCCAGAAATTATGTGGCAAAACATTTCAATCGTTCAACACAGGCAACAGAATTCGTTCGTCTTGCATGCAGTCTTGTGGCAAAATATAAGTGATGATGTGTCAAGTCAAAATTAGTGCAAAACGTTTCTTTGATTTGCTATTCGTAATTCCTGCTTTACTCTGCCTTTTTCCTTTACTCTGTTTCCTGGCTTTGCTGATTCGATGGAAGTTGGGGGTACCGGTTATTTTTGCCCAGCAGAGACCGGGTCTCGACGGCAAACCTTTCATGCTGTATAAATTTCGTACCATGATCAATTGTCGGGATAGAAACGGCAAACTTCTTTCCGATGTGGAACGCCTCACGCAGTTTGGACGTATTTTAAGAAGTACAAGCTTGGATGAGTTGCCGGAATTGTGGAATGTTCTGAGAGGAGACATGAGTTTAGTAGGGCCAAGGCCACTCCTTATGGAATATTTGGAACGTTATACGCCTGAGCAGGCCCGCCGCCATGAAGTGCGGCCAGGAATCACCGGTTGGGCGCAGATCAACGGGCGCAACGCTATAACATGGGAGGAGAAATTTAAACTGGATGTCTGGTACGTGGACAACCAGTCGTTCTGGTTAGATGTGAAGATTCTTTTTATAACGATCTGGAAAATTTTTAGACGGGAAGGAATTAATCAAGAGGGGCAGGCGACAATGGAAAAGTACCTGGGGAATGTGCAATGAATAAAGGCGTTGATACTAATCGATTTTCAAATTGGCAATATCCAGTTATAGAGGAAGGAAAGCCGACAAAATATAATTGGATTGTTCAGAATATTAATAATTTTGAGCTTGGTTACAAAACAGATATTGGTGCGTTCACTTACATCAACGCAAAATATGGTGTTACTATTGAAGATGATGTACAGATTGGTTCACATTGTTCTATTTATTCTGTTTCAACTATTGATAACAAACAGGGGAAAGTACATTTAAAAAAGAATTGCCGGCTTGGATCACATAGTATCGTGATGCCTGGCGTGACGATTGGAGAAAATGCTGTTGTTGGTGCTTTCAGTTTTTTAGCACATGATGTGCCTGACGGTGAAACATGGTTCGGTGTTCCTGCCCGGCCGATTAAGAAGTAATTTTTTAGGTTCATTAGAAGAATTGAAGGTGAATATGTCGACGTTTACAATAAGCCCTGTTCAGCAGGTTCGCACGAAACCTTTTCCTAAATGGCCTTTTTTTGATGAAGAAGCTTGTGAGGCTGTGGAGGCAGTGCTTCGATCAGGTCAAGTAAATTACTGGACAGGTGAAGAAGGCCGTTTATTTGAAAAAGAATTTTCTGCAAGTGTCGGTGTAAAGTATGCTGTGGCCCTGATGAATGGATCAATAGCATTGGAAGCTGCTTTAATGGCATTTAATATCGGCGCTGGTGATGAAATTGTTGTGACGCCACGTAGTTATATTGCGTCGGCAAGCTGTGCGATCATGCGCGGAGCAAAACCCGTTTTTGCCGATGTGGATAGGGACAGCCAGAATATAACAGTGGCATCCATAGAAAAAGTTATAACAAACCGCACACGCGCTATTATTGCAGTTCATTTGGCGGGATGGCCCTGCGAGATGGATAAAATTATGTCTTTGGCAAAAAAATATAAAATTGTAGTAATCGAGGATTGTGCGCAGGCGTCAGGCGCCTTTTATAAAGGCCGTCCTGTTGGTTCCTTTGGCGATGCCGCTGCGTTTTCGTTTTGTCAGGACAAAATCATGACCACGGGTGGGGAAGGTGGAATGCTCGTGACAAACGAGAAGAACATCTGGTCGAAAGTGTGGTCATATAAAGACCACGGCAAAAATTACGATACTGTACACAGTAATAAACTCACGCCTGGGCCGTCATTCAAATGGTTACATGAATCATTTGGGACGAATTGGCGAATGACTGAAATGCAGGCGGCGATCGGGCGGATTCAATTGCGTAAGTTGTCCGATTGGGTGGAAAAACGAAGGCATAATTCAGATATTTTAACTAATGCTTTTTCGGATATTCCAGCATTGCGTGTAACTGTGCCGCTTGATAATGTTTTCCATGCCTACTATAAATATTACGTGTTTTTAGAACCGGATATGTTAAAGGACGGATGGGATAGAATACGTATTATCACTGCAATTAATGCACAAGGTGTCCCCTGTTTTACCGGGAGTTGCAGTGAGATGTATCTGGAGAAAGCATTTGAGAGGGGTGGCTTGCGCCCCGAACAACGTTTGCCGGTTGCTGAGGAACTCGGCAATACGGCAATGATGTTTTTGGTACATCCAACATTACTCGAGGAGGATATGCAAGATGTTGTCGAGGCTGTAAAGAAGGTGATGGAATTAGCAGTAAAGTAAAATATGGGAGTTAAATATAATGTCGGAAACAAAGGATAATAGAATAGACGGTGAAACTTGTTTAAGGAATACGCCAGATGAAGAAGACGAAATCAGTCTTTTCAAATTAGGGCAAGTAATCTGGAAACGGAAAATAATAATTCTTTCTTTGACCGCCATCATTGTTACCATTACCACAATAGTTTCGTTTGCCATGAAAAATGTATATCGGGCTGAGGCCACAATTACTGCCGTAAAAATGATATCAAGCAACAACGGTATTTTGGATCAACTCAATCATAGGCCAACTCTTTCCTTTCCCGATCCAGTTACTATGCAGGATCTATATAATGTCATTAATTCAAATGCAATTAGGAAGAAAGTTTTCTACAGTAATAATTTAATGCCCGTCCTGTCCGGAACAAAAAGGAATGGTAGTCAGAAGGATGCAGACGGATTGAAGATGCTTGCCCATGGGTTAAAGATAAAAAATAATAATAAAGATGAAATAATTACAATTTCATTTGACTGGAGCGATTCGAAAATAGCCGTTCAAATTGTGGAATATATTCTTCAAGAATTGGCGAAGGAATTGACGCAGACGGCAAAAGACTTGTCCAATGAGAGAACGAATGCTCTTGAAAAGCAATATGCACAAACTGAAGATCCGCATTTAAGGAATCAAATCCGGTATCTCATTGAAGAGCAGGATCTGATAGGCAGGATGGCGGAAGTGAAAGAAAATTTTGCTTTTAAAATTATTGATCCACCAAGGAGCCTGCCTGGGAAGGTCAAACCGAAGCGGGTACAGATGATTGCGTTGAGCTTTGTTGTTTCGCTCTTCATGGGCATATTCCTCGCGTTTTTTCTGGAGTATATTGAAAAAGCCCGTGCTCATAGAGAGTCATTACTGTCAACTCATTTAAAAGAAACTTCGTCATCTTTAAACTGAAAATATTAATTTGAGAATAGATAAGTTAATCATAACAAGAATAATACGCGACTGACACAATGCACCGACAATTCAAAAATCCAAGATTATATTTAATGTTCTTTACGGATCTTGCCATTTTTGTGGCTGCGCTTTTGCTTGCTTATCTTTTCCGGTTTGAGTTTACGCTTAAACCGGAAAATGTCTTGCAGTTGGGTCACCTGCTGCCGTGGATTGTCCCTTTGAAACTGATTGTTTTTTCCTTATTTGGTCTTTACAGAGGGATGTGGCGCTACACCAGCGTCAGAGATTTCTGGCTGATAGCTCAGGCGACGGTTGTATCTTCTTTGCTTGTTACATTTATTATGATTTACTTGAATCGTTTCCAGGGATACTCTCGTGCTGTCTTCATCATTGACGGAATTTTGACTTTTCTTTTGGCCGGTGGTTTGCGAATGGCGATACGTTCATATTTCGCCATTTATACCGGTTCGAAAAATGATGCCGCTTCTCTGATAAAGGTTCATTTTAAGAAAGTACTAATTATCGGAGCAGGAGATGCCGGTGAAAAAATATTACGCGAGATCATTGAAAATTATCAATTGCATTATATGGTTATTGGTTTTATCGATGATGATCCGGGAAAAATAGGACGATCGATTCATGGCATACCCGTTCTGGGTAATGTAGATAACTTAGCAGATATTTTGGATGATGAAGAGGTTCAGGAAATCCTTATTGCCGTTCCATCGGCCAGCGGTGACCAGATTCGCCGGATAGTTGAAGCATGTCAACGTTGTGCTGTTTCGTATAAAATTCTTCCGGGTATTGGCGAACTTATTGATGGTCGGGTTAGTATCAAAGCCCTGAGGGACATCAGTTACGAAGATCTACTGGGAAGAAAGCCTGTACACTTGGATGTTACAGGCATTCGTAATTACCTGGATGGGAAAACCGTATTGATTACCGGCTGTGGCGGCTCAATCGGATCGGAACTGTGCCGGCAGGTTATCAAATTCCAGCCTCATCTGGTGATTTTACTGGATGCCAGTGAAGAGAATTTGTTTAAGATTCAAATGGAACTGCAAAATGAAAAATATTTTCGGCACTGTGAAACAGTTCTGGGACATGTGCAGGACAAACAGCTTATGGAGGACATATTCAAAAAATATAAGCCCCGGGTGGTATTCCATGCCGCAGCCTATAAGCATGTTCCGATGCTGGAAAAAAATCCCTGGGAGGCCGTGTACAATAATATTATCGGCAGCCGAATGATTATGGAAATGTCGCTTAAACATAATGTGGAAAGATTTGTGCTGGTGTCCACCGATAAGGCTGTTCGTCCGACTAATGTAATGGGAACCAGTAAAAGAGTAACCGAGCTGATCATGCAGTCTCTGCAGGGCGGCAATACAAAATTCATGGCTGTTCGGTTCGGTAATGTTGTCGGTTCCTCCGGTTCGGTAATTCCCCTTTTCCGGCGGCAGATTGAACAGGGTGGACCTGTAACCGTTACTCATCCCGAAGTAAACAGGTATTTCATGACCATTCCTGAAGCCTCGCAAATGATTCTGCAGGCCGGCGCGATGGGGGAAGGCGGAGAAATTTTTGTTTTGCGAATGGGAACGCCGGTAAAAATCGCCGATATGGCCCGTGATTTGATTCGTCTATCCGGTAAAGAGCCGGATGTCGATATTAAAATCATTTTTACCGGCTTGCGCGAAGGTGAAAAACTATACGAAGAACTGATTACCGTCGGCGAAGATATCCTGCCCACCGGCCATGAAAAGGTCATGGTGCTGCGCTCCAGTCAACACTCCACTGATACCCGTTATCTGCTGGCAACGAGAGAAAAACTGAATAAGGAAATCGACGAGCTGGTTAAAGATGCCGACAGACATGATGCCGGGAAAATTAAAAAGAAACTCAAAGAAATCGTTCCGGAATATACACCGCAGGAAAATGAATCCGTTCTGTAATTACACAAGAAAAAGAGTAAACAATGACCAGAATTTCTAAGGCTAAACCTGCCCCCACACTTCACGACTCCCTGCTCACACCCAATCGAATGGTAGCCGTTATTGGCGCCGGATATTGGGGTAAGAATCTTGTGCGCAATTTTTATCAGCTCGGCGTTCTCAGAACAATCTGCGATGGTTCACAATCCATTTGCGAGGAAATGATCGGGACATACCCGGATGTTGTCGTTACCCGGGACATCAGCAGCGTCCTTAACGATGCGGCTGTCAAAGCCATCGTCATTGCCACTCCCCCCGCTCTTCATTTTGAAATCGCCAAAGAAGCCCTTTTTTCCGGGAAGCATCTCTTTGTGGAAAAGCCTTTGGCTCTCAACCATGCAAACGGCGCCAAACTGGTGCAACTGGCGGCCGACCGGGAGAAGATCCTTTTTGTTGGTCATATCCTGCATTATCATGCTGCCGTTATCCGGCTGAAGGAAATCATTAAAGCCGGGAAAATAGGAAAGCTTCAGTACATATATTCCCGTCGCTTAAGCTTGGGGAAAATCCGGCGGGAGGAAAATATTCTTTGGTCTTTCGCTCCACATGATATTTCCATCATTCTCAGCCTGGCAGGAGAAGAACCTTCATATGTTGATTCAATCGGCAGCTATTTCCTCCATGCCCAGATTGCCGATGTCACCGTGACCAATCTTAAATTTCCTTCAGGCATAGGTGCCCATATATTTGTGAGCTGGTTGAATCCCTATAAAGAACAAAAACTTGTGGTTGTGGGCAGCAACGGTATGCTTGTCTTTGACGATACGGAGCCAGTCGAAACAAAACTTGTCCATTACCCGCATACCATCAACTGGCAGAATGGTCTCCCCGTTCCCAATAAGGCGGAAAGCATTCCCGTCGGTCTGCAGGATATTTGGGAAGAACCCCTGAAAGCCGAATGTAAAGCATTTCTCAATGCGATCGAAACCAACTCCCAACCTCTCACTTCGGGTGAAGAAGGGTTGCGTGTCTTAAAAATACTCGAACTCAGTCAGCAATCCATTGAAGCAAAGGAAAAAGGTTTATCTCACCACACTACATCTCTTATGACTGATTCCATATGCCATATGCCTGACACTTCTGATCGCGATTACTTTGCCCATCCATCCGCCGTCATTGATGAAAAAGTTGAAATCGGCAGGGGAACTAAAATTTGGCATTTTACCCACGTTCTAGCCGGATCGAAAGTTGGAGAAAACTGCAATATAGGGCAGAATGTCGTCATAGGTCCCGATGTTGTTGTCGGCAACAAATGCAAAATTCAAAATAATGTCAGCGTTTACAAAGGAGTGCTACTGGAAGACGGTGTATTTTGCGGGCCGTCGATGGTGTTTACAAATATCTATAACCCAAGGGCGGAAATTGGCAAAATGGATCAGGTGCGACCTACCGTTGTTAAAAAAGGCGCTACGCTGGGAGCCAACTGCACCATTGTCTGCGGCCACACTATCGGGCGTTATGCCTTTGTCGGAGCTGGAGCCGTAGTAACAAAGAATGTTGCGGATCACGCTCTTATGGTGGGTAATCCGGCAA
>Ga0302250_1000344_pt1 | contig 49641 bp, 33 predicted proteins | sample AAG_RA_Asp_MG_FD_193536 | JGI IMG/M metagenome (GOLD analysis project Ga0302250, IMG submission 193536) | Enriched activated sludge microbial communities from anaerobic digester in WTTP, New Holstein, Wisconsin, United States - AAG_RA_Asp | ecosystem: Engineered > Bioreactor > Anaerobic >...
GAACCTGGGTATCCTGGTGATCGACGAAACCCTTGATTTCAACGGCAGCAATCCCTTCCAGCCCACCGACGAAATGGTGGACAGCTTTTACGATGGCCTGGGACAAAACCTGCTCTATACCTACCATCTTGATCTGGAAGCCGATCCGCAGGTTATCAAGCTGGCTGATCTGGGAGTTTTCGAAGCCGTGCTCTGGCATGGGAATGACTATACTGATGCTGTTTATCCTTACAGCGTAAAAGATGCGCTGAGACAATACATCGAGTTAGGCGGTAAAGTGATGTTTAGCGTTTACCATCCTTCCCAGGCCTTTGAATTAAACGCCGGCTATCCTGCTACCTTTGGTGAAAACACCTTTATCAACGAAGTTCTGGGGATCTCTGGGGTAGATTACCAAGCAGCCGCCAGATTCAAATATGCAGTATCGCAGCTCAGTGCAGCTCCTCCTTTGCAGGTGGACCCAAACAAAACACCCGTTTCCTTCAATGGCCATATCTTCCACGTGGAATCACTTGTTCCGGCCAATGCCAACAGTGTTATCTATCGTTATGGTTCAGATTATGCCTCTTCCACCGGGCAGGGCAGCCTGAATGATGAGCCAGTTGCCATATACAACGTCTATGGAGCTGGAAAGGCGATCACGCTCAGTTTCCCCCTTTATTCGATGGAAAGCGCCAGTGCCAGGCAGTTTTTGGAATACGTCTTTCATATAGTTTTTGGTTTGCCGTTGGATAATGACGATCCAGGCCTTAGCCCAGGTGCCCGGCTTTCCATCAGCGCCGCCTACCCCAATCCTTTCAGCACGGAAGCCAGGATTGAGCTTAACTCCAAGAGCTTTGACAAGCCTTTGCAAGTGCAGATTTTCAACCTCAGAGGCCAACTGGTTAAAACCCTCTTTCAGGATGTTCCCGATCCTAAGACCGAGTTGATTTGGGATGGCCGGGATACTTCGGGACGCCAGGTAAGCTCCGGCATCTATCTGATAAAGGCAAGCCAAGCCGGCCAAACCGTAAAACGCAAGCTATTGAAGATTAAATAGGAACGCCTGAAGCCTTTCCAAAAAAAAAGCCAGACCATGCCTCTGGTAAAACCCGGTTTCATCATCACCAAATCGCTGCGTTGCTCTTTACCTTACGGCAGTAAAGCTGAAGCCGCAATAATGGCTATTGCTCTATGGATTTGTTTGGTTTGCGGTTATGGGTTGTAGACCTGTTATTTATTTTCCGATCTGTAATCCAGCGCCCACTGAAATGCTGGGTACGAGCATCAGGATGTCATCCCATTTTTTGGCTGCCTCAAATCCTATCTCTCCGCTGATGAATGACCTGTAGACCTGCAATCTGGTTATTAACTTCAGGCCGCCGTGGGGAATCAGATATGGCCCATAATCTTTGCCGTTGTATCTGCGGGTCAATCTGCTCAACGAGATATGCGGACTTGCCGTTATAGTTATTACCTCATGCGGCTCCAAGGTAAAAATGCCATGCAGTTCAGCCGTAATCAGGGTATTCTTGTCCCGGACGACGAAAGAGGGCTGGCCATTATAATACTCTGTACTGCTGTTCTCGGAACTGCTGTAGCCGAGGAAGGGCATTATTGCTGCATAGCTATTGTCACTTTGGGACAACAGGTGCTTCAATCCCAGCTTCAGGCCTCCAGAGCCGGACGCGAAGGTTTTTAGCTGCAGATCGTCCTTCTCGGTTAAGCCATAGCTTAGGGCTTTCCCAACTAAACTGGCATCTTTCTTTTTGCCCCATTTTATCCAAGTTTCCTGACTTTCAAAATCCAACCAGTACTCGATTGTGTCGGAAGCGGCTATGGCGTAGTAGATTTCCCTAAAATCCTGAGTTGGATACATATTCATGGCATTTGCTACATAGGGCATAATTTCCAGTCGTCCCTTGCCCAGAGGTTTGGCGGTTTGCAGTAGGCTGATCTCGCTTATCGCACAGGCGGAAAGAAAAGCCAAAATTGTCGGCAATAATAAGATTAAAACTCGTTTCATGTCCATGTCCTTTAGTTATTTCCCTATTGACAGCTACTTGAGAAGGTTGGGATAGTCCGCAGGTTTGAGAACTTATTCAATTTCCTTTATCTGGCGAACAACCAAGTTCTTATGTATCCAAGAGCAATATTTGTTCCAAAATTAGGATGTTCCTGTAGTTTCGGTAGGAATGAGTAAAAGCTGCCAGGGGACACCAAACAAAGGGAGTTTATGTGGAACACATCGGCAAAATATCAAGGATCATGCCATACAATGTATCAATCATTATATCTATGAGTTAGATGATCTATATGCCACATCTATATGCCACAAGTGATCCCAGTTTAAACCAGCTTTTCGTCCTTGCTTAGAAGCATCTATCACATCATAAACTACACTTAATCAAGCGTTAATAATTAAGACTTGATTAAGGGGGGATTATGACTTGATTAAGACTGGCAAGCAAGGAAGAAAGGGTTTGGGGGGGTAGATGCAGAAGTGCTGGGGTGCTGGGGTGCTTGAGTCAGGTGCTTGGGTCAGGAATGCCAGCCTCTGGCTGGCAAGGTTGGCCGGCGTCCCCGCCGGCCTTAAGAAAGAACTGTTTTTTCGAAGTATACGGTGGAGTGTGAGATCCAAAGTGGTGTCTCCAATGACCACCAAAACAGGCCAAGTATCTGTCTCTGGAAATGCGGAGATTGGCAGACATTTCTGGCCGGCGAGGACGCCGGCTTGCCATGCCTGCCAGAGGCAGGCACTCCAGCACTCCAGCACTCCAGCACTTCAGCACTCCAGCACCCATATCAGATTTTCCTTGACGTTAAAAGCCAAATTTAAACCTTGAAACGATAAGCATAACTAATACAAAAACAAGGAGATTCTCACATGAAACGCAAAGTGATCATCATGGGTGCTGCCGGAAGGGACTTTCACAATTTCAACGTCTTTTTCCGCGATAACAAGGATTATGAAGTTGTAGCCTTCACCGCCACTCAGATTCCTGGCATCGACGACAAGAAATACCCTGCTGCATTGGCTGGAAAGCTTTATCCAAAGGGTATCGAGATTCATCCCGAAAGCGAATTGAAAGAGCTTATCGTAAAACACAACGTGGATTTAGTGGTTTTCGCTTACAGCGATCAACCCCACGAAGTTGTGATGAACAAGGCTTCTTTGGTCAATGCCACAGGTGCAGATTTCATGCTGATGGGTGCCAATAATACCACCATCAAAACCAAGAAACCCCTGGTTAGCATCTGTGCCGTGCGCACCGGCTGCGGCAAAAGCCAGACGACCCGCGCGGTTGTAAAAGCCCTGAAAGCCAAAGGCCTGAAGGTAGTATCCATCCGCCATCCTATGCCTTATGGCGACCTCGTAAAGCAGAAAGTGCAGCGTTTTGCCGAACTTGCCGACCTCAAGAAACACAAATGCACCATCGAAGAGATGGAAGAATATGAGCCGCACATCATGATGGGCAGCGTTATTTATGCCGGTGTGGATTATGAAGCCATCGTCCGTGAAGCCGAAAAAGAAGCCGACGTCATCATCTGGGACGGCGGTAACAACGATATCCCCTTCTACTGCAGCGACAACATGATCCGCATCGTGGTTGTGGATCCGCACCGTCCTGGCGATGAAATCAGCTATTATCCCGGTGAAACCAACATTCACATGGCGGACGTGGTGGTGATCAACAAGATCGACAGTGCCGATATGGACGATATTAACGAAGTTCGCGCCAACGTGCGTTCTTTGAATCCCAAAGCCACCATCATTGAAGCCGCTTCACCTTTGTTTGTGGACAAGCCCGAGCTGATCCTGAACAAGAACGTGCTGGTGGTGGAAGACGGCCCAACCCTCACTCACGGCGAAATGACCTATGGCGCGGGCGTAGTTGCTGCCGAAAAATATGGCTGTGCCGACCTCGTTGATCCCCGTCCCTGGGCTGTTGGCGAGATCAAAGAAACCTTCGAACACTATCCCGAAATCGGCGTGCTGCTACCCGCCATGGGCTACAGCGCACAGCAGATCAAGGATATGGAAAAGACTATCAACAATACCGAATGCGACTCTGTGGTAATCGCCACCCCGATCGATCTGCGCCGCATTATCAAGATCAAACAGCCTGCCTGTCAGGTTCAGTATGAACTTCAGGAAATCGGCGTTCCAACGATTGCCGACGTACTGAAAGACTTCGGTAAGAAATCCAAAAAGAAATAAACCAGCTATAAAGGGAGGTGCCGTCCGCGCCTCCCCGCTTTTCCCTTTTGCCACAAAGTTAATCCTCTTCAGGGGGGATTAACTTTGCTGCTCTATAGGAAAAAAATGTATATAAGGAACAATAGACCATGAAGAAGACCGCAGTCCTCGCCCTGGGCGGAAACGCCATCATAAAAGCCGGCGAAAAAGGCACGATCAGCCAGCAATTTGCCAATACCCGCGAATCGCTTGGCGGAATTGTGGAGCTTATCAGCCGGGGTTATCACCTCAGCATAACACACGGAAACGGTCCCCAGGTGGGAAACCTCTTGCGTCAACAGGAAGCAGGCGAAAAAGAAGGCATCGCAGCCTTGCCTCTGGGCGTTTTGAACGCCGCAACCGAAGGCACGATGGGCTATATGATCGAACAAAGCCTGCAAAACAAGCTGCACAACAGCGGAATTGACAAACAGGTGATCACCATCGTTTCGCAGGTGGTGGTGGACAAAAACGATCCCAGTATGCTGAATCCTACCAAGTTTGTCGGTAGCACCTACTATAGCGCTGAACAGGCTGAAGAACTGAAAAAAGACCTGGGCTGGACCCTTAAAGAAGACAGCGGGAAAGGCTATCGCCGAGTGGTTCCTTCCCCGATGCCGAAACGGATAATACCCGGACAAACCATCAAAGAGCTGGTAAACAGAGGAGAGGTGGTTATCGCGGTTGGCGGTGGAGGAATACCGATTTACATCACTGATGACGGCAGCTATGAAGGTGTGGACGCCGTGATCGACAAGGACTTTGCTTCCGCATTATTAGCCTTGGAGATCGGGGCCGACCTGTTTGTGATCCTTACCGGCGTGGAAAAAGTGGCGATAAACTATGGCAAACCGGAACAACAGGATTTGGATGTCCTTAGGATAAGCGATGCCAAGCGCTATTACGAAGAAAAGCAGTTTCCTGCCGGAAGCATGGGTCCTAAGATTCAGGCAGCTATCCAGTTTTTGGAGAATGGCGGCAAAGAAGTGCTGATTACGTCCATCGAGAAGATCGTAGAAGCCTTCGAAGGTAAAACCGGAACCAGGATTACTGGCTAGGGATTAGACCCTATAGGATATAAAAGCAGCTTGAGGGCTGCTTTTTTTTGTTTGTTAAACATAAAACTCACTTTCTGCGCAAATATTCTTATGCCATAAAGATAGATGTGTATTAGCCATGTCTGCCAACCAACCAGGACTTGCCCGGGTAAAGAGAAACTTTGCGGTTTGCACCGCTAATTGCATGGAGTAAGCACTACAAACTTAGATAGAGATTGAGGTTTTTTGCATGAATCGACGATTCGCACTTATTCTAACCGTTATACTTCTGTCCGTGTTTCCCGGAATGATTTTCGCACAGGCTGTACAGGTAAACAGCCCCTTCAGCCTGGGACGCAGTTCTTCCACGGAAGTATTTTTGCATTTTGAACTGCCGGCTTTTGAGCTGGTGGAAAGTCAGGTGAAGGGAGAAACCCTTACCCGGGTAAAGATCGAAAACACTCCCTACCTGTTTATCGACGAAACAGAGACTCTACCGGTATTTTCCACGCTGATTGCAATACCTTATGCCGGAGGAGTGAGCCTTCAGACATTATCGCAAACCCCAGCCACAGAATATCGTGCCAGGCTGGATTTTGACGGCTTGCTGAAAGAGGAAAGCAGAAATGGCAAGCTATATCCCGAACAAGGCATCCAGCTATCCGAACCTCAGATTCTGCGCGACTTCAGAGTAGTTAGTCTGAACGTATACCCATTTCAATATGATAAAACCACGGGTAAGCTGATCGTAAACCGCAGCATGGACATCAGGCTAAGCTTTGATGCCAATCCCGGCCTCAATGAAATGAATGAACCCGGTGCCATCTCCCAAAGCTTTGAGAGCATTTATCGAGGCATGATTTTGAATTATGACTCGCTGGTCAATCGCGAAACAGCGTATCAGGCTCCCAGATTGCTGGTGATCTATGGCAATTTCAACGATTCCATTTATCTGGGCAAGGTGAACGAATATGTCGCCTGGAAAAGGCAAAAAGGCTATATCGTTAATGCCGTAAGCACTGCCACAACAGGAACTACTACCACGACAATAAAAAACTATATTCAAACCCAATACGACAATGTAAATACGCGTCCCGATTACTTGGTATTGATTGGCGATACCAGCGGCAATATGCCGATCGTGACTTTCAACACCTATCAGGACTACGATTACACGCTGCTGGCAGGAAACGATAACCTGGGTGACGTGGTGATCGGCAGAATCTCGGTGGAAAACACCGAGCAGTTCACCAATTATCTTGCCAAGCTAATGAGCCTGGAACAAAACATCAATACCTCCACCGCATCCTGGCTAAACCGGATGGTTCTGGTGGGCGATACTGCCAGCTCGGGGATATCTACTATCTACACAAATCAATACATCAGCGATTTGGCCACCGAAGTGAATCCTGATTATACCTATGCCACTGAATACAGCGGCAGTCCCAGCTCGGCCAATATCAACACAGCTATCAATACCGGCGTGGCTTTTTACAATTATCGCGGATACATAGGCATGAGCGGTTGGCCAAGCACAATGAGCAGCATGTATAATGGTTCCAAGCTCTTTCATGCAGTATTTATAACCTGCAATACGGGTTCTTTCGGAGGAGGAACCGCTACTACCGAATCAGTGGTTCGTTATGGAACAGCTGCATCTCTGGGGGGAGCTATCACGGCCATTGGTATGGCTACCAGCAGTACACACACTCCTATGAATAACTGCCTGAATGTGGGCATTTTCCATAACATATACCCTCAAGGGGGGCGTGAAATGGGCACGGCCATGTTGAACGGGAAAATCTACCTCTATTCGGTGTATGGTGTTAGCAATGCTACCCAAGCTTATAACTTTTCCCGCTTTTGCAATCTGATTGGTGATCCTACGGCCGCAGTGTATGTGGGCCCGCCTGATACCTTTATCGTGGATAGCCCCAGCAGCATAGCGGAGGGAACCTCAACCCTGCGGATTGGCGTGAAAGACAGCACAAACCAACCAATGGCCGGAGCTTCCGTAGCGCTTACCAATGGAAGCGACCTTCAGGTTATTGGTTTTACTGATGCCACAGGTTATGCTCTTTTGGAGATTGCTCCCACCTTGAGCGGTAGTCTTACCTTAAGCGTTAATAAAGATGATTTTAAACCCGCAGTAAGCACAATCAGCATCAATGCCGCAGGAGGAATAGTATACGACAGTGCCGTGGTGGATGATGATGGCGCAGGAGCAAATGGAGATGGAATCATCAATGCCGGAGAACAGGTGAACCTCTATCTGACCCTGCAGAATACCTCTGGTAGCTCTGTGTTTCTCAGCGGTGAAGCCTTCTGCACGGACCCCTATGTTACTTTGATAGAATACCAAAGGATTGAGTTTAATTCAATCGCTCCCGGCGCTTATGGTGAAAACCTGAATCCCATAGTGCTAAGCGTAGCGGCAAATTGCCCGGACAATCATGATTTCTATCTGCGTTTCGAAGTGGAGGCTTCCGGGAACAATTGGTCGCTCTTCGTTCCGCTAACGGTGCGTGCCGGTAAACTGGAGATTCAATCCTTCAGTTTTGTTGGGTCAGCCGGTAATATCCTGAGCCCCGGAACAAGCTATCCCCTGACCATTTCTTTAAAGAATACAGGAGCAATGAATCTGAGTTCGCTTCAGGCTTCTTTGCGTTCTTACGACACATACCTTACGTTGCCTGACAGCCTGGGTGTTTATGGCAACATAAACGTTAATGCGACTATTACCAACAGCGCCAATAGCTTCCAGGTGCAAGCCCGGGCTACCTGTATAGAGGGAATGGTAATTCCGATGGAACTGCTGGTTTACAATTCCAGTGGATTTTCCCAGAGCTTGCCTTTCAGTATATCGATTGGCCAGATCACTTCTTCCGATCCTCTGGGTCAGGATGCCTATGGCTATTTTATCTTCGACGAAACAGACACTGGTTATCCGCAGAGCCCAAGCTATCAATGGATCCCGATATCTCCGGCGGAAGGTGGAAGTGGAACTCTGTTGGCATTAACCGATCCAGGCAACCATAATGATGAAGGGGATCAAGTGGGGGCAGTTTCCATCACCACGGTGAATCTGCCTTTCGCTTTCAATTTCTACGGACGCAGCTATTCGACCGCCTCGATTTCCTCAAATGGTTTCATCTCGTTTGGCGCAACCCAAAACTCCGATTGGCGAAACTGGCGTCTCCCTGGCCCAGGAGGCCCCAATCCAATGGTAGCGGTATTTTGGGATGACCTGTTGCTTGATGCCAATAGCGGTGTTTATACCTATTATAATTCCACGAACCACTATTATGTGGTGGAATGGTATAACCTCTTATCCGGGTATGATATGACTACCCGCGAGCACTTCCAGGCCATATTGTATGATCCCATATTTTATCCTACGCAGACCAACGATGGCCAGATCAAGCTCCAATACAGGCTGTTCAACAATGTCGACCTGGGTAGTGGAGACACCTATCCTCATGGGAATTTCTGCACTATCGGGATCAAAGATCATAACGGGCTGGTTGGCTTGGAATATACATTCAACAATAGCTATCCAACGGCTGCTGTGCCTTTGTCGAATGAAAAAGCCCTGTTTATAACAACTCGTCCCATTCTTTCAGAAAATCCCTTCTTAACCGTTTTGCAGACAAACATCCTGGATGCCAACGGCAACGCTCATCTGGAGCCTGCCGAAACTGCCAATCTGGCAATCGTGCTTCGCAATAGTGGACTGGCCAGCGCTACAAACGTGAGTGCCACTCTCAGCAGCAGCGATCCCTATGTTACTATTACCAATGCTTATGCCGTTTATGGTACTATCGCCGGAGAAGGTTCGGCTTCGCCGCAAACGAATTTTGGCATCACAGTGTCGCCATCGGCACCTTTGGGACACCAGTTGGTGTTTAATCTCAGTATCAACGGTAGCAGCCAGAATTGGACCTATGAAGTCCGGTTGAACGTCTATACGCCTGTTTTGGAACTGGGAAGTTTCAGCGTTTTGGACCATCAGGGCAATAGCAATGGAACCCTGGATCCCGGGGAGACGGTTGTCTTCAGGATCCCCTTGGAAAACAACGGCGAGGTCGCCAGCCCGGCGGGGACGATCTCGATCAGTTGCACCAATCCAGGAATCTCTTTTGCTGCCCAACAGCTTAGTTTCCCAGTGCTAAGCCCGGGATCTGTGAATAATCTGGATTTCACGCTTACCGCTTCTGCGGCAATCAGCATTGGCACTTTGGTTTATTGCGATGTCTCGGTAGCTTCAGGATTGTATTCTCTGCAGGAAACCCTTTCCATAGAAGTGGGAGCTCCCACAGTAATCAGCATTGGCGCGGGAACTTCCTCCCAGTCATATCCGATTGATCGCTATTACAATTATTCTGCCCACGAAGCTATCTATCTTGCCTCAGAGATAGCCATGGCGGGAAACATAAAGAGCATAGGATTTTATAAAGCCAGCGGTGGAGATGTAAACGTAATCGAAGCCGTATCCATCTATATGAAACATACTACAGCCAACAGCATGAGTAATGGAGATTACAGCCTGGATGGCTATACTCTGGTTTATGATGGCAATTTCCCCAATACCGATGCCAGCGGTTGGATGGAAGTTGATCTAGCTAACATGTTCAATTACAACGGAACCCAGAATCTCTCCCTCCTCATTGTAAAAGGTTATCAGCAGTGGATAAATAATTATCCGTATTGGACGTATTCCTCCACTGCCACAGCCCGGGTTCGGCAAAACCGCAGCGATAGCGCAGCGCCAATCGCCCTTACTACAAGCACATACCTGCCAAACTTGATGTTAAAACTTTTCCCTGCTCCTCCACCCTTGTATCCAGCTCAAAACCTGAATGCCGTAGCCGGATTCAGACAGGTTGATCTGAGCTGGGAAGCTCCTATTTCAGGAACTCCGATTACCTACAAACTATATCGCAACGGGAGCCTTTTGAATACCGTTAATGCATTGACCTACAGTGATGTAAGCGTGCAGAATGGTCAAAACTACAGCTATTACGTAAAAGCTGCTTATGGTAGCGGTGATTCAGAGCCTACTTCCACCGTGGTGGCCATGCCTATGGCCTACCCAGCCCAAAACCTCCTGGGAATTGGTTCGAGCAATCTGGTAACCCTTAATTGGGAAGCCCCTGCTGCTGGAACGCCAATCAGCTATAACGTTTATAAAAACGGCAGTCTGTTTTCGAGCGAGTCTGGATTGGTATTCTACGATGTGGATGTAGTTTTGGGAACCCAATACAACTACTTTGTAAAAGCCCAGTACCTGGGAGAAGAATCCGCAGCTACGGCCACGGTTTCCGTTACCCCGGTGAATCCGGAAGTCACTTACGCTATACAGGGGACTGGATTAGAAGTAACGACAACTCGTCAAAACAGCCCCATAAATATCGTAAATCGCAGTGTACACGGTCAATCCGTATATCTAGCTTCAGAGCTGAATGCAGCAGGTGTTTTTGGTCCTATGTACATTACCGAATTGGGATTTTTTGTCAGTACTGCACCCAGCTTGGATCTTCCCAATTTCCAAATCCGCATGAAGCACACAACCGCGACTAATGCCGCCGCCTGGCATAACTTCGATGGTTTACAAACAGTCTATTCCGCAACTACTTACCAGCCTGTGGCAGGAGGTTATGACATGCTGGTTCTCAGCCAGCCCTTCCTTTGGAATGGTACGGATAACATCCTGGTGGATTCCGCCTTCAACCTCGTGAGTGCAGCAGCAAACTCCGGAACGGTTCAATATACCACGGTCAGCAATGGGTATCGCTTTGCCTGGAGCAACGCCGAAGACCAGACGTTTGTGTTTACTGGGGGTACTGTAGTCCAACGCAGGCCAAATCTCCGGGTTAAATGCCAGAATCAACTGGACAATGACGCAAACCTGGCGGTTAATCCAAGCTTCGTGAATTTTGGCACTGTGGAAGTAGGAACCGCTCAAATCCGGCAGATCAGCGTTAGTAATAGCGGTAATGGCCTGTTGACCGGGTATTTCAGTTTGCCGGCCGGCTACCAAATCGAGCCACTCAGGGAGACTAATCTGGGATCAGCCAATCGAAATTGGGATCGCGACAATCTTCGCTTCCTGCTGGATGGAACAGGCAGCTTAAACTTCCAACTCAGCTTTTCTCCCACCGAAGTAAGCAGCTACAATGGAAACCTGCTGATAGTCTCAAATGCGCAAAACAGCCCCAATCACAGCGTTCCGCTTACGGGAAGCGGTTTGCTGCCCAGCCTGGCTACACCAGTAGTAAGTGTGCAACAAACTGGCAACACCCTTTCGCTAAGTTGGGCTGCAGTACCGCAGGCAAGCATCTATCATGTGTACAGGGCCACCACTCCAGAAGGGCCTTTCAGCCTGGTGGGATCCACTTCGACTCTGCAATACAGCGATTCAGCTTCAGAAAAGGCTTTCTACTACATAAAGGCTGCCACGTCTCCAGCTTCGAAAGCTGCTGAATAACAAAGTATAAGAACTACCTAATACAAAGCCGGCTTGCCAATGGTCAAAACCCAAGGCAGGCCGGCTTTGTTAATCTATAAAAAATGGAGCGGGCAACGGGACTCGAACCCGCGACCCTCAGCTTGGGAAGCTAATGCTCTACCAACTGAGCTATGCCCGCTCGCATTGAAGCGCAAAATTCTGGAAGCGACGGGTTTCGTCAAGTAAAAAGCTGAGCAACTGATCATTACTGCCAGAACGGCTGTTCGGAAAAACAGATTGGTCGGCTCGACTGATCCAATCACACTTCAGGAGGGGGTTTATAAATCTTCTTAGGCAATCCTTGACAATTAGCATGGTTCTCCCATATCAATGCTCAAATCTTGCAAACCAGTAGTATCGTACCTGTTTGCAAGAGGATGCGTAAAAGAATCAGTAAAGGATGGAGAAAGCGATGAGGATATGTATATACTACTTCAGTGGCACAGGAAACACCGAATACGTTGCCAGGAAGCTGCAGCAAGGCTTTCAGGAGCGTTCAGAATTCTGCGACGTTTTGCCTCTAGAGGAGATCACTCTGGGGCGTGCGAAGTTTTCCGAAGGCAGCTATGATCTTGTAGGGCTTGGTTTTCCCGTTCATGCTCTCGACGCTCCCCAGATTTTCCGGGATTTTATCGAGTTGCTGCCTTTCTGCCGTCAGGATTATTTCCTGTTCAAAACCGCCGGGGACAGGTTCCTCTGGGGAGGTTCCAGCTATGCTATCCGCTTAAAGCTGGCTAACAGGGGCTGGAAGCTGAAGCATGAGGCTTTCTATCTGATGCCCTCAAATGTATTTACCAGAGTGAATTCCAACAAGATTACCCTACGGGCCGCGCAAGCCGGAGAAGCAGCAAAAAAGGCAGTTGATGAGATTTTGGCGGGAGAAAAGAAACTGCTGCCCTCAAATGCCGTCATGCGTTTGGCAAATGGTTTCAATCGCTTTGAGAGCACAGGCTGTAAACATGGTTCAGGCGATTGGTTTGCAGACGAGAAATGCAGCAAGTGCGGGTTATGCGTTGTCAAGTGTCCTACCGGGAACATCAGTTTTCAGGATGGAGGGTTGCATTTTGCAGATAAGTGCATTTTTTGTCTGCGCTGCCGTTGGAACTGCCCTGCCAGCGCCATCCATCACCGTAAGCTGGAGCTATTTTTGTTGAAAGAGCGTTTTACGCTTCCCTGAGGGTCAATTATTCCTGTGAAAAGAATCTATTTTGATAGCCATGTGTATCATACTCAATATTTGCAGAATTGGCAAAGGATGAGACAGGAGGTAGCCCCGTCATCCTGACGGAGTAAGCAAGAAAGCTTAGGAGAGGTAGGACCTAAAAAAGAGATTGACTAAAAAGAGCCAGCCGGAAAAACTGGAAAAAAGACAAACTTCAGGACAGAGGATATCATGAGATTAGCGATCGAGAAAAAAGACCTGCTTCCTTACATTCAACATCTGGCTTTGGTGGTGCCGGCTAAAAACACCTCACCTATTTTGAATAATTACCTGATAACGGTTTTTGAAGAAACCAATCTGGTGCGGATTACCACCACCGATTTGGAAATCACCGTTGTGGTGGAATTTCCCGCCGCCGTTTCAGAAGGGGGAACGATTGCCGTATCTGCCAGGCATTTTAATGAGATTATAAATTTTATGCCAGATACGATGATAAACCTGTGGCGGCACGACGACCTGCTGATGATTCAGAGCGGGAAAGTGGATTTTAACCTGCTGATAGCTGATCATACGCTCTTTCCCGTGATCCCCGAAACCAGACTGGAGAATGCCATCAGCATGGATGCAGAGCTGTTTAACCGCATGGTCAGCAAAACCTACTTCGCCGTTTCCACCGATGTCAATCGTGCGGTTTTGACCGGCGTTTGCTGGAAAATCTATGCGGATCATCACATGATGGCTGCTACCGACGGACGCAAAGTGGCCGAGATAAAAATCCTCAATACTGCCCTGCTGCCTCCCAGAGAGATGGAAAACAGCGTGGAAGAAAACATCTTTACCGATCCCAGCCAAAACTGTGTGGAGAAGGTAATCCCTGTAAAAACCCTGCAATTCCTCCTAAAGATTTTCAATTCAGATATGAAAGAAATCAAAATAGGAATCGAGCGCAACCGCATGATGTTTTCCTATGGTAATTTCTTTATTTTCTCCCAGATTCTGGAGCACAAATACCCGGAGTATCAAAAAGCCTTCCCGAGTGAACTCCCGAATAGATTCAGTATCGATAAAGAGGCTCTGCGCACTGCCATCCGGCGTGTTGCCCTGGTAGCTCCCGATGATAATCTGCGGATCAGATTTGAGCTGGATAGCGACCGCTTTGAAGTAAATACCTCAAACCGCGACACTGGGGACGGCAAACAGAACATGGAAAACTACAGTTATGAAGGCAGCGCTACCGGCGTATCCTTCAATTACAAATACATGCTCTCAATTCTCGATGCTGTGGACAGCGAGAAAGCAATCATCAAACTGGGCACCTATAAAGACCCGATGATGATCTACAACGAAAATCCCAATCCCGGCCAGGAACTTACCTTCCTGCTGATGCCATTGCGATCATAGCCTAATCTTGAATCTGGCGCACCTCGAACTGGAGAATTTTCGCAGCTACCGGAAGCGTGAATTTAGCTTTCAGCCACGTGGCAGTCTGATCCTGGGTCCCAACGGCTGTGGTAAGACCAACCTCTTGGAAGCCATTGCCTATACCTCGGTGGGAAAATCCATCAGGTTCAACCACGACGAGGATTTGCTGCACTTTGAAAGCCTCTGGTTCAGGTTGTCTGGCAGCTTTGCCAACGAACAGGGTAGCCCCCTGAAGCTGGCCCTGAGTTATGGAGAAAAACGCAAGCTACTGAAATTGGACGATTTGCCTGTCCGTCAACTAAGCCGTTTGTTCGACTTGGTAAAGGTGATCTACTGCGCACCGGAAGATTTGCTGCTAATCAACGGTTCACCCCGCTTTCGCCGCCAATACTTCGATCTGGCTACGGCCCAGCTATATCCTGCCTATATTCCTGTGTTGCGCAGCTATTTACACCTCGTTGAACAGCGCAACGCGCTATTAAAAAGAAGCTTTACCAAAGAAGAGAAACATAGCTGGGACAAGCGTTTCGCCTCAGCTCTGCATGAGGTTTGGGACTATCGCAGACGCTATGTGGAACTGGTGAACGCAGCTTTTCAGGAAATGTTTAGAGATATTTTTCCCACTGCCGCTAAACTGACGATCAGCTATCTGCCCACGTTAAAACTGCCGTGTGATTCATCAGAAGAACAGATCGAGCTTCAGCTAAAGGAACTGGAATCCCGGGAAAGACAGTGGCAGCGCAGCATGGTTGGCGCACACCTGGATGATTACGAATTCCGCTATCAAGGACGCAGGATGCGCAGCTACTCCTCGCAAGGTCAAAAACGCATCGCTGTGATAATCCTGAAGCTGATCCAAGCCCGACTGATCGAAAAGGTAACTGGGATAAAGCCGATTTTACTGTTCGACGATATCTTTGCCGAGCTTGATTCCTTGCATGCCCTGAAGATAAGGGAATGTATCGACAACCGTTATCAGGTTTTCATTGCCAGCCCCCAGGAAAGCATTGCCGAGATCTGGCTGGATTATCCGATCCTCAGGCTGAGGGAGTCTGTTTGAAGTACAATCGCTCTTTGCTTGGCTGGATGCTATATGACTTTGCGAATTCGGCCTTTACCACGATTATTGTCACCGTAGTTTATAGCGTTTACTTTATAAAAACTGTGGTGGGGGGAGATCCCGGTTATGGAGAAATGTTGTGGGGGAGAGCAATCGGCATCTCCATGACCTTGGTGGCTCTAACTGCACCAATATTTGGAGCGGTGGCCGATTTCTCCCGCGGGAAGAAACGGATGCTCTTCCTGAATTGCTATCTGACGGTTATTTTTACCGCTTTGCTCTACTTTATTCAGCCTGGGGCTATCTTCTTGGGGATGCTGTTTTTTATTATCGCAAATTATGGATTCAACAGCGCCAATGTGTTTTACGATGCCTTTCTGCCAGAGATCTCAAAGCCTGAGGATATCGGCAAGGTTAGTGGTATGGGCTGGGCTCTGGGCTATGTAGGTGGTTTGTTTTCGCTTTTGGTGGCCCTGGTTTTGGTAAAGGTGAATGTCCGTCTGGTTTTCCCTGCGGTTGCGCTGCATTTCTTTCTCTTTTCGCTCTTTACCTTTTTCTGGTTAAAAGAACTGCAGAGGCCTTCCAAGCGGAGCAACTACTTTCGCATTGCCTGGCAGCGGGTTAGCTTTTCCCTTAGGAATATTGCGCGTTTACCCCAGCTTCTGCGCTATCTGATCAGTTATTTCGTTTACAATGATGGGATTACCACCGTGATCGTCTTTGCCTCAGTTTATGGCAATCAGCGCTTTGGGATGAGCACTACGCAGATGATCACCTATTTCATTCTGGCGCAGTTCACGTCCATTCTGGGTGCCGCGCTGTTTGGCTGGCTTACCGACCGCTTGAACGTAAAAGTATCTCTCAGCATATCTTTGCTAATCTGGATCGCTGTTGTGATCTGGGCATTTTTCTGTGGATCGGCCAGGGAGTATTATTACGTTGGTTTGGTGGCAGGTCTGGCGATTGGCAGCAGCCAGGCAAATAGCCGCACCATGCTTTCCATGCTGACGCCGGTAAACCGTCAGGCGGAGTTTTTTGGCTTTTATACCTTGACAGGACGCCTGTCTTCAATTATTGGTCCCATAATTTACGGATGGATAGCCCACAAAACTGGCGATATCCGATTTTCCATTCTATCCCTGATCTTGTTCTTCATTCTTGGCTTTATCGCTCTGCAAGGAGTTCGTTTGGAAGAAGGCAAAGCTCAGGCTTTAAACATGAAGGAGTAAATAAAATGCGAAGATTTATGCTTCTCTGCTTGCCCGTTTTGGTGATAAGTCTCTTATTATCTGGTGCTTGCGCCAAGAAATTGCCCGTGCTCTACATATTCAATTGGAGCGATTATATAGACCCGGAATTGATAAAGGAGTTCGAAGCTGCACATAACTGCCGGATCAAATACAGTACTTACGACTCAAACGAGAACATGCTTACCAAGATAAAAAGCTCACGGGAGTCCTTTGACCTGGTTTTCCCCAGTGGGGATCACGTAAGCATCTTGCGCACTGCAGAGCTTTTGGAACCCTTGGACAATGGCAAACTGAGCAACTTCAAAAATCTCGACCTGGCCTTGCTGGAAAAAGCGCAGAGCTTCGACGAAGGCAACCGCTATGCCATTCCATACTTCTGGGGTCTTACTGGCTTGATGTTCAATAAACGCTACGTTCCTGAAGATCTGGTAGCGCCGCGTAGTTGGAGCATTCTGGGGAACAAGTTTTTTGCAGAGAAAAACAAGGTAACCATGTTGGACGATGCCAGGGAAGTGATCGGAGCGGCCTTGGTTTTGAACGGCTTCGACCTGAACGACACCAGCGAAGCAGCCCTGAAGGCGGCAGAAAAAACTCTTCAGGAATGGGATGCCAACATCACGCAGTTCGATTCCGACAGCTACAAGAATGAAGTTCCGGATGGTACCACCTGGATTGCCCAGGCCTACAATGGCGATGCCTTGCAGCAAATGGCCGATAATCCCGATTTGGATTTCTTTCTCCCAGTGGAAGGCAGCAGCCTCTGGATGGATAACATCGTGATGCTGAAATCCTCTAAAAACAAAGAACTTGCCTATAAATTCATCGACTTCCTGCTGGATGCGGAAAATGCCAAGCGCAATGCAGAGTACACCCAATATGCCACTCCCAACAAAGCGGCCAGCCTACTTTTGCATGAGGACGTAAAATCCAATCTCTTGGCCTATCCTCCTCAGGAATATCTGGAAAAGTGCTACATGATTAACGCCATTGGGGAAGAAGTGAAGAAGATAGATGCGCTCTTTGAGGCCATAAAACTAAACTGAAAAAGGAAAACCGATGCTGGACAATCTTGGGACAAAAAAACGCAGCCATTACTGCGGAGAACTGAATAAAAACAATCTGGGGCAAGAAGTAACCGTAATGGGCTGGGTGCATAAACGCCGCGACCTGGGCGGCCTTATCTTTATCGATCTGCGGGACGTAAAAGGTCTTTTGCAGGTGGTGATCCGTCCTGAACAGACAGAGGTTTTCGCCAAAGCTGAGAAGGTTCGCAATGAGTATGTGATAGCCGCAGTGGGCAAGATTTGTGCTCGCGATCAGCAAAACGTGAACCGAAACATGGAAACCGGCGAAATTGAGCTGGTGGCAGATTCTTTTTATGTGTTGAACGACACGCTTCCCTTGCCAATCCAGATCAATGAAGCTGCCCTGGCGGAGGAAGACCTGCGTTTAACCTACCGCTATCTGGATTTACGCAGAGCAAAGCTGCAGAAGATAATCCTTACCAGACACAAGATTGTGCAGATCATCAGGGAATTCCTGAATAGAGAAGGCTTTTACGACATCGAAACTCCGATTTTGATGAAGAGCACGCCGGAAGGAGCCAGGGATTATCTGGTGCCTAGCAGGATTCAACCCGGCAAGTTTTATGCCTTGCCCCAATCCCCCCAAATGTTTAAGCAACTGCTGATGATCGGCGGTTTTGACCGCTATTACCAGATTGCCCGCTGCTTCAGGGACGAAGACCTGCGCGCCGACCGGCAGCCGGAATTTACCCAGCTTGACATCGAGCTTAGCTTCGCTTCTCAGGAGCAGATTTTCGATTTGCTGGAACGCCTGATGAGCGAGCTGTTCAGGCAGGTGTTGAATATCGAGCTCAGCCTGCCTTTTCCCAGGCTCAGCTACCAGGAAGCAATGAACCGCTTTGGCTGCGACAAGCCAGACACGCGTTTCGGAATGGAGCTAAAAGACCTAAGCCAGGCTCTGGGAGAAAGCAGTTTCCAGGTTTTCAGCGCTGCCCTGCAAAGTGGGGGAGTGGTGAAGGCCATTGCCATACCTCAGGCGGCGGATTTTAGCAGAAAGCAACAGGATGAACTGGTTGAACTGGCCAAACATCTCGGGGGTAAGGGCATCGCCTTTGCCAAAGTAACCGAAGCTGGTCTGGATGCCGGGATCACTAAGTTTCTTTCAGAAACCGAGAAAGATAGCATCGTAAAGCTTTGCGAGGCCAAACCCGGAGACTTGATAGCAATAGCGGCAGACAGCTTTGAAATGTCCTGCAAGGTTCTATCCGGACTCCGCAACCACCTGGCCGCCCAGTTGAAACTCATAGCTCTAAATAGCTACAATTTCTGCTGGATTACGGATTTCCCGCTTTTTAGCCGCAACGGGGAAACAGGTGGCTGGGAACCGGCGCATCACATGTTTACCCTTCCCAAAGAGGAACATATAGATTATCTGGACGATCCAGCCAGAATCGGGGACATTCACGGCCAGTTATACGACCTGGTTTGCAATGGGATGGAGCTTTCCAGCGGAAGCATCAGATGCCATCGCTACGACGTGCAAAAGAAGATTTTCCAGGTATTGGGCTTTGAGGAAGAGGATCTGAAACATCGTTTTGGCTTTTTCCTGGAAGCTCTCAAATATGGAACCCCGCCCCATGGCGGAATCGCTCCCGGGCTGGATAGACTGGTGATGATCATGACCGGGGCAGAATCCATCCGCGATGTGATTGCCTTTCCGAAAACCCTGAAAGCGACGGATCTGATGTCCCAGGCCCCTTCGGAAGTGGATGCCATCCAGTGGAAAGAACTGCATCTGAAACCCACAGAATAGCTGTTTTTAGCAGTGGCTTGGGACGGGGTAGCAATTTAGCTGCAATACACCGCTATTTATCTGCAACCAACCAGCCCGTTCAGATTGCATTGGCGGTGTTTACCCGGGCCGCTTCGCCAGCCTATGCACTGGCAAAGGATCTGGGGATTAGCAGTTGTGTGGTGCCCGCCAAGGAAATGCCAGCCTTCGAGCGCCAGGTTTTGTCGTTGATCACAGACTACCGCATCGAACTGATTGCCCTGGCGGGATTTATGAAGCAGCTTTCGGAGAATTTTCTCAGCTTAGTCCAGATCCCTGTGCTAAACATCCATCCGGCCTTATTACCCAGGTATGGAGGGAAAGGGATGTATGGAATGGCGGTGCATGAGGCTGTTTTTGCGGCTGGAGAAGAGCTTTCCGGGGCCAGTATCCATCGGGTAGATCCGCTTTATGACCACGGCGAAATCCTGGCTCAGAAAACCGTGGATATCAGGGATTGCAAATCGGCTTCCGAGGTGGCTAAGGCTGTGCTGAAAGCTGAACATGAGCTCTATGGCCCCACAATTTGCAAGGTTTTGTTAAGACTTTGATACGCATAGCGATTGCGACGCTGGGGTGCAAGGTGAATCAGGCGGAGTCAGCGGCCTTGCTGGCTCAGTTTGCGGATTCGCAAGTGGTGGATTGGGCAGAAGAGGCAGACATTTACATCATCAACACCTGCACGGTAACCAATCGCACCGATTACAAAAGCCGCTATCTGATCCGCCAGGCTCTGGAAAAAAAAAAGGCCAATCCCTTTGCCAGGGTAGTGGTTACCGGCTGTTTTGCCCAACGCAGCCGGGACGAAATCCTGGCTTTGGGAGCCGTGGACTATGTGGTGGACAACCAGCAAAAGCTGGAGATCGCCTCAATTTTGGCCGGCAGCCCCTACAGCTTCATGGATATCATGCAGGCAGCCAGCTTTGCCTATCGGCCTTATACACAAATGTACGAACGGACTCGAGCTTTCATGAAGGTCCAGGACGGCTGCGATTTTTACTGCAGTTATTGCGCAGTTCCCTATGGCCGGGGGCATAGCCGTTCGGCAAGTCTGAACCAGGTTTTGCGCCAAGCCAGGCTGCTGGTGGAATCCGGCTACAAGGAAATCGTACTGGGAGGAGTGAACCTGGGTTTATACCGGGACGGCGGAAATGGCCTGGCAGAGGTTGCGAGGGAGCTGGCAAAGCTGGAAGGGCTCCAGCTTTTGCGCCTTAGTTCGCTGGAGCCGCAGTTGATCAGCGACCAATTGATCAGCCAGCTCAGCGCGATTCCAAAGCTCTGCCCGCATTTTCATATTCCCTTGCAATCAGGTTCGGACAGCGTTTTGAAGAGAATGGGTCGGCGCTATGATACCAGGCTGGTGGAGCAGCTCTGTGCGAAACTGGCCACAGCTTTTCCCTTTGTGGCTTTGGGCTTGGATGTAATTACCGGCTTTCCAGGTGAAACCGGGGAAGAACACCGGCAAACTATTGGCTTCCTGCAATCCTTGCCCCTCGCTTATTTGCACGTTTTTTCCTATAGCAAGCGAAAAGGGACTCCCGCCGAAAAAATGCCAAACCAGGTTCTCCGCGAGTTAAAAAACAAACGTAGCGGAGAATTGCACGCCCTGTCCGGGCAGCTTTCGCAGGTTTATCGTAATACCTTAGCCCAAAACAAGGTGCTGCTGAGGGGAATCGTGGAAAGTTCTGAAGCTGGATTTGGCGAATTTGTTAGCGACCACTATCTGCGCTATCGGGTAGCGGGGGCTTACCAGGTAGGCGAACTCGTCGAAATTACCGCTTCTCCAGAATAATTCGCTTATTCAGTTCTGCCTTAGTTTTTCCTAAAACAAATGCACAACAGACGATAAATAAAATCCTTAACGGGATTATGCGGGCAGACAATCAAGGAAGAAAGCCCGTTGCACATGGTAAAAATCGTATTCCTGTCTCAAACATTTCAAGCTGTTCAATGAAACCCCGCCCGAGGGTAGTATTATTACCTGGGACCTAAGTTTCAGGTATGCTGTCAGTTTATGGCTCTGAACCCCGTGAGGAATGGCGCTAATATTGAATGAGACCAGTTTGGTGCCACCCCTTGCGGGGTTCATGTTCAGAACTGCATATTTTCCAAGGGTTAACACCGCTGTCTATAATATTTCATCCCTATCGGGAGTTAAGCGATGCACTTTTCTTGCTTACTGATAGCATTGAAGGTAGAATCATTCAACTTTCTTTTAGATATGATTCACCAGCAAACCCCGCAACGATCATATCGCTATCATACCACATACATACCACATGATCATGTGGTATGATAGCCATCTGAACTGGATTGGATTACAACAATCTGCTTTGCATGAATATGCCAGAGATTACACCCTCAAAACCCTGCGCTCTGGATCAAAGACGCACAGATAAGACCAAGGGCAGAGATGAACCCCATCGGCGCCTCCGGAGCGCATACCCCGTTCCCAGCGTTTCATTGGAATGCAGGACAACGACTTCTTATAACTAAAAATTGCTCCTGCCACTAATCAGGATATAGATAACTGCTACTTAATTAAACACATTATCGTCACAATAGCATTTTCGCATCAACTTATCTGAGATTTTTGCGAGCATCAGAATCTAAGTGGGTGGCTAATCCACCATATATCTCTTTTGATAGTATGGAGAATACCACTTTTTGAAACTTCTCGTCATCCATACACCGGCTTACTATCTTGTCATTATCTTTCAGGCGTTTCATCATCAAGTCTTTGATTATTTGCTGGATGCCCAACTCAAACTTATCCAGGGGGTTGGCAGCGGCAGTTTTAAGCACACCCTCGTCCCGCATGGCAGTTTCCTTGATCTGTTCAAAGAAAAGCCTGTCCGCTTCGCTGAAGTCTGTGCCAAAGCGCTCATTTAGGGTCTCGATGATCTCGGAGAGGGGCTTATCCTCTTCCTTTGCTTTGCGTGTGCCTGTGTCGGTGGGTGATTTTACCTTCACTTCCTCACCTTCGGATAAATCGATAGAGCCTTCCATCACCTTCTGCAAGCGATAGTATTGTAATTCCACGTCTTTTTCCGGATAGGCATCGCGGCTGTCACTGGGATGAATATGAGGCAACAGAAAACGCCCAAAGCTATACAGCATCTCCTGTTCCTGATCGGTATAGTTGATGAGCTGAGTTACAAAAGCATAAAGGCGGACATAAGCCTTCAGCTTGTCCCGGAATTTATCCCGGTCTTCATCGTTTTCAAACTTCTTATAGCGTTCCACTGCACTCTGTAAATGTTTCTGCAGCGCAGCATGGTCGCCACGCTTCTGCTCGGCCAGAGGTTTGTAAAAGACTCTGGCAAATTCCTCCACTTCCTGCCAGCTATAGACCTGCATCTGGTTCAGCTCATGCTTCAGCTCTTCCAGATGCGAGGGATCGGATTCGGTTTCCAGTTCCGTAACCGTGTAATATGGCTTAAAGGCTGCCAAAATGTTCTCTGCCTTGTTCACAAAATCCAGCACGAATGGCGCTTCCTTGCCGGGATAGATCCTGTTCAGGCGGGAAAGGGTCTGCACGGCTTGCACACCATCCAAACGCTTGTCCACATACATGGCACAGAGCAGGGGCTGATCATAGCCGGTTTGATATTTGTTGGCAACCAGCAGGATTTGATAATCCTCACTGCCAAAGCGGTCTTTGAGCTGCGTTTCTGATATGTGCCTGCCATTCTTGTAGTCGATGTTCATTCCCGGCTCGGTATATTCCAGCTCAGTTTCCGGATCGATCACGGTTCCGCTGAAAGCCACCAAGGGATGCACATCCGTGTAGTGATGTTCGCCCAAATACCTTTGAAATGCCAGCATATAGCGCACTGCCTGCAAGCGGCTGTCCGTTACCACCATTGCCTTAGCCCTGCCCCCGATCAGCGGCATAATGCAGCTTCGGAAGTGCTCAATAATGATCTCCGTTTTCTGGCTCACGTTGCGGGGATGCAAGCGCATAAACTTGCAGAGCTTCTTAGCTGCCTTCTTGGCGGGCATAGAGGGATCATCCTCGGTCTTTTTGATCATCTTGAAATAGGTGCTATAGGTGGTATAACGCTGCAACACATCCAGGATGAACCCTTCCTCAATTGCCTGGCGCATGCTGTAGTTGTGAAAGGCTCTGCCCCCGGCGCCGAAAAGCTCGATTGTCTTGCCCTTGGGTGTGGCCGTGAAGGCAAAGAAGCTGAGGTTAGGCTGCTGTCCCCGCGATTCCATCACCAGGTTCAGTTCATCCTGCCAATCCTCGATATCCCCGGTTTTGGCGGCTTTATCGCCCAAGATCTGTTTCATGCCCCGCGCTGCTTCCCCGGTCTGGCTGCTGTGTGCTTCATCCACGATGATGGCATACTTTCTGCCCGCGATCTTCTTTTGCCAGGCTTTGGATTTGATTAGCGCAGCTTCATCCGGCAGATCAGTATCTTTGGCTCCGGCTATGCGCAAGAGACCTTTGAGTATAAAAGGGAACTTCTGCAGGGTTGTGATCACGATCCTGGTGCCATCCACCAGAGCGTTGGCAAGCTGTTTGCTGCCTTCCTTGATGGGTGCCACCACTCCTGTGGCATGCTCGATCTGATAGATGGCATCCTGCAACTGGCGATCAAGAACCACTCTATCAGTAATCACGATCACGCAGTCAAAAATCAGCTTGTCTTGTTCGCTGTGCAGATTTGCCAGGCGATGCGCCAGCCAACTGATGCTATTGGTCTTGCCACTGCCGGCACTATGCTGGATCAGATAATTCTTGCCCGCTTGATCGCTTTTTACCTGTGCCAATAGCTTGCGCACAGCATCCAACTGGTGGTAGCGGGGAAAGATGATCCGCTCGTCTCTCTTGCCCGCGTTCTCGATAAAGATAAAGCTGCCCACGATCTCCAATAGGCTCTCCGGCTGCAGCACCTCTTCCCAGAGATAAGCGGTCCTGTGCCCGGATGGATGCGGGGGATTGCCTTTGCCGCAGTCCACGCTCTGGGGATTTGAACCGCGGTTGAAAGGCAGAAAGAAGGTCTTATGCTTCTGCAAGTGCGTGCTCATATACACTTCATCGGTATCTACGGCAAAGTGTACCAGAGCCCCCGTTTTGAAGCTTAAGAGGGTCGTGGAGGGGTCTCTGTCGTCCCGGTACTGCTTGATGGCAAGCTTTACGTTCTGGCCGGTGCCGGGATTCTTGAGTTCTATAGTGGCAACCGGGATGCCGTTGAGCGCCAGCACCATGTCTATTGACTGCTGCTTATCGGGATGGTAGAAGACCTGCCGACAGACCTGGAAAGTGTTGCTTTTGAATAATGCATCTGCTTCTTTGCTGAGGGTGTGGGCCGGACGGTAGTATGCCAGCTTCAGAAGCTTGCCCTGATATTTGAAGCCATGCCGCAGGATGTGCAGCGTGCCTTTCAGCGCGCGTTCCTTGACCAGAGCCCCCAATATCTGCCCCGGCAAGAGCTCGCCATTGAGCTTCTCCAGCTCTGCCCACAGCGCGGGCTGGCTATTTCTGAGGAAGGCAATCAGCGCTTCAGGAAAAAGCGCATGGGCGGCATCAAAGGCGCTATTGGCGACGGTAGTCCAGCCATCTTGCATGGCGGATTCGATATAAGCTTCAAAAGTCTGTTCGTTATAGGTTTTCATAAAGCCTCTCTCAGGTCAATCTTGCCTGTAACCGCTGCATTGATCAGGGAAGAGCGGTATTCGCGGAGGAGAGTGATTGAACTGATTATTTTGGATGTCAGGTTATCAATTTTGGAGGTTTCTTGGTCTATGTGGGAGGCAATTTCATGCTGTTCCTTAATGGATGGCAGTGTTATCAGCGATTCACCTATTGCCGATTTCGGTAATCCATATCTTGTTACTCCGTTTGAGGCTATCTGGAACTGTTGGTTGATCAAGGTAGATTGGAGTGCGCGAAAGAGAAACTTTCCTGTCGATATACCTCTAATAGGTCTTATCATAGCTAAATGATAGCCACACAAGATGTCAGGTGCAGTTGACTTAACTAATGCGGGTTTTGCGATATCTTTCCAGTCTTCGGAATCCTTTGTTATAAGAACATCATCAGTATATACGATAAAATTGTCTAGCTGTCCTGGCGGAGCCGAAGCTACCATTAAATCCATCTCGTTTGTAAGAAACTCATTATTATAAACATCCGTGTAGTTAAAAAGGCGGATTGTCGTTTCTCCTTCCTGTGTTTTTTTATCTACATTGCTAACCATGTAAGTTGATACATGTTTCAACTTCTTGATATCCCAATGCTCCGGTACCTCTCCCAGCCACTCAATCCCGGAGTCTTTCATTGGGACATTGGGGTCAAGTCCTTTGGTAACCGCTTGGGTGATGAGGGCAACGCGCTTTTCTTTCAGCAGTTCTATCATCCGCTCTTTCTTCTGGATTAAAGCATCTATCTTGGCTGTTTCTTGGTCGAGGAAGGTAGCTATAGCTTGTTGTTCTGCTTCTGATGGCAGCCCTATTATGTAGTCTCGAATATAGTCGTCAGGTACTCTTTTCTGCCCCGCTGATCCTTGCATCAATCCGATGCCAGTAACTCGAAATTGATGAGAAATTGTGAGATAATATAAGAAAGCAGGATCAAGATGTCTGGGTCTCATCACCGTAAGCTCTGTTGTTCCAAAACCATAATCATGAACCAGATTTCGAAAGATACAACCCTTACCATTCTCAAAACAAGGCGTTATTTTGGCAATTGCAACATCATTGTTTCTGAAGAAAGTGTATCCATTCTCTACGTCATCTATAGGGCGAGTATTACTGAGGTCAAGCGAGCCTGCTTCTCCCACCGCCTCCATTGGTATAAAAGGCAATTCCGTATCTTTGGGAAGATGTCTTATCTCTTGCTTACTTGGATTTAGTTTCAAACAGAAGCGTAGCCTCTTCGCTGGCCACCCCTCCGGCACTTCCCCCAGCCACTCAATCCCGCTATCTTTATACTTGGGATAGGGCTTCACTTCTTCTTCCTCTTAGCTGCCACCAGTTTAACGCTGCTTTTCAGGTCTTCCAGATAGCGTTTTTCTGCTTCTTGTTCGGCAAGCTCTCTGCGTTTGCTTTCAAACTCCAGATACTGTTTTTCTGCATGGATAATGGCCTGCCGGTGTGAGACTTTACCCGGATTATCCAGGATGGGCAGATCATTTTCGACTAAGAATTTGGTCAGATACTCGTCCCAGTCTGCTGTCATTAGCTCTTGTTTTCTGATTACCTTCAATTCTGCCTGTTCCAAAAACACGTTCACGATACGATTCAGGATGTCTATTTCGTCAGCTTGGAGGAAATTCTTGGCTGTTGTCACATCGCCTTTCCTCACCATAGTTCCCTTCCAACTGGTGGCTCCCATGTTGGCTTGGGTGGAGTCTGCCCGTTTCATGATTATCTCTGCTGCGGTGTAGCCTGTGGCGGCATAGAGCATCTTGTTCTGCATAGTGGCAAAAAATACTTGTGCGGCTTGGCTTTTGGGGTTATAGTCTGCAGCCAGAGCAAAGATTTCGCGCACTCTTTGGTATGCCCTCTGTTCACTGGTTCTAATCTCGCGAATCTGTGCGAGCAAATCATCGAAGTAATCTGTGAGTTTGTCACTTCCCTTTAAGCGCTGCTTATCCAGGACAAAGCCTTTCTTAAGATACTCGCTGAGGTTCTGGGTTGCCCAAATGCGAAACTGGGTTCCACGTTCTGATCTAACCTTATAGCCGATAGCGAGAATCATATCAAGGCTGTAAAACCTTATGTTTCTACGTACTTGGCGGTCTTTTTCAGTTTGAACTGTTAAGTATTTCTTAACAGTTGAATCAGAGTCTAACTCGCCATCTGCCAGTATATTGCGGATATGCATGCTGATATTGGGTACAGATGTCTGATACAAATCCGCTATCTGATTTAGGTTCAGCCAGATAGTATCAGTATCGCGGGATAGGGCAAGCTGGTATTTGCCTTCTTCAGCTTGGTAAAGAATAATCTCGCTGGGGCTTTGCTTGACAATATCGGTTTTCTTCATATCCCCTCCAGCAGTTCAGCTATCTCGCGCTCCAATGCCTTCATATCGGCTTCGATCTCTTCGAGTGCTCTGGGTGGCTGATAGACATAAAAATGCCGGTTGAGGGGGATTTCATAGCCGATCTTGGTCTTGTAGTAATCTATCCAGGCATCGGGCACATGGGGCAGCACTTCTCTTTGAAAATAGGTCTCGATGTCTTCTTTCAGGGGGACATTCTCCGTATCCCGCAGTTCAGCATCAGGCTCCGGCTTGCCTTTGGAGTCGGTGCAGATTTCGGCTGTTTCGTCTCTTTCGCTTAGAGCTTCCAGGATGGCTTTTAGCTCAGGCGCACCCAATGAAAGGCGGTGCTGAGAAAGAGCTTGCTTTAGAGCTTTTTGGAACTGCTCCCGGTTCTGGTAGGTGATGTTGCCATCCATGCCGATCAGGGCTGCCCTGATCTTATCCTGTAGGGTTTTGCCTGCCTCAATCTCCCGCTGTTTTTCCACAGGGTCTTTCTTTTTGCTTTCGGCAAGCCTGGCAAAGGCAGTGATGCCGTCCAGCCTGGCAATGCGCTCCCCTGAGGCCTGGAAGTTCAAGCGCAGGGGACGTTCCACCGTGATCTTCTGGTAACCAAAGTCCGCATTATCAAAGATCTTGCTCACGATGGCGGTTTTGGTCTCTGAGTTACTTTCAAACTCCAGTTCCTGATTGTTAATGAAGTCGCTGTGAATGCGGGTGATCAGATTGATATGATCAAAGCGATTATCTTCACCGTCGCCGATGATATTGCGTTTGTTGCCCAGGCTTTTACGCATCTTATGGTAAAACTGGCGGGCATCGATGAGCTGGATTTTGCCCTGGCGATGGGCTCCCTTTTTATTGGTGATGATCCAGATGTAGGTACTGATTCCGGTATTGTAAAAAAGCTGATCTGGCATGGCGATGATGGCTTCCAGCCAGTCATTTTCGATGATCCATCTGCGGATATTGGATTCCCCACTTCCGGCATCACCAGTAAAGAGAGGGGAACCATTGAAGACAATGCCGATCCTGCTGCCACCTTCCTCAACTGACCTCATTTTAGAGATCATGTGTTGCAAGAAGAGCAGCGAGCCATCGTTGATGCGGGGCAAGCCTGCGCCAAAGCGTCCATTGAAGCCAAGTTTTTCATGTTCATCGGTTATGGATTTTTGCTGTTTTTTCCATTCCACCCCAAAAGGGGGATTGGCAAGCATGTAATCAAACTTATGGGAAGCAAAGCCATCCTGCTCGAAGGAGCAGCCATAGTGGATAGCCGCATTTTCTCCTTTTATCAGCATATCCGAACAGCAGACGGCATAAGACTCCTTGTTCCAGTCCTGCCCATACATGTGCGGCTTGGCATCGCGGTTCAGCTCTTTGATGTAGGTTTCTGCGGCAGTGAGCATACCTCCGGTTCCACAGGCGGGATCGAAGATAGTTTTTACCACGTGGCTCTTGGCAAGGTCTGCTTCCGGACTGAGCAGCAGATTTACCATCAGCTTGATCACTTCCCTGGGCGTGAAATGCTCTCCCGCTTCTTCGTTGGATTGCTCTGCTCCGATGCGGATGAGCTCTTCAAAGACAAGCCCCATCTGCATATTATCCACGGCCTGAGGGCTCAGATCAAGCTCATCCGTTAAAAAACGTTGCAGCACCATGTATAGTAGGTTGGCATCCTGAAGCCGGGCGATCTGCTCGGAGAACGCAAAGTATTCTATTATCTTCTGCACATTGGCCGAGAAATCGTTGATGTAGGACTGCAGGTTGATAGCGATGTTTTCGCTGTCATCCAGCAGCTTTTTCATGTCCAGCCTGGATTTGTTATAAAATGGCACACCCGTGATTCTGATCAGGCTTTCCGAGACTATGTTGTCAGACTTCCCATAGAGGTGAGGGAGTTCGGCCAGTACCTTGTCTTTGGTGGGTGCAAGGATGCAATCAAAGCGCCTGAGCACGGTGAAAGGTAAGATTACTTTGCGGTATTCGTTGCGTTTGTAGGGTCCCCGGAGGAGGTTGCAGATACTCCAGATGAAAGATGCTATTTGTGAGTGAGATTGCGATGCCATTACCTTCTGATTACCTCTTATCTATGTCCCAATTAAGCTTATCGCAGCTTCTTGCCCCGATTGAAAACGGACATGCTGCGCAATCCTGAATTTTCCTGTTCAAAAAACTTCAGGATACTTCTAATAGTTTCTTTCATTGTTGCCTCTTCATGGAAATTGTCATTTTTGCAATTATTTGTGAAAGCATATTCTGTCAATCCAAAAAATCTGGCATAACCTTGCCCATCCTGATTTGCCAGCATACAGGGCGGTGCTTTCCTGGCTCTGGAACAGGGAGTGTTGGAGGGTTGGGGTCGAGATGGAAGCGGAAGGGTGGAACTGGGTTTTTACATTGAAGGCACTAACCCGTTAACCCGTTAACCCGATCCAGCGGCAGTTAATTGAAAAAGAACCACTTCAGTTCGGCATAGGCCGAAAGTGGCACTGGCATTGAACCGTAGAGGGTAGAGGAAAGCAGGTTCTTAAAGCCGCCTTTCAATTCGAATAGTTTGTCAATTTGAAAGCCCAACCAAAGGTCAAGCGCGGTGGATGCTTCGATCAAAAGAGGATTCACCACGTTTGCCGCATAGTATCCGGAATGCCCCTGCAGGGCAAATCCACCCAGCAAGGCATTGTTATAGGGCAAGTTGTAAAACACATTCTGAATTGCGGTAAAGCTGAATTCGGGATTCTCGCAAAGGCCTGGATCGAACTTTGTGTAATTCCAACGGTGGTTTAGCTTTATCTGCCAGCTTTTCCAAGGCAGATCTGCATCGAGGGCAAGCTTAAAGAAAGGCAGTTCAGCCCGCGTAGAAAAACCTGGTGAATCGGCGCTTTGCTCCATAAACTTGGTACCTCCCGCGAGGCTGGCAGAATACCATAGTTGACCATAGCTAAGTACAGCGGCCTGTTCCCGCTGGATTGAGCTGTCCATCAATTCCATTTCCCCGGTGCGGCTATAGATGTCCTGCACGGTTATAGGCGATAAATCTTTTCCCCACAGCAGCTTGGCATAAGCTCCAAGAGTAAAGCTTCCCAGGGGATAGCTTAGCTGAGTCCAGGTTCTGCCACTTTCCCAATCGAGCAAATCGGCATTTAGTGAAACTGTGTAGGGCAGATACTTTTCAAAACTTAGGGAAAGTTTGTTCTGGTATCTTTGGGTATTGAACACCCTGGCCGGGCTCACATTAGCCTTTAGGAAGGCATGTTCCAGCAACCCTTGATATCTATATACGCCGTTGTCGTTGCCCAAGCAGAATTGAGCTTGGGTAGAGCTGTTTCTAAGGGTTTCTGTGAACCTCAACGCTGCGGCCTTCTCCTCAGTATGCATTAGTGCCAGCCGAAAAATGGGGTGTGCAAGCGAAGCATATACCTGGCTAAGCTTATGGTCAATACTGTAGTTGTCGGAAAGCCAGTAAACCGGGAGCAGCTCAGCCATACTGATTTCGCGGTTCCAACTGGCAAATTCGGCTTCCCAGTTCCATTTGCCGGTGCTCAGCGTGATGAGGTGTTTGTGGGAGGTTTCTGCGGACATCAGATCTGCCCAGAATCCGTTTTGAACCAGAAGATCGCCCTGATATGCCAGACCCTCGTAGCTGAAGAGACCACTTTTGGCCAGATGCGCTCTGGCAAAGCGCTGTTCGTAATCACCCAGCGAGGTATGCAGCCAGGTTTGGGTTGGCTCAAACGAATAATTTTCGGGACGATAATCACTGCCCCAGTTTTGCTCAACTTTGGGATAGAACGAAGAAAAATATGAATGATAGATGGCTGGAGAAAACACGGTGCTCTGAATTTCAAAGCCATACCTTAGCGCTGGACTGAGGTTTGGCCGACCTAAGTGAAAATATCCATTCTGATACAGATTGCCGCGTTCGAAGATGAAAGGCAGATAGGGCCTGTACGAGCTTTCCAAGCTTTCTGCCGCCAGCTCTTTCAGCTCGTTGTAGCTGGCTTTGGCCAGGATGAGGCTATCGGGACTTATGGTCAGGCTATCGGCTTGTCCGCTCAGAATGCCTGATAGGCAAACGAAGATTATAGCCAGCCAAGCTTTTGGTAGCATTCAGCAGTTTCCTTCAGGTGTTTGGTGAGATTTGCTTCCGGATTCCAGTTCAGCAAGGCTTGCGCTTTTTGGGGTGAGGAAAGCCAGCCGTCGGCTAAAATTTCTTTCATTTTTTCACGGTTCAATACTACAGCACGTTTGCTCACAAGCCCGATCAGATGCCCGGTATAAAAAAACTGTTTGGCCAGCCAAAGGGGTATAACGATGCGTAAAGGTTTTTTGTTCAATACTTTGGCTATGGTCAGCACGACTTCCCGCTGTGTGTAGATTTTGCCATCGCTGGCCGCAAAAATCTGGCCCTTGGCCTGGGGATTTACTACGCAGAGCTCCAGAAATTCGGCAAGTTCGCTGACATGAATCATATTTAACAGCTTGTCCTGTTTGCCAATTTGCACGGCCAAGCCGCTTTTTACCATCTTGAAAAGCGACAGAAAATCTCTGTCTCCACAGCCATAAACCGAGCAGGGACGCACGATCGTCCAGGGAGTTCTGCATTTTGCCTGAATCACTGTCTCGGCAGCCAGCTTGCTCTTGCCATAACAACTAATGGGATTTGGTGGATTCTCTTCGCTGAGGGGATTGTTTCCCGTCACCGGGCCAGCCACGGCTTGAGAACTGATGTAGATAAAATGCAGGGGTTTTTGTAAGGTGTTGAGAACTGAGATGAGATCTTCCGTAATGCCACAATTGGCTTTCAGCATTTCGTAATGAGTTCTGGCCTTTGTCTTGCCAGCATTATGTACGAGCACATCGCAATCCTTCAGGATTTCCCCCATATGCTGTTTGTCGTCGTAATTCAGGAGAAAAACCTTGGCTGAAGCAGGCAGGGAAGCCGTTGAGGCAGTTTTGCGAATGAGGGCTTTCACTTCATAACCTTTGGCCAAGAAGTGTTTACAGAGATTGCTGCCTACAAAGCCATTGGCACCTGTGATTGCTATTATCATCCTTCACCGCTCTACGGAAAATATGCTTTTCCTTATCTTCCGGCACCTTAGTAAAAAAGTGGTGGGCGCTAAGGGACTCGAACCCCCGACCACATGCGTGTAAAGCATGTGCTCTCCCAGCTGAGCTAAGCGCCCACAAATATTCTGTGGTCGGGGTGAGAGGATTCGAACCTCCGACTCCCTGCTCCCAAAGCAGGTGCGCTAACCGGGCTGCGCTACACCCCGCAGATGAAAACAAAAACTTTCAATGGGGCTTTTCTGTCAACTACTTTCGCTGGTATCAGAATCAAGGAGCCTATCCTTATGAGAACGAGGTCAACCTGGAAGCATAATTAGTTTGACAAATTTGCCTGATCACGAGTAGTTGAAAGCTGGTAAATAAAAAACTAAAGAGCAAGCGAGATAATGGTAAATACCTTTTTGAGAGATCTTCCCTTTGTTCTGCTGGGGGGCGCACTAGGCAGCGCTTTGAGGTACTTTGTAAGCGTCCTTACTATTTATGACACCAGTAGTCCATTGCCATATAAAACTTTGATTGTAAATGTGATAGGGTGTTTCTTAGCTGGTTTTGTAGCAATGTATTTTGAGCATCATTCTCGCTTCAACCATATCAGGTTGTTCCTGCTTATTGGGTTTATTGGAGCTTTTACCACCTTTTCCACGTTTTCCATGGAAACTGTTAAGTTATATCAAGCGGGGCACCTCAGAACTGCGCTGTGGAACATTGTGCTTTCCACCTTATCTTGCCTGGTATCAGTGTTAGCCGGTTTCTGGCTGGGGTTCCGGATTCGCTGATCTGCAACCAAGCTAATATCAACAAGATGCACAATTCTAGCACAGGAATTTGCACTTTCCGCTTGACAAAAATCATGCCATTCAAACTAATGCTCCTGACAATGTGAACCTAATGGGGCATTAGCTCAGCTGGGAGAGCGCATGACTGGCAGTCATGAGGTCAACGGTTCGATCCCGTTATGCTCCACCATTATAAACCCCTTCACCGGAGTTCCGGTGAAGGGGATAATCATTTAAGCACAGAAATTTCGAGGTAATTACCCATGAAAGCAGCAACTCAGGGACTTGTTAACCAGATAATTGAACAGGCCAATCAAGCCCGTAGAGCCATATTAACCATGACGACCCTTTCCGCTTCCGGCCATCCCGGCGGTTCGATGTCCTCAATAGATATTCTGATCAGCCTGTATCATCTGATACATCACGACCCCCAGAATCCGCAACTGGTGGACCGTGACAGAGTTGTGATCAGCAATGGCCATATTTCTCCGGCAGTATACGCCACCCTTGGCCTGATGGGCTACTTCGATCTGGATGAGGCAATTTCCCAGTTCCGCTTATCCGGCTCGATCTTCGAAGGCCATATAGAACGTGAGGTTCCAGGCGTGGAATGGAGCACCGGAAATCTGGGTCAGGGTCTCTCGGCAGCATCTGGCATGGCTTTGGCGTCCAGAATAAACCAAACACCCTATCAGGTTTACGTTCTGATGGGCGATGGGGAACAGCAGAAGGGCCAGCTAAGCGAAGCCCGGAGATTTGCTGCAAAATTTAAGCTGAGCAATCTGACCGCTATAGTGGATTATAACCAATTGCAGATAAGCGGTTCCATCCATGAGGTGATGCCGCAAAACATCAGGAAGAGCTGGGAAGCCGATGGTTGGCAGGTGCTCGAAGTAAACGGACACGATATTCCGCTGATCCTGTCGGCCTTTCAAAACGCGCATGGCTTTGACCAGCCAACCATGATCCTGGCTCATACTGTGATGGGCAAAGGAGTGGACTTCATGGAAAATAAGGCTAAGTTTCATGGCTCTACGTTGGATGAAGCTCAATTAGACGAAGCCCTGAAACAGCTAAAAATGCCCAATGATCTGAAGAAATACCGCAGGTTGCGTGGTGAATTCAAGCCAGGAATCGAACCCAAACCGAGTTTTGGTTTGAATCCCGATTTTACCTGTGGCAAACCGATCCTATATGAAGCTGAAAATGACTGCCGCAGTGCCTGGGGTAAGGCGATTGCAGATCTGGGAAAGATCAATACCAATGCCAAAACCCCTTTGGTTGTAGTGGATTGCGATTTGGCTGCCAGTGTGAAAACAGGTGATTTTGCCGAGGCGCTGCCCGAACGATTCATCCAATGCGGGATAATGGAACAGCATGCGGCCGTAATGAGTGGAGCTCTCTCCACTTGCGGGATTCAGACTTTCTGGAGCGATTTTGGCATGTTTGGTCTTGCGGAAGTTTATAATGCGCAGAGGCTAAACGATATTAATCACACCAACCTGAAAACCGTTGTTACCCACGTAGGAATCGATGTGGGTGAGGACGGAAAGACGCATCAAAGCATCGACTACATCTCTCTGGCGCGAAACCTGTTCGGATTCAAGGTGATTTGTCCTGCCGACTCCAATCACACAGATAGAATAATCCGTTGGCTGGTTAATAAACCAGGCAACTACCTGGTAACTATGGGACGTTCCAAGCTTCCGGTAATCCGCAGTTTTGATGGGGCTTTATATTATGGCGCGGACTATTGCTTCGATTATGGCCGGGCAGATATTCTGCGCGATGGGAATCATGGCAGTATGCTGGTATGCGGAACTCCTATCGGCCGCGCCTTGAAGGCTGTGGATACCCTGCGTGAGGAAGGTATATTTATTGAGTTGATCTACATCTCTTCTCCTCTGCAGATCGATCCCGAGCTGATCAGACGCGCAGCAACGAAAAAACTGATCTTCAGCGTGGAAGATCACTCAATAAAAGGCGGACTCGGCACCACAGTCGCAGAAAACCTTGTGGAACAAGAGCTGCAAGCCAGGCTGGTAAAGCTGGGAATCCGTGAATATCCCATGTCTGGCTCATCTACCGACCTTTATAAATGGGCGCAGATGGACACGATCTCGATTGTGAAAACCATTAAAAAGCAACTGGGCTAGATCGCTAGCAATCTTTGGCAAGGAGATAAGGCATGATAAGAAAGATAAAAAGCATCAGGAATGCCGAAGCAACTCTGGAGGGAGCGGGTGTATATCTGAAGCGCGCTTTTGGCTACTACCAGCAACCTGAATATGATCCCTTTTTTAATGTTGGATGACTTTCGCAACGACGATCCGGACAAATATATGCCTGGTTTTCCCTGGCATCCGCACCGGGGAATCGAAACTATTACCTATATGCTGGAAGGGGCCGCCGAGCACGGTGATAGCCTTGGCAATCATGGCGTGATTCACAAAGGCGAAGTGCAATGGATGACGGCAGGCAGCGGGATAATCCATCAGGAAATGCCCAAACCCAATAAAAAGGGACGGATGTATGGCTTTCAGCTCTGGACAAATCTGCCAGCGAAAGAAAAAATGTGCAAACCGCGTTATCGCGACCTGCGCGCCAAAGATTTGCCAGTGGTACGCACTCCCGAAGGGGCATCTGTAAAGATAATCAGTGGGGAGTTTAATGGAGTGAGGGGTCCCGTAGAGGATATATATGTTCAGCCTCACTACTATGACGTACAGCTTTCCAAGAACTCCAACCTTAGCCTGCCTACCGCCCCAGGCTCCACATCCTTTATCTATGTTTACTCTGGAACATGTTTCACCTCAGCTACAAAGCTTGGAAACACCCAGCTTGTGCTGTTTGAGGATGGTGATACGGTCGAAATCTCAACCCAGGACACGGAATGCAGTTTCCTCTTTCTCTGCGGCAAACCGCTGGGAGAGCCCGTAGCCTGGCGCGGGCCGATTGTGATGAATACCAGAGAAGAGATCAGGCTGGCTTTTCAGGAACTGGAGCAGGGAAATTTTATAAAAGACAGAGTGCAAAGCAAGTAATCACAGATCTCGATAGAAAAAGATTGACAAAATCCTAGCTTTGTATTTTCCATCTTAGCGCTAAGTAAAAGAGGAGGATACAATGAAAAAGCTGTTAGTTGTTTCGTTGATCTTGGCAATGTTCGGTATGGCTTTCGGAGCACGTAAAGCGCTAGTGATAGGGAATGCGCGATATGCTGAAAAACCCTTGAAAAACCCTGTAAATGATGCAGAATTGATGCGTCAAACTTTGGCAAAACTGGATTTTTCCGTAGTTAAGCTTATCGACGTGAACCGTCAGGCTTTTGACAAGGCCGTAAGGGAATTTGCGGCCAAACTCGAAGAAGAAGATGAGGTTGTTTTTTACTACAGCGGGCACGGCGTACAGGTAGATGGAACGAATTATCTGCTACCAATAAACGAGCAGATCGAGGATGAAGACGACGTGGTGGATAAGGCCCTGCGCTTGGATTGGATTACCTCAAAGCTCAGTTCCACTGCCATCACAATGGTATTTCTCGATGCCTGCAGGGACAATCCTTATGCGCAATATCGCTCAAATCAGAAAGGCCTTGCCATGGCCGGAGCCACTGGAAACAATATGTTTATGATGTATTCCACAGAGGCTGGCGCGGTGGCCAACGACGGCAAAGGCCCAAACAGCGATTTCACAAGCAGTCTAACCACTCAGATGCTCACTCCGGGACTAAGTTTGGACGATATCTCCACAAAGGTTACCGCTGATGTAAGAGAAAGCAGCAATGATTCCCAACGTCCCTGGAAGATCGGATCGCTGAGCTTCAAGTATTACTTCTTAGAGCCTGATGATATGCGTGACAGCAGTTACCCCGCTTATCAGGAGAATGGAAGAGGGCGCATTTCAAGCACTGTGGAAGAAAGAATGCGGCGCAAGGGCACGGTAAGCGACGTCTACAACCCCTCTGCCAGTAAATATCTCACATTGCATAGCGCAAATGAGATACTAATTGAGGACTTGGACGATAATGATTTCACAAGAGGGCAATTCGTATCCCGCAACACCTTTGGGATGAAGATTCCTTATCTGGGTGTCGAGTGCTTTTATAACACAGTAAAGAGCTGGCAGAACGCCGATCTGGGAACCGGAAACCAGAGTTCCCAGGTTGGAGCTGGAGCAGGCATGCCCGACCCGGAAAAGCTTAGGCTTTTTGCCTACCTTCTGCAAAACAATCTAAGTGCCTACTATCCATACGAGAATTTCCTGGGAGTTAAAGGGCAGCTTATCAAACGAGTTTTAACAGGCAAGCAGTTCTCTGAGCTGGGCTGTGAAATCGAGTATAACCAAGTGCCCGATACCTTTGATTATACTGATGAACTGCCTATGGCTCAATACTTTGACCGTAGTGCACTGAACTGGACCCCCAATCTGCGGGTTAATGCGTATTTGTTTGCCTCCACAGTTAAGAACAGGTATCTGGAGGCCAATAATTTCCGCGGACTTGGTCCTGCCAATAGCCCCCTCTTGCTGGCAAATCAGCAAGCCTCAGCGCTTATTGGCCGCCTCAGGATCGAAGATCGGAAAACGAGCCTGGCAAACTATCGGGACATCGCGGCAGAATTTTTGCTCCCCTTGAACTTTGGAAAGGTTGTGGGTATGGATTTTGGTTATAATTGGATGCGCAGGGACGATTGGGACACAGAGGAGCAGACCAGCAGTTCAAACTTAAATGGCGGGCTGCGCATTACCTTTTTACCCATGGAAAATTTCCGCCTGATCGGAAGCGCTGAATACAACAGATTAAACCAGGATACAGCCAGAGAAGACCTTTTTGTGGCAGGGCATATAGTCCTGAAGTTTACTCATCATCTGGCAGCCATGGCTAGCTTCAAATACGATTTTCTCTGGAATCGGGATCTGGGTTTCACTGAGCTTGATCCGGAAGGATTCATCTTCGGAAGCACCCTCGCCATAAGATTGTAGTTGACTCAAAGCCGCAGCAATTTTATTTTGGCCCGAAGAATAAATCCAATGGAGATCAGGCCAGATGAAAGTGCTAAAAACGTTTCCAGACAAGTGCATAGCTTGCCATGCCTGCGAAAGCGCTTGTTCCAAATTATATTTCAAAGAGGATAATCAAGCCAAATCCTGTATCGTTATCTCAGACGAGACACACCCTGTCGACATGAATGTGTGCAATCAATGCGGAACCTGCGTAGCCGCCTGTCCCACCCTGGCGCTATCAATCAATAACCAAGGTGTGATAATGCTTAATAAAAACCTCTGCATTGGATGCCTAATGTGCGTGGCAGTATGCCCGACCGAATCCATGCGAACTTATATGGGCAATCAAAACCCCTTCAAATGCATCGCTTGCGGAGTCTGCGTGAAAAGCTGTCCGGCCGAAGCAATCAAAATAGTAACTGAGTAAGGAGAGCAGAATGGAACGCAAGGTTTTAGCTGAATTCAAGTACGATCTGGCACCAGTGGTGCAAGGATACAATAAACGCACTTTATACGTGAACGTGGGGACAAAGGTAATTGCTGCCAAGCCAGTTAGCGACATGATGATAGATAAATTCGTTGGTGGCAAAGGTTTTGACCTCTACCTAATGTGGCAGGGTGTGAAAGACAGCACTAAGTGGAACGACCCCGAAAACGAAATTTGCATTTCTTTTGGCCCCTTATGCGGAAATACAAGCTATCCCGGTAGCGGGAAGTCCATTGTTACAACTATCTCTCCCCTTACCGGGATTCCAGTCGATTGCAATGTGGGTGGGCATTTTGGTCCCTACACAAAATTTTCGGGTTGGGATGCTCTGGAAATCCAGGGCAAAGCTGATGAAGAGGTAATAGTCTTTATCGACGGAGACAAGGGCTTGGTTCAGATCATGACCGCTCCAGACAAGGAGATAAACAGCCACATCCTGGCGGAAGAGCTGGTTAAGGAATTTGCAGACAGTCCTGATAAACTGCAGTATGTATCTGTGGTATCCACGGGGGAAGCAGCGGATCATGTGCTGATCACTTGTCTGAATTTTTCTTTTTGGGACAAACGCCGCAAGGTAGCTCGCCTCAAACAGGCGGGGAGAGGTGGCACAGGTTCGGTTTTTCGCGATAAGAAGATCAAAGCTCTGGTAGTAAAATACAGCGGGTTAAAATCTGATACCAACCACCCTGTAGACCTTCCCACGCTTCAGAAAACAGGCCTGAAGCTGCACCGCGAGATTGAAGCGGGAGACGATTCCCAATGCCGCATGCACCAGGTGGGAACCGCACACCTGATGGAGATTATGAACGATTACGATCTTTTACCCATCCGTAATTTCAAGTATGGCCAGATGCCAGAAGCGATTGGTCTGCATTCAAAGGAGTTTACCGCCCTCTTCACTCAGGGTATGGCAGATGGCTGTTGGTATGGCTGTTCACTATCCTGCTGCAAAGCGGTGGACAACTTCAAACCCCGCACCGGCCCATACAAAGGTCAGCCGGTTTGCGTGGACGGCCCGGAATATGAAACTGCGGCTGGCTGTGGAAGTAATATTGGCATTTTCGACCCTAAAGATGTGGTGGAAATCAATTTCTATTGCGACACCTACGGAGTGGATACTATTTCCTTTGGCACGAGCACTGCTTTTGCCATGGAATGCTATGAAAACGGTATTCTGAACCAAGAACGAACCGGCGGGCTCGATCTAAGCTGGGGAAATGCCGATGCAGCCCTGGAGCTTTTACACCAGATGGCTCGCGGAGAAGGCTTCGGGGTCACAGTGGGTAAGGGTGTACGTGCCATGAAGAAAATTTTTGCCGAGCAATATGGCGCTGATCCAGATTTCCTGCAAGATATCGGTATGGAAGCCAAAGGCCTGGAATATTCTCAGTATATGAGCAAGGAATCTCTGGCTCAGCAAGGCGGCTACACCCTGGCTCTAAAAGGCCCCCAACACGACGAAGCCTGGTTGATTTTCATGGATATGGTGAACAACCACATTCCCACATTCAAAGACAAAGCCGAAGCTCTGCACTATTTTCCGATGTTCAGAACCTGGTTTGGGCTGCAGGGATTATGCAAGCTTCCCTGGAATGACATCGAACCAGCAGATAATGCTCAAACTGATGAGCCAGCCAAGGTGCCTGAACACGTGCAGAATTATGTGGATATCTACAAGGCAATTACTGGGAAACCGATGGACAAGCATGAGCTCATCCGTCAGTCTGAAAGGGTTTACAACTTTCAAAAGGTTTTTTGTATGCGCTTTGGCAAAGGTCGCAGAATCGACGATCTGCCTCCCTATAGGGCGGTTGGTCCGGTTACCGAAGAGGAATACCTATCCCGCCAGGATCGCTACGACAAGCATCTGGTGGAAAAACTAGGCTTGAACCCTGAGGGGTTGACAACTGCCGAAAAAATGGCCAGACTGCGTGCCTATCGGGAAGACCAGTATCAGCAACTCGTAGATGCTGTATATGAACGCAAAGGCTGGACACCGGAAGGAGTGCCAACCGTAGATCACCTCCAGTCCATCGGCATGGATTTGCCAGAAGTTCTGGAAGTGGTAAAGCGCTACCTATAAGCAAAAGTAACTGGCTAACCAATATTGAAAGGCGGATTGTTTTCCGCCTTTTTTTGATAGAATCTGATGGTCCAGTTTGTAGATCGAAAGTATTTTTGGAATGATCTTCCGCATAATAACGGAATCGAAGATGAAAACCCCGAATTGCGGCAGCGACGGCAAGCCAAGGATAGTCAGTCACATTTTCTATGCCAAACAGGAGTATGTCAGCCAGGAGGTTCCTAGACTCTGTTAATCTTATCTCTCCAACCTCGGGATTTGCTTTACTATTCAGCTTTCCAGGGCTGCATAGAGAGCTTTAATATCTCTGATTTTTATAACCTTGGGTGAAGCCTTAATCTTGCTGTAGCCAGATACATAAATCTTCTCATAGCCAAGCTTTTGAGCTTCTTTGATGCGACCTTCCAGTTGCGAAACTGGCCGAACTTCGCCATTCAACCCCACTTCCCCAATGAACACGGTCTTGGGGGCCAGCGCTTTATCCTTCAGACTGGAAATCAGCGCTGCCAGGATGGCCAGATCAAGGCTGGGATCGGAACTACGAATTCCACCAGTCAGATTGACAAAAACATCGTTATTACGCAGATAAAGCGATAGGTTTTTTTCCAGGATGGCAAGCAGAATGGCCAGTTTCTTCTGTTCCAAACCAACCACTACTCGCTGAGGGGTGCCGTAATTCGAAGATGTGGCCAGGGTTTGCACTTCCACGATGAAACTGCGGCTGCCTTCTGTGATGCAGCCTATGGAAGTGCCTGGCTGATGTTGGTCATGGCTCAGAAAGATGTTGTTTGGGTTGTCTACCTGAACCAAGCCAAGATTTGTCATCTCGAAAAGCCCTATCTCATTGGTAGAGCCGAAACGGTTTTTCACAGCCCGCAGAATCTTATATTGATTGCGCAACTCACCCTCAAAATATAGAACAGTATCCACCATGTGCTCCAATATTTTGGGCCCCGCTACAAAACCTTCCTTGGTCACATGCCCCACCATGAAAAGGGGAATGCCCGAAAGCTTGGAACAGCGCAACAATCTGTTTGCGCTTTCCCTCAGCTGAGCAATGCTCCCTGCCACAGATTCCAGAGTGCCTACGCTGACTGATTGAATAGAATCTACTATCGTCAGATCAGGATGATGGTCGGACATGGCATTAACTATATGATCTGTGTCGTTGGTGCAAAGCAGATACACATTCTCGCTGGAAACCTGCAGTCTTTTACTTCTGAGACGAATCTGCTCAGCGCTTTCCTCTCCAGAGCAATAGAGAATTTTCTTATTCAGTGATCCTAGCCATTGGGAAAGCTGTAGCATCAGGGTAGATTTTCCGATACCTGGCTCTCCACCGATCAGGCTTACCATGCCCTTGACAATTCCACCTCCCAGAACCAGATCAAACTCCCGGTTTCCGGTTGGTAATCTGTCTATCTCTCCATATTTTAAGTCGATTATTCTTTCAGGCACAACCCTATTATTAACTTCACCATGTTTCACATTTTTTCCGGTGACTCTGGTGGATTCTCTCAGGGTGCCCCAAGAGCCGCAGGAAGGGCATTTCCCGCTCCATTTGGTAGTCTCGTGACCGCAGTCTGAGCAGAAGAAAATCGTGGCCATTATAGCCCCCATGTTGCTTTTTTTCAACAATATTAGAGTCGTGATTTGTGGCAAGGAAAATCTCTAATATGCCGTCAAGTCTTTCTGAATAAGGGTTTAGTTCTCAATGAAAGTATTGTGTGATACAAAAGCAATCTCGTAAGATGAAAAAATAGTTTTTGCGCCCAGGAAAATTTGCGCTATAATGTGGGTAGAGGTGATATTAATGAAAACTACCATTGTCGTATTTTCTACGCCCACATGTTCTTGGTGTAGAAAAGTGAAAGACTATCTAAAGAAAAACGGACTAATATACAAAGATATAGATGTTTCCAGAGACCTTGCGGCTCAAAGGGATATGATCCGCAAGTCTGGCCAGCAAGGGGTTCCACAATTGTGGATCAACAACAACCCGGTAGTTGGCTTTGACCGGGATAAAATCGACCGTTTATTAGGACTACAAAACAATCAAAAGGAGCAAACAAATGTCTGATTATTCCACGAAGTTTCATGGTCTTATCACTAGGCTTCAAGTTGTGTTGAGTGAGATAGACTACGCGCAGAAAGCTTGCTTACAAGCAGGTCGCATGGAATGTATGTTGCTGAATCACCTTTACAAGATCAAAGGGCCAGCCAATATGAATGAATTGGCCAAGGTTCTGAATGTGTCGCACAGCCGGGTTACCCGTATAATGGACAACCTGGTAAGCAAACAACTGGTATTGCGTCAACCCTCGGTGGAAGACCGCAGATGCTGGTATGCCCTGATTACCGAAAAAGGCAGCAAGCTGGCTGAAAATAGCTTGCAGACTGTGGTGGATCAGCAGGCAAAGATCATCTCAAAGCTGCCTGACAAAGAGATTGATCCCATGTTTAAAGCCCTCAAACTTTATGTAGAAAAGTATGAGGAAGTTTTGAAAGAAACCTATGTGGAGCTCTAATGCCAAGTAGCGTTATTACTAAATGGACTGGCGGGATGGTGTTTGACGCTGAAATCAATGGCCATCACCTGAAGATGGATGCCGATCCCGAATGGGGTGGCACTAATCAGGGGCCTCGTCCAAAACCCTTGTTGCTTGCCGCCTTGGCAGGCTGCTCAGGCTTGGATATTGTATCTATCCTGAACAAAATGCAAATCACCAATTACCACTTCGAAATAGTAACGGAAGCGGAAAACACCCTCGAGCATCCCATTGTTTATCATACGATAACAGCAAAGTTCGTCTTTCGTGGGGACAATCTACCCGAAGATAAGATCAAGAAAGCGGTAACTCTTTCTACCGAGCGTTATTGTGGAGTAAATGCCATGCTGAAAAAATCCGCTAACATCATTGTTAAAATTGTAATTAACGACACGGAAGTGATGTAGCATGAAATGGACTATTATAATTATCCTGGTGTTTGCAGTCTCATTTTTAGGCTGCACACCCGCTCCAAAGCCTGAGCCAACTCAGGAACAAGCTCCAACTCCGAGCTTCGATGAAGCCATGGACAGTCCCAAGGCATACAACGGCGAATGGTTAACCGATTTTAGTAAGGCACAAGAACTTGCGAAAGAATTGAATAGGCCGATTTTGGTGAATTTTACTGGATCGGACTGGTGTAGCTGGTGTATCAAGCTAACGAACGAGGTCTTTTCCAAAGAAGCCTTCGTGAGTTATGCCACTGACAGCTTGGTGCTCTTGAAATTGGATTTTCCCCGGAAAATACCGCAAACTCCCGAAGTGAAAGCAGCCAACGAAAAACTGGCCAAAGATTTCGGAGTTCAGGGCTTTCCGACTATTGTGTTGCTGGATACCAATGGAAAGGAGATCAACCGGACCGGTTACCAACCCGGTGGAGCTGAAGCCTATGTGAAGCACCTTCAGGATCTGCTTGCTGGTAAATAAACTAAGACACTAAACAAACAATCATTACCAACAGCCTGCCCATCCCAACAGGCTGTTGGCTTTTTATATCTCATAAATTCGTTTTGGCCTTCGGAAAAATGGATTATCTTGTCTGAACGGGAATCCGTCGTGTGCTGAGATTAAGGTTATAATTTGTTGCATCGCCAGGCTTTGTTCTCGGGATACGTATGAATACCGCAATAATCCTGTTCACACAGAATAGGAGGTGAACATGGCCAGTAATCTCAAAGCAGTTGCGCTGATTGTTTTCTTCTTTACACTCAGCATTTTTAGTTTTGCCCAAACCTCAGGATTGAGCGCCATGCCAGATTCTCTAGATTTTGGAACAATCCCGATCAGCACCTCTCAAGTTATGCTGGTAAATATCTCATCATCTCTTGCGCATGTTACGATCTTGAATATTTACTTAACAGGAGAGCCAGGTTTTTCGATTCACAGTATGCCTTCCCTTCCTTTAGGGTTGAATTTCGCAGTGTCTACCCAAATTGAAGTTGCCTTCAGTCCAGTTTTGGAGAGTTCCGTAGCCGGAATCCTGCATGTGGCAACTTCCACAGGGTTAGAACTGGAAGTTGGCCTAAGGGGTGCAGGGTTCAGGATACCCATGTTCCATATGCTGCCAGATTATGACTTCGGCGAGGTTATTGTGGGGAACACGGCATCTACAGTGCTTGACCTTACCCTCAGTTCACCCTGGGAGGCATGGGTAGGTTCAGGCGAGGTGGTCGCCGTAACCATAACTGGAAGTGCGGACTATTCTTTACCTCTGGTTTACAAGAACGATCTTGTGGAGCAGGTAACCTATCCTGTAACTCTGGAATCCGACGATACTCTGCATATTCAGATCAATTACCAGCCAATGACCCCAGGCACGGCAGCGGCAACCCTGAATGTTGCAGGTTCCGATGGAATGATATACAATAACATTCTTACTGGTAATGGAATGGCTGGAGGACCTGAGATATATGTGAATCCAAACTCCCTAATAATTGATTTGTATGCAGGTACAGAAACTGATGGGTCGTTTATCATAGGCAATCGTGGAGATGCCGAATTGGATTTCACGATTGATGGTTCCACTTTGCCTTCCTGGATTAACCTAAGCCCCGGAAATGGAGTCGTAGCCAATGGTGATTCCACTTCGATAAATGTGCATATAAATGCAACTGCGGTACCAGCAGGTAATTATAGCTATCTGATTGAGATTATTAGCAATGATCCTACCCATGCCTCAACGAGCTTGATGATTACGGTGGTGATTACCAATGCAGCATTACTGGCTGATTTTCATGCCGACCAGTTGACTGGACATCCACCTCTTGCTGTACAGTTCCACGATGACAGCATCAGCGATGCAACCGCTGCCTGGTCAAGCATCAATAGCTGGAACTGGGATTTTGAGAATGATGGCGTTTTTGATTCAGCCGAGCAAAATCCGCTGCATACCTATTCTCAGCCTGGTATGTACTCAGTTCGTTTAGTAGTGGGTACAGACACGGGATTAACTGCTACAAAACTGCGGACAGGTTATATCGAATTGGTAAACTCAGCTCCAGTGATAGCAGTTCCCTATCCCTTAATTCCGGACATGGTCGAGGACACTCCCTGGGGGCCTACCAATCTCAGCCATGTGTTCTCCGATCCTGATTCTGATCCTCTGGTCCTTTCGGCAAAGGGATCTGCCCATCTCTCAGCCTCTGTTTCACCGGATGGGCTTTACATAGTGCCGGCTGCTAACTGGTTCGGAACCGAAACCATTACCCTCACCGCTATCGATCCCTTTGGACTGGGGGTGGCTCAGCCGATTTCAGTTACGGTAGCATCCGTTAACGATGCTCCAGTTGTGAGCATCCCTCCTGATCTCTATTTCATACGCAATTCTTCTTTCAATGTGGATTTCGCCCAATACATCAATGATCCCGATAATCCGGACAGTGAGATTTCTATCCAGTTAAGTGCAATATCAGTTCCACAAGTGGTATATTTTGCTTATACTCCCCTAAATATGCCTAATATAGTGGGACAACTAACGGCGATTTTTACGTCGCCATCACAAGTGGATGCAAACCAGGTTATTCAGATTCAGGTAAGCGACAATGCCGGCCGTTTGCTGAGTTTTGCCACATTTAACATGCATGTCTTGCAGCACTTCAATCCTCAAATCACTTTGGACGATATCTATCAATTCACTGGCCAGAGTGTGGGGTTCAACGATGCCACGCTGGGCAATCCTGATCATTGGCTATGGAGCTTTGGCGATGGTTATACATCCACCGAGCAACATCCGGTGCATCAGTACCTAAGCTCAGGTACCTTTGATGTCAGCCTAAGCCTGGGTAACAGCCAAGTGCCGGAAGAAGACAGAACGATCCTGATGCCTGGATTGATTCACTTGAGTGGAACAGCGGTTACAGTTGACTTTATCCCTAGCAACTGGACTATTCAGGGATCACCTTATAACCTTGTGGAAGATTTGATTATACCGCCAGATGACCTTGTCGTGATCGAACCTAACGTCGAGGTGAATTGCTTCGGCGAAGAGCCATTGGATATTCAAGGCAGCTTGCAGGCCAATGGGGTTACCTTCCGTTCGCCGGCTGGAAGTGGTTTGTGGGGTGGCTTGAGGTTTCGGGGTTCCAGCCTGCGCGAGCCGAGTAGCTTGCAAAACTGCCAGCTCATTGACGCCCAAAACCCAATAATAATTGAAGACAGCAGCCCCCTGCTAAGTAATCTTAGTGTCTCAGTATCCGATACCACAGCAATCCTGAATGGAACTGCCATCCGTTTGCAAGGCCAGTGCGCAAGTCAGCTCAGCGGTCTGGAACTGGTGAATTATCAATCAGGTATCCATATCGAAACCGACGGTACCGGCCGCGATACTCCAGTGCTCAGCAATGTGCGTATCCGTAATAGCAGCAGTGCGATCAGAGAAGTCGGCGACCCGAGCGTGGCAATAACCCTGGTAAGTACCGCCATTCTCGAGGATGTGGAGATTAGTGAATATGACACTGGGCTTGTGATTCAAACCACTGAAGAAAGGAACAGCAGTGCTCCCAGCCTTACCAATGTACGCATCCGCAATAGCAGCAGCGCGATCCGCAGCGAAAAAACCGGTATCAGGATTTCGGGCAATACAGCTCCCCAGCTAAGCCAGATTCTTATCGAAAATGCCAGTTTGGGTCTTCGAATGGAAAACATTACGGCTTCATACCGGGATACTCCCAGTCTGACGAATGTTCGTATTCGCAATACCAGCAGTGCCATCCGGAGCGTAGGTACGGGAATCGAGATTGAGAATGTACCAAAACTAAATCTGGAATCTGTGGAAGTGGACAGCTTTGCTTTAGGTATCAAGATCAATGCAACTCAAAGGGATGCAAGTACTCCCAGTCTCACCAACGTCCGTATTCGCAATACCAGCAGCAGTATCCGCTACGAGGGAAAGGGCCTCCAGATAACGGGCTCAGTTTTTGCCCTGATAAACGATTTACAGATCGACGACTATATGTATGGCCTTAGCTACCAAACCAGTCAAAGCGGAAGAAGCGATCTTTCCGCCAGCCTTAGTAATGTGAGAATTCGCAATACCAGCAGCAGCATCCGCCAGTTGAGTCAGGGTGCGTTCTTCAAAGGCTTGGGAAGGTTTAGCCTGAACGATGTGGAGGTAAACGACTACAACGAGGGAATCCGGATCGAAGCTGACGACCTGCGTACGGATACGAGTCCCTCGCTTACCAATGTCCGCATCCGCAACTCCAGCAGCAGTATTAGGACTCAGAACACAGGCCTGTATCTGGGAGCTCAGGTGAGAGGTTCTCTTGTAAATTCACGCATCGAAAATGCCTCACTGGGGATTTTCGTAGCTCAGGGGAATCGCACTGTAATGGAAAACAATGTGATTAAGAACTGCCTCACTGGCATAAAAGCCTATGGCGAGGACCCTTTGCCGTTGAAAAAAACTATCCTTTTTGTCGAAACTGATTTCCTGGATACACATCAAGGTATGGTTCAGGCCGCCTTTGATCTGAATGGTAATGGGCCATGGAACATCTATCAGAATTCTGTCTTCAGGTATCCCAAAGGGATCAAGGCAAGCTTTGCCCATGTGTACTCGCACACTAACATATTCTGGACAGATAACGGAATCTTGCAGCCGGTGTTGCAAAGCAGTTCCACAGTATTGGTAGATTATTGCGATATCTGGAGTCCGAGTGGTGTTTTTGCCGGGATCGGGAACATTAATGCCCATCCCTTGTTTGCCAATACTGATGCCGGAAACTTCCAGCTGCTGCGAGACAGTCCTTGTATAGATGCGGGGGGGCCATCAGCCGGTACCGATTCAGACGGCAGCATTGCAGATCAGGGTGCAATTCCATATCTGCACAGGGCTGCGGCAATAGTTACTCCCAGATTCGTGGTAGTGGGAACCTCTGTGACCTTCCAAAATAACTCCTTGGGACACGATTATCCCGATACCCAGATTAGCTGGGATATTGGCAATGATGGCAGCGTGGAATCCGCAAGCCGGGATTTTGGCTTTGTATTCAACACCCCTGGGGTCTACAGCCTGGGGCTGACCATGCAAAGCGGATCATTGACGGATTATGTGATCTATCCAGCGTTCATCGTGGTTAGTTCTCAAGCACTTCTGGCTCCCCAAAATCCCACCTTGTCTGTAAATGGATCGGATATCGCTTTCCTATGGGATCCCGTAAGCCAAAGTGTGGAAGGCTTGCCCGTGGACGTGCAGTTCTACATTGTTTACAAAGCGGATAAGCCAGATGGATTCTATGCCTTTTCTTCATTCGTGGTTGCACCTCAAACCAGTTGGACCGATTTTGGGGCAGCCCTGAATGAACGAGCTTTCTATCTGGTTCTGGGTTTTGCAGGAAGCCGGGCCGACCTTTTGGAATACATAACGGAGCATCCTCAATTACGTAAATAACCACCAAATACAAAAACCAGTTCTGTGATGGCTGTGAGGAATAATACTCACAGCCATCTCTTTTTATCTTGGCCGGGGATTTTGCCAGCGCCAGCTATCCCATCCTGTTCCCATCCTTTACACATCCAATGAATATGAGGTAAGAATAAGATATGTAAGTGGTTAGCTGTGTGGGAAAGGGAGAACCGCAAGCATAACCTGGTCCGCAGATAGGAGAACAAATACACCAGATGACCATTGCATATAGTAACAAAGTGAATTCCTGG
>Ga0302250_1000346_pt1 | contig 49366 bp, 40 predicted proteins | sample AAG_RA_Asp_MG_FD_193536 | JGI IMG/M metagenome (GOLD analysis project Ga0302250, IMG submission 193536) | Enriched activated sludge microbial communities from anaerobic digester in WTTP, New Holstein, Wisconsin, United States - AAG_RA_Asp | ecosystem: Engineered > Bioreactor > Anaerobic >...
CTGACAACCTCACCTCGCGACCATCACCTGCCGGTCGCCTTCGCTCCGGAACACCGGTCGTCATCATACCGGAACGCCGGTCGCCATCACGTCAGAGCCGCCGGTCACTTTCAGCGGAATACGCAAATGACAGCTGGAGAATCAAAACCAGAAACTCAGACAAAAACTAACCGCTGGGGTGGGTCAATTTTGGACGCCTATGGTGGGTCAATTTTCAATGCCGATTGACACCGTGAGACAGAGACACCATTCTCAATCGGCGAAAAGGTGATCTGGACGAAAAATGACAATAGTGACTACGGCAAGGAGAACGGCCTTAAGAACGGCGTGACCGGCACTATAGAGGATGTCAGAGATGGTGTTGCCACCATCCGTACAGAGCAGGGAAACGTTGTACAGCAGCAGATGGATGGGGCATTCATCACCAACGGCCAGGCAATCACCATTGACAAAAGCCAGGGGGTTACAGCCAGCCATGTTGTAACGCTCATGCCAAGTGATGCTCCGGCAGAACTTTTGAGTGAAAACAAGGCCTATGTGGCCCTCACCCGAATGACCAGTGACGTGGAAATTGTAACTGATAACAAGGAACAGCTGCTTGAAGCGGTAAGTAGCCCGCAGGAGAAAAGCTCAACACTAGAGGAGAGCAGGGAGCTGATCTCGGAGTTGAAAGAAACTCTGGAATCTCAGAAGGCAGAGGCCAGCATGGCACCTGAATCTGATCTTGATGCTCAGAGAGAGGCAGCCCGTGAAGCAGACTATAATGATCAGTCCAGGGAAGAAGACGCAACTATCAGCCTGTAATACATTTTGCGCACATATCGTCTTGGATGCCCTCTAATTTGCATTGGCAAAGTTTACAGGCATTATCCCAATCAGGGTGCCCGGCAGCTATTGCCCTCTGCTTCGCATCAAGCCGCCTGACTTCTGCCTCCATCTCGTCGTTATATTGCGATTCAAACATTTGCCCCACTCTGGATATCCACCTGTATCATCTGATCAGTTATCTCAGTAAAGGCTACATCATGGCTGATCAGGAATAGTTGATCATACCAGTGCTCGGTTACTTCCTCCCGGCCTACGTCGATGGCACGGAAGGCATGGGCCAGATTTTCCCGGCGGGCAGCATCCAGGTTAGATGTCGGCTCGTCAAAGAAGGCGATCCGGGCTCCGATGGTCTGTAGCAGGGCTAGCCGCAGCGCAACCACCGCGCTCATGGTTTGGCCGCCGGAAAGCTGATCATCACTGCGTTCCCTCAATTGACCGTCATGCATGTCTCGCAGGATAATCTGATACTTCTCCCCCCAGTGCAGTTCTTCATCCGATTCAGCAATGGTGCGGTAAATCCGGTCTGCCCGCAGGCTGATCTCTTCCCGAAACCGTTCTGAAAGCTGTTCCGATACATTTTTAAAGACCTGGTTGCGCAGGAATTTGACCAGCTTTTCTTTTTCGGTGTAGCTGGCACTAGCGGCCTGCTTGCTGACGGCCTGTTCTTGTAGCTGTTGGAGCGTTGCAATCTCCTGTGCAAGCCGTTGGTGGTCTTTGGTCAGGTTCTCGATCTGCTGGGTGGTGGTGGCAACCTCGGTCAGCAGCCGATCTTTATCAGCCCGCACCTGCTGATGGTGCTCAGCCTGATACGCGGCTTGGGCCTGGGTCAGCTCAGCCTGTCTGCTGGCCTGCTCCTGCTTCAGTTCTTCCAGTTTGACCTGCCATTTTTCTAGGGTCTGGAGGCGAGTCTCAAGCTCTTCAGCATCCTTCAGGTTGGCGGTATAGGCGTCACGGCTCTCCTGGTGCTGCTTGCGCAACTGTTCCGCCTGTTCAATCTCGCTGTCCAGGTTGGCAAAGGTTTGGAGCAATGCCTTATGCTCAACAACCTTGGTAGCTGCGGCAGCCTGCTGTTGCGTTAGTGTCTCCAGCTTGGTAGCCCGTTCCTGGTTCTTGGTCCGCTTGGTTGCCAAGGCTGCTACCTGCTTATCCAGCTCTTGCAGGCGCACGGCCAGGCCATGCAGTTCCTTTTCCGTGGCCTCGGCTGTAGTCACCTGCTGAGTCAATGCACTGATCTGTTCAGTAAGGGCTGTTTGTGTCTGTTCAAGATCAGTCAGTTTTTGGGTAAAGAGGTCATGTGCTGGCCGATCCTCCAGATTGCGGCACTGCTCCTGAAAGAAGGGGCAGACCCCTTCAGCCAGCTTTCCCTGACCTTCTTCCAGGCCAGCACGGCGGCCAGTTAGCTGGGCTAGGCTTGCCTTCAGTTGTTCAAGGCTGGTCCGTTGTACTGGCAGCCCGGCAACAACATCCAGTAAGGTCTGGTCAGGCTGCAGGCTGGCGCGGGTGGTGGCAAAGCCGATTTCTTCCTCGGCAAGCTGTGCCTCGGTCTTGGTAATCTCGGCCTGTTCATGCGTTACTGACTGCGTCAGTCGCTGGGCCTCTTTTTCCAGGGCGCTGATTTCCTTTTCTGCAGTGCGGCGTTGTTGCTCTTTGGTACGGAGTTCTGTTAGATGAGTCTCTGCTGTGTCATAGGCTTCTTTGCCAGCGCGTGAGACCTCCACAATCTCCTTGGCCTTTGTGCTGGTCACAACCTCTTTTTGTTTGTCAGCAATCTTGTCGGTGCCGTCCTTGATCCGGTCTGCAGCCCGTTGCAGCTCTGCGGTCAGAGTGCTGAGCGCCTTTTCCTGGGCATCCAGGTCAACCAGCAGGGCCTCTACCTGTTTAAATGCGGCCTGTTGTTGCTGCAGCTCTTTCTGCTTCTGCTGCAGGGTGGTTACTATAGTGGTCTGTTCTTCCTGTTTCTGGGGTAGCACTGCCACCTGATCCTGCAGCAGCTTGATCTCGGCGGTCAGCACCTCGATCTTTTTCTGAACCGCCTTCAGGAGGTCGCTGGTCCCTTTGTAGGTGGTACGCCAGGCATCAATGCCAAGGATTTCGTCAAAGGCTTCTTGGCGCTTGGTCTGCTGCTTGATCACAAACGGGCCAAGAAACTCGTTCTGAAACGGGCCGATCACCAGCTTAAACTGCTCAGCCAGCCTGCGGCCATTATTCAGGCCCAGCAGTTCGGCAATCCGTGCCTCGGTCTCATCTGCATTGGCATGCTCTTCAACTTCAAAACTGCCACCTGCATCCTTATACAGCAGCCATTTGCTGGGGGTGCCGACAGTACGGCTTACCTTCCATAGCTCATCATCGCCAGCCTTAAAGACAACGCTGATCTCGCCCTTCTTGGCACCGATAGACAGAAAGCGGTCTATGTTGGTGACAAAGTCGCGGGCATCCACCCCGAATAGGGCATAGCCAATGGCCTCAAACACCGTGCTCTTACCTACGCCATTGGGGCCGGAGAGAACATTGATACCGCTGGAAAAGGTCAGTTCCCGGTCACGGTGTGATTTGATGTTTTTCAGGTGGATGGAGATGATCTGCATCGGTTATGGCTCCTGTAGGAGGCCCAGCAGTTCCTCCCCATCTACATCGCCTTTCAGTACCTGATCGCGGATAACCAGGGCCAGACGTACCAGCTCATCCTCACGTCCCTTGTACTCACTGCGGCTGGCAACCAGTTCATGCAGCACATCCTTTTCAATCTCACCTAGACTCTTTTTTTCAGTCTCACTGCCAGATTCACGGGTAACCAGAGAAAGGTGATTTTTAATCTCAACATGCAGGGGAGCACAAAGTTCATCCAGCACCAACCGCAACCGTTCACGCCCCAGCTCAAAGGGGTGGAAGCGTACCCGGCCAATCAGCTTGATCTCCAGTAGGGGATTACGGTCATCCTGCACGCCTGCCAGCTTCTCAGCTAGCTGCGTGCGGAACAGTTCAATGGCCTGATCAGCATGCTCTGAGCCATCCAGGTTGACGGTCATCACCAGCATGGGGCGGGGATTGGTGTGGCGGAACTGGTGTTGATACTGCCCATTCTCCACCGTAACCAGGTAATAGCCTTTATCGTACTTCTCTTCGCCAAAGTTCACGCATTCGGGTGAGCCGGGGTTAAAGGCGTATGCTTTGCCGTCTTGGTCATTAATGATGTACGGTTTGTGGCCATGGCCCAGGGCAACATAGTCAAAGGTATCAGCCAAGGGCAAAGCCTCTTCCGGCTTCATGTTGCCGATCTCTACCGGCGAATAGGTCCAGACACCGACATGGAAGAGCAGGATGTTGTTTGTGGTGGTTACTGCCTCACATATCCGGGCAACGTGGTTACCTGCCTGGGTGCCGATGTAGCCAAGTCCGTAGATATTCAGCCCCTTAATTTCAATATGCCCGCCGATGCCTTGCTCATAATCATAAGGATCAAAACTATAGCCGCCGGTTTCAGTCCGGGTGGGACGTAGAAGATGGATGTACCCCATTTGTGACAACGCCTCCATCCAGGAGATACTGTCACGGCGATGAATCCAGTCGTGATTGCCCTCTACGGCAATGCAGGGGATATTGGCATCCTTCAGGGGCTGGAGTGTTTCAATGGTACGGGCGAAGGTGCGGGGCAGGATCTGACCAGTGTGGAACAGGTCACCGGCAATCAGGACAAAATCTACCTGCTCGGCAATGGCGTCGGACACAATGCCGCCCAGCATGCGGAAGAAGTCTTCGTAGCGTTCGACTTCACCGGCAGAGGTGCGGTAGGTTTTACCGAGATGGATGTCAGCGGTATGAATGAATTGAATCATCAAAACAAACCTTAAGTCTTTGTATAAACAACCTACTGGCTATCAAGCACATCATTAATGCATTTAGCTAAGTTTATGCCTAACATTTCAGTCGTATCAGAAAAAGCACTATTATGAATAGTTAATAACATTTTTTGTGCTTCTGCTCTTATCAAAAATGATAAATTTAATGTATAAGTCAATGAATCGTTTATATAGGCACATTTATTTTTTTTATTTGTAAGATCTGTAATATAATAAATTGTGCCGTTAAAATTACACGTTGGGCTATAATATTCATCAGCACATTCGCTATATAGAGCTAACTTTTCTGAAATATCATCTATTTTATCAGTAAATGAATTTTTGCTTATGCTGGTATCTGATTTAAATCTTATTTTTAGTTCTGCAATTTTAAAATTTGGCATACATAATAATGTTCTTACATTGTCACTTATAAAATCATATTCTTCTAATATCTCAAAATTATCTATTGCCAATTCACACTTAAGTTGTGGTATTTTTATGATATCTAAATTGTTGTTAAGGTCAGACAGAGTAGTATAATCAGTGTTGTATTTATTGTGTTTGATTAGACTTGACTCATGCCTTGCATGAGGTTCTGATCTTACTAAGATTTTGTATGAGTATAAGTCTTTATTACTTACAAGATAAGCAAAAGATGCATTGTATTTTACATTTTTGAATTTGAGTATATTTTGAAATTCGATTAGATTATATTTAGTTGTAAACTTAGTGTTGCTGTGTGCCCATATATTATGCTCAATATATTTTCTCTCACATTTGTCGGGAATGCACGGTAATATTATATTACCACTATTGTCTATAATATTTATATATGTACTTAATACAGATTCATTTCCAAACGATCTAAATGGTATATCATTTTCAAAGTATAACTCAACATCAAGAATTATGACATGATTATCATTAACAAAGCTACGAGTACTTTTGTATTTAGTTACAATTTCGTCATTAGATAATATTTGCGCGTTGTAAAATTTTACATCAGCGTATCCAAAAAATCCTGTTTCAAACCAACATTTTATGTATTTATGACTATTAATAGTTTCATTTATATCTAGCAGACTATATTTATTTTTATCATGATTATTTATTTTCATTCTTTTAAGCTCTTTTTGTAATAAAATTAGTTTTATTCAAATATAACGGATATACATACTTGTATCTTAACAAATGTGAAATTTTTAACTTGATAAATCAGTAGCCAATGACTCAACCAGTTCAATAGCTGTTTGGCACATGAGTACCGCGACGTTCATAGCTGGTTCTTCTGCCCCGCGATGCGCCGCATAATTCCCAAATTCGTTCAAACTACGAAGTACGTAAAATGACTGCTTAGAGACCTTGCTCGTAAGTTTAATTTGAAATTTTCGATCACACCCACATATCCAGCTTAGCAGCATGACTTGTTGTCCACGGTCTGTCGGAAAGTTCTTGTTCCGGTCTTCAATAGTTCCTTGTGACTGCAACTTTAGTAGCCATTCCTCACGAATTGGTTCCCCTGGAATAATGGTTTCCATGGAACATATAACTTTAACTGCTTCTTCAGCTATTGTGCGTGCGTTCTGCAGCACTCTCACAGGTCCATCATCGATATCTGATATTGCATGAGAAACGTACCTTGTAAGATCTGTACCGCAGCTGCCAATTTGATTAAGTCTCAGCTCCAGCAAGCGCTTAATGTTTGCCTCATATCCTGATTTTTTTGCAAAAAGGCGATTAATTTCGTTAACCGTTGAAGATTTTGACTCTGCGAATTTGGCAATAATTGTGCTGTAGTTGGCAATTTTGCTAGTATTCCTTTTGATGAAACCCCTGGCTTCACACTCCTCAATATCTGCTCTCTGATATGACGATGCGGAGGCTTCGCCTGTAGTTGCATCAATTGTTATGTCTTGCAACTGCTGGCGTATTTCCCAGAGATCATTCAAAACATCAACATGGTCGTGAGCGTACTTATCTGCAAGTTCAGCAACATCAGCCTGTGCTATCTTTCCCTTATCTGGACATTCATCAAATAGTAATTTAAGCATTCCGCTGACAATAACAGGGATGCCTCCTGTTCTTGTGATGAGATCAGAGCGAGCCCCTTTCTCTACAGTTATGTAGCGGTCTTCAAACGGTTTCCAGAAGTCATCGAAATCGGATTCTTCAAACGCAGCCAGCTGCATTGGGGGATCTGCAAAAATCCTCCAAAAGTCAGAAGTCCGTGACTCTTCTGTTTTACACAATTCACGAAGGCGTAATCTGCTCCCGATCACTAATGACAGCGAAGGATTGTCTGTTGCAAATGAGCGAAGCTGATCCAGCAAGTTAGGACTGATGAGCGTACCGAGCGTCAAGCTGTCAAATGCATCAAAAATAATAACAAGGCGCTTACCTGTATCATTAAGGTCTGAAAGAATGTAATTGATAATATCCGGGATTGTATCGTCATCAGTTTCTCTCAAAGCATCACTATATTCTTTGTTTATGGGCCTCAGCGATTCACTTAAACGTGTGGCTACCGTGCGCTTAAACTCGATATCACTCTGAGGGGTATTGTGGCGCAGATCAATGTAAGCAGATGCGTAAATTCCTTCCTGTTTTTTCAATGTGTCTGACAAGTGCCGCAGAAGAACTGTTTTCCCGTAAAGTTTCGGTCCGATGATCGAAATGTTGTCAGGTGCGGGTTTGTTCAACATTGAAAGGATCTTGTCCATGATCCTCTTTCTACCGAACATAGAAGGTATTACCGTACCGTTGCAGTTAAACGGATTCATTATAGGTTCTCCTGACTTTCATTCTGTGCAAGACGCTTTTGCCCCTCGAAGTCAATATTCTGCTGAATCCATGACGCCATAAGCGGTATTGTCAAAGAATACCTGCCTTTGTCATGCATTGAAATCAGATCAAGTGCCCTCAAATGGTCAATATCATCCTTCAGAACCTGTGAAAGATTTTTCGCATAGATTTTTGCTTCAAGAAGCTTGTTTTCAAGCAAGCTGAAGGTAATCGGGTCTGGTCCGTTTTGCAGATGTTCGCACAACGACAATAGGAAACGGCGACGTTCTGATTCGACGTGATGATCCCAGAGAGTTCTGAAATGCTCACTTTCACTCGAAAGGCGTGCTGCGGCCTCATCAACCATGCTTTCTGATATTGATCTTTGCCCAGTTTCCGACGCCCTGTCAAAAATGGTATTGCACAATTGCTGAATGATAAAAGGTTGTCTTGCACAAAGATTGATAATTTTATCTCGTGCGTTATCCGTATAAATGAGCTTACCGGCAGCAGGTTGCGTCACCAGAAGTTTTGCATCTTCCTCCTCAAGAGCACCTACTGTAACCTGATGGCCAAGACCGAACAGCATTGACCAGTACTCGTTACGAAGTTTGCGGAGGATTTTGGAGTACGAGAGAATTGCAGTGGTATCTGGATACGTGTGGAGGATGTATCTCAGGTTCTCTGGTACTTGAGGGCTTGTTATGCCTGTATCAATACCCTCCTGAATCTTATCGAACTCATCAAGCATGAGAAGCAAACGATTTGGGGCAGTAATCCGAAGAACGGACTGTAGGTACAGTTCGAATTTTTCGAATGCGTTGTCATCGCAAAAGACCTGGTTGGCAATTTTTGCAAACTCAGCCTTAAACAACAGGTCTGGCTTATCAGGCATTTCCATATCGGGGAACCATGTCCTGTGGCCCGCTTTGAAGACTCCCTCAAAAATGCATTTAGTCAGGAGTTTGTATATTTCATGAGTCGGTAAACCCGCCCGTTTGGTGTCACCAGTCCCACCCTGAAAATTGCAGTACACCGGAATCCAGCCTTTGGGCTTCTCCAATTGTTTAAGCTGGTTGAGAATGGAAGTCTTGCCGCTCCTTCTGTTGCCTTCAAGAAGAACAATATTTGCCCTGTGGGATGTTGGTAGTTGCCTCTTGATAGAATCAATTATTTCCTTGCGGCCAAAGAACATATCAGGTCGATTAGCTTCAATCGGGCTCCCCGTAACATACGGACTGGAGCCAAGGGCTTCAACAGCCGAAGCGTCACGGATAGACCTTACTTCCAAAGCGATATCGGATATCTGGAAGAAGTCAGAACCATCAATATGTTTTGCAGAACAGTTGAATCTTACATCCAACTTGCCAGGATCATTTTGCTTGGGAATTGTGACTGCTATATCCTGGGTGCCCTGCTCGTTGAGAAAATTCCATTTCTTTGTGATCTTGAACGGCTCTATTTCAATAGTGATATCAATTAGCGGGAGATATCCAGGGTTATGAATCGTAACTATGATTTCCTTTTCAAGCCCCACAGTCAGAAATGCAGCGGATCCTGTAAACGGTACAAGACCAACATTTTTAAGCACGTCGATAGCGATATCGATTTCATTCGTCAGGTATGAGTTCAGTTTATCAATGAAGTTAATCGCTTCCTGATCGTCCTGTAAAGGTCTTGAATATTCGATGTGATAATCAAGATATGAAATACTGTCTTTGGCTTTTGAAAGCATCGCGTACAATGCGGTGCCTTTGGGGAGCTTATCGAGGTTCTGTAGAGGTTTAACGGCTTTCGCGGTAATATCACCGATCAGATATATATTATCATTCTCAGGGATGATTTTGCTCAACAGCAGGTATGTTGATGCAGCCAGCCTGACTCGCTCGAAAGCATCACTTGTTGCTGCCAGTGTATTAGGAAGATTGGCGGTAAGAGCCTCATAAGTAATCTCCTCCAGCCCATCCGATTGTTTTTTTGTACCTTTCTCAAGGATTATGTCTGCGACTAATGCTAACGGATCAGCATCCTTGCGCTGCTTTAGTTCCTTTATCACTCGGTCCTGAATCAACAGTTCAGGAACCGGAAGAGGCAAATGTTTGAGTGTTTCAGTAGGCAAGTGCTGAATTGTCGCGCCACGAGCATGGCCTTCCAGCCACTGACGATAACTTGCCGATGTCAGCAGCGCATAAAGATACTCTGGGAGAATCTTTTCATTGTGGCGAACAATGATCAGGCTTTGGGTTGCTGTTGTCTTCTGTTGAACTGCTTCGGGGTGCACCAGGGCCATTTTCCCGATAGTCCCGGTTTTCGAGAGAAGTATGTCACTGGAGCGGAGGCAAAGATCAGTGTTGATGTTGCTGTCTTTACTGATAAATAAGCTTGGTCTGCCTATGATGCCTTCACGAATGTCAGAAATGCGAATGAGTCGAATATCGTCTTCGGAAGACTGATTCTCGGTTGCCATTCTACGGTCATACTTTATGCCCGTTGCTACTACAGAAACCTGCTGGAGCGAAAGCTTCTGGACACCGGTTTCAGCAGAACATATCTTGTTCAACCATTTTTGGAGCTGGTCATCACCAGTTTTCTTGGCAACAAGCTCACAATTGCGCTTCATAAGATCGGTAACCGGCGTTACCCAGGAATTAGAACCAGTTTCTCTATCGGAAAACCGTTTGGCAATGTCACCGGCCTTTTCTTCTTTAGCGGCGACTTTAACGTTAGTGCCAGCAAGCTTTTGAACTTGGTAGAAATAAACCGATTCGACAGGGGCTTCCCTGCGGAACAAAACCAAGCTCGACTTGATACCTGTATAGGGCGCAAACGACCCCTCTGGCAGGGAAACAATTCCATCAATCCTGAATTCTTCCAGAAGCCATTTACGAAGTTGCTGATCTGGTCCTGAACCGAACAACAGGCCTTCAGGAACTGCGACTACAGCGCGTCCTCCAGGCTTGAGCACCTGCATAGTGTGTTGAACAAAGAGATTGGACCAATCACGGGCAGGTACGTTGTATGATAATTGAAGCGACTCACGGATTTCATTATCGATTTGACCCCACGGTGGGCAGGCAAGAACAACATCAAACGATGCTCCACCTCGTGGCCTCATCAGTGCATTGGCAAGTTCGAGCCCAGGTTCAGGGATACCAGCAAGGACGATACGACTCAATGCGATGATAAATGCATGCTCATTCCATTCAATGCCGTAAATACTATTACTGCGTATTTGCTCCCACTGCCCTCCGGCAAGTGTTTTGGAAGCAGCCTTAATACGTTTCGCCGACTCTACAAGCAAGCCGCCAGCGCCAAAACAGGGGTCGTAAATTAACTCTCCAGCTTTTGGAGCAGCAAGATCAACCATCAGCTCGACAATTGATTTAGGAGTGTAGTATTCAGCGGCACGGGATTTTTCTGCAGCTGTATAGATAAGTGATTCAAGCAGCTCAGAAGCAGCTGCTATCTGAGTGGGGTCTGTAAAGTCATACCCATTCAGTATTTTCTCAGCATTTTGCGCCTGTCTAACGCTGTATTCACCATCTTCATCGAAAATTGAAAAAACTCTCTTAAGAGTAAGAGTTTTGGGATTATTCGAGGAATTAATATGTAGATACAAGGTATGAAGATAATGTAAGACGTCCCCACTTTGGTCGTATGGAGAGTATAATTCTCTGATTGACGCAGGGATCAATGGTTCATATGACTCGCCATTGAATGTGGAAATAGCTTCCTGCTCGCGGTCTTGGAACTCAACCCACTTTATGTAGAAGAGCGCAGCTATCCATGCAACGCGATCCGAAGCCTCGCTTGGATTGAGAGCACGTTCATCACCGCCGATTTTAAGCATTCTTTCAACAGACTTGTGCAAGTTTTCTGAAAGCTCGTTATGGGCGTTTATATCAAATGGTTTACTCACGACTACAGTTCTCCGGCAAAAGCCTTTTTCAAAATACTCTGCTGAATGAAGTCTGATTCCGATACGGCTTCTTTCATTTCAGCAACCATGGTCAATACGGCCTGCATTGATTCGTTCAGCTTTTCAATTACGTCTATCTGGGTCTTATAGGACGGCAGATTGAAGCGGTACGCGAAAAGCTGTTCTCTGTTTACCTTGGGCATACCTGCTCGGTTTGATACTTTGATTGCATAGTTGGTAAAATCACGCGACAAGAGCAGGAAGAACAAGTAATCACGGTGTAAACGGCCTTCAGCAGGTCTTAATGGGTACATATCTGCGCTGCATAGGCCGGTAAAATCAGGCCGTGCTACCTTCTTGAGGTATGGACGAATCTTGCTGTAAAGAACATCCTTGTCGTTGAAAACAAACTTTCCAGAAATCAGCTTTTCCTCTTCTGCTGTCTGCATTTTGATCAGTTCGCCGGTTTCAGATACGATATTGGCACCGCCGACATGAAGCATATTTTTGTATGCTGTTTCTCGCGGGTCAACCAACTTGCCTTCGATAGTGGCGACATCAGCTAAACTGACTTCGTCGCCTCCAGCCCCTCGAAAAATATCCTCAATAACTGCACCTAAAATTACATTGGCCTCTTTAAGTGACTCCTCACGCAAGGTTCTAATTTCATCAACTCGCGTAAGAAGTTTTTGAAGCTTGGCAACCAACTGGCTTTGAATATCTTTACTCGGGCATGGAACTAATATTTCCTTCAGTTCTTTCTGATTTAGTTTTGCTCTTGTCGCCCCTTTGATAAGGTGGGTAACATTCTGAAAGGCAATGGAATAGTTTAACCAGTCTACATCCATATTTTCACGCGGTCGTAATACATGAGCATGATTATTGACCCAGATTTTCCCAGAAACTCGGTAAGATATTGGCTTGCTATCCTCATAGAAAAATCCGCCATCTTCAGCAACTAGCACAAGATCCTCGTCAAAGATGTAATCATCAATGGTTCCAACTTGTCCATTTGCTCCATAGTAGGGAAATCCACCCTTGCGGTTTGCTCGTTCTGATGAGTTTATAGGTCTCCGCATATAGTCGAGTACTTCCGCAACGTCTGAAATAGGCACTAATGGGAAACCGTTATAATCTGTAAAACTAATCACGATCGCCCTCCAACATGGCTTCTAATTCTTCTAACAGCTCAATTACTCTCTGTTCTTTTACTTTTATTGACTCAACAAGTTCTAATGCCGGACGATGTTCATAATCGTCTTTCTTATTTGGATTTCGGGCTGAAAGATCATAATCCTTTGCAGCAATTTTATCGGCCATTACAGTCCAAGAATTTTCTCCTTTGACACGATCAGCCAATTTGTTAAGAAAATCTGGAATCTGACTTCCTTCCATTATTTTTCTTGTCGATTTCAATTCAAATCCGTCGTTCGTGAGTTCATAGAACCACACTGATTCCGTTTTTGAATCGTCCATTGGTCGTTCAAAAAAAATCACATTCGTTTTGACTGGCGTATAGGGTAGAAAACACCCAGCTGGTAATGACAAAACCGTATGTACGTTGAATTCTTCCATCAGTTTTTTACGAACTTTGGCATCAGGGCCACCACGGAACAAAACACCTTCAGGGATAACTACCGCTGCACGGCCACCCTTGGCCAGATTAGCCATAATGTGCTGAATGAAAAGGATTTCTGTAGACCCAGAGTGGATTGTAAAGTTGGTCTGTAGTTCACGTGACATTTTGCCACCAAAAGGTGGATTAGAGAGAATAACGTCAAACTTGTTCTTCTCAGCGGTATTTGCTGAATGAATTTCAAGCGTGTTGGCCATTTCCAGGTTAGCACCCTCTATCCGATGCAACAGCATATTCATCATGCCAAAAAGGTAGGTGTTGTCCTTCAGTTCGACACCATAAAAGGTTTCATTCTGGAGTTTTTCCAGATCAGCAGCCCCAATTGTACTGGAACTATTACGAATGTAGTCAGCGGCTTCGGCAAGAAACCCTGCCGTACCGAAACATGGGTCATAGATACGGTCACCGATCTTTGGTTTAACGACTTCGACCATGAGACGGATGATGTGACGTTGTGTATAGAATTCACCGGCATATCCGGCAGAGTCGGAAGCAACCCGCTTGAGCAGGTGTTCGTATATTTCCGACAGGGCAATAACATCGGTTTCTTCGCTGAAATGAATGCGATTGATCTGTTGGACTGTTTTGGCAAAGCTGGCTCCACGGCGGGAGTGGTTGCGAACGGATGAAAATATGCGGCGGAAGCGTTCTGCCGTGGCGTCATCACCAAGGTCCATGAGCTTTTTCCAGAGCTTGCCGTTGACGAATTCGAGCATTTCATCAGCACGCTCAATCTTTGCTGACCACTCAGACCAGCGGTATTCACCTTCAAGGCGACGGTTATAGCCCGCATCATCGAATGATGCTTCATTCTCCAAGCGTGTTTCGACTTCGTCAAATGCTTTGAGGAAAAAGAGCCAGGCAAGTTGCTCGACATAATCACGCGGCGCAACACCGTCACTGTTAAGCTGATCACAGGCATTGTCTACCGCGAGGCGGACTTCCTGACGACGACTATCTATATCTGATGTAAAACCATTGGTTGATGCCATGATGTAATAATCTCCTATGCTGTCATTGGTACGTACAGGTGTTTTTTTACTGCTTCCAGGTCGCCCCTTAATGCTTGAGGTCCACCATAGCTGCTGAGAAATGTACTGAAACTGCCGAACTGGGCGACAAACTGTGGTGCGCTATAGGTGCTGCCTTGCTCTAGGTCATCGATGCCAAACAGGGCATAATGATCCAGGCCTGTCTGCCAGAATTTGGTTTTTTTGCGTTGTGATTCATCGATGCCACTTTCACCAAGCGAGTTGATCAGCCAGCTTTCGTCTGCGTCCCAGAAGCGAACCACCCGATCATGACGTTTTGGAACCTGCACCAGGTCAAACCCGACTTTGGAAAGTATGTCCACGTCGTCGGTATGATCAAGGCCGTAGAAGTGTCGGAATGCTGCAATATGGATGTCACGATCCTTCAGTTCTGAACGCAGGTCCTTGCGCATGTTCTTATCAATCCAGATACGCAGAAGCTCTTGCATGTCTGCGGTGGTGACACTGCGAATGATCTCGCGGGACTGTTCGCGATACTCATCAAACGGAATCTTTCGCCCATCAGCAAGGCATACATAACGTTCATTGCTGGATATGAATACGTTGACTCCCTCAATAACAGGTCGAGTAACATCCTCGCTTTTCTTCTTGGGTTTAGAAGAGGCCTTTGTGCTTTTCTGTACGTTGGCGGGATGGCCGTCAAACTCTGCGTCTTCCAGCAAGGATGCGCCTGTATAGTCGAAGATGGTAAAGTAACGCTTGTCGATATCATCACAGATTCGGGTGCCACGGCCCTTCATCTGTTTGTAAAGAATGCTGCTCTTCAGTGGACGTGCAAAGACAATGTTTTTGACGTCTGGTGCATCAAAACCAGTAGTCAGAAGATCTACAGTTACGGCGACTCGTGGCTTGCTTCTGCCAACTTCAGCAAAGTTTCTTTCCAGCTGATGCGAGTTACGCTCACTGCGGGTAATTCTGGCAGCATAGTCATTGTCACCTGAGATTCGGCGAAGCTCCTGAGCCATAAAGGCCGCATGGGTATCATCAACGCAAAAGATAATGGTTTTGTCGTTATGAAGATCGTATTTGACCAGCTGGGCGTGAAGGTCTTCAGCTATCAGCTTTGTACGTTCAGGAAGTCGAATATCCCGCTCAAAATTGCTGGTGGAGTATTGCTTGCCATCAGGCCCGGTATAGCCATTCTCATCCAGGTTGGAGATACGTTCTTCCAGAAGATAAGGGACCAGGTAGCCATCCTCGATGGCCTGTTTAAGAGAATATGTATAGGCTGGCTGGCCAAAATAGTCGTAGGTATCACGGCGCAGTTCTTCATTTGTAAGAGGTCGCCCTTCCTGGTCGAGTTCTCGAGGGGTGGCGGTAAGGCCCAACTGATATGCTGAACCGAAGTGTTCCAAGACTCCAAACCAGTCCCCAAAGCCGGAACGGTGACACTCGTCCACGATTACAACATCAAAGAAATCTGGAGCAAAGTGCTCATACACTTTCTTCCCGCCAAGCTCTTCATCAAGATTTTGATAGTTGGCAAAATACACCTTGCCAACTTTATGGCGGTCTTGATCGACAGTCGCCTTGTCAATGACGATGCGCTCATCGGCTGGTAATGCGGAAAATGCACGATATGCCTGATCCTTCAGGTTGTTGCGGTCGGTGAGGAACAGAACACGATTGTTGGCAAGTGCATTGCCATTGATCATCTTCCAGACAAGCTGGAATACAGTAAAGGTTTTACCCGTACCGGTAGCCATGAGCAGGAGCACCCGCTTCTTTCCCTCCCCAAAGAGGCAGAGGGTCTTGAAGATGGCCATTTCCTGATAAGGCCTAACCTTTTTACGGGTAACCTGATCTATATGGTAGGGGACATCAAAGGCAGTTTGCCATTTGTCCCAGCTAATCGTGTGCCCCAGTTTTTCAAGGATCTCTTGAGGTGATGGGGGGGCGGTGAGGTGTTCAAATGCTCCCGATTCATTATCAGTAAGAATGAATTCAGAACCATTACTGGCAATGGAATAACGAATGCTCAGTCGTTGGGCGTAACGAGACCCCTGTTGCATACCGTCTGCGGCTTCTATACCTTCGGCTTTTGCCTCAAGTATAGCCAGCGGCAACTTACCGAAACGAAGCACATAGTCGGCAATGATCTTCTGGGAGTCATCATACATTGACTCGCCAGCGATGTTGACCCTGCCAGGGCCTATCATGACCTGGCTATCCCAGGCCCATCCTGCTTGCCGCAGTGCCGGTTCGATAAGTTCTTTACAGGTTGTATGTTCGTTACGAGACATAATAATTACCTTTTGTTTTGTGGCTCGTGCTGTACTGCATTACGAAACCATGATTGACTTATAGCCAGATACATGCCAAATCGTTCAAATACGCAAATGGCATGTAAATACAAATAATTGCACTTTACAGCGATAAGGCTTCATCGCGTGACTTTAAACCCAAGTTGAAGGTAATTTCAACCTAAGTTTAAGTTTGCTTGAAATATTTATGTACGGCTTGTGGGGTAATCCCTAATAGGCGGGCAGCTTCACTTTTATTGTCTCCAGCAAGCTCCAATGCCTTCAACATCAGTTGCTTTCTTGCACTGCTCAGATACTCGTCCAAGGAAAATCCAGGTTTTGGATCAGGAACAACAGACAGGGGATCCTCCGTACTTGTCGGGTCATGAATGACCAATTCGTCAGCTTGTATAATTTCACCTTTAGTCAGCAGTGCAGCTCTTCCAATAACATTCTCAAGCGCACGGATATTACCAGGCCAAGAGTGCTTCTGTAGCCGGTCCAGTGCTTCAGGTGACAGTCGCCTGTGACGTCTCGACATCATATTGATTCTTTCAAGTGCAGCTAACGCAAGTTTTGGAATGTCGCTCCTTCGTTCTCGAAGGGACGGCAGATGGATTTCTCCAAGGTTGAGCCGATAATAGAGGTCTTCACGGAAAAGCCCTTTTGCAATTGCTTTGCGTAGATCCTTATTTGTAGCGGCAATAACCCGAACATTTACTTTATGGGATTTTGAACTCCCCAACGGTTCAACGATTCCATCCTGAAGGACTCTCAGCAACTTTGCTTGCATGGCAAGTGGCAGCTCTCCCAGTTCATCAAGGAATAGTGTGCCATTATCTGCCTGGTCGAACTTGCCTTTCTGCTCTGTCGTAGCTCCTGTAAAGGCACCCCTTACATGACCAAACAAGATGCTTTCGATAAGATTTTCTGGAAGTGCCGCACAGTTAATTGGAATGAACGGCTTTGCTGAACGCTGACTCAGGCGGTGAACAAATCTGGCAATTACATCCTTACCCGTTCCAGTCTCCCCAAGTATCGTTACCGGCACATCTGATTGAGCAAGCATTCCTGCCGTTTCAAGTGCAGCACGGAACTTTGGATGGTCGCCAATAATGCCCATTTGTATAACAGCATCATCAAAGTCGGCAGCCATTAAGCTTGGCACAAATGACAATAAATTGGGTTTTACTATGGGGAATTCAGGATTTGTGAGGTCTATTGCAGATATTGAGGGGCGATCTTTTGTGACAAAGCGCGGTGGTCGAGTATGAAGAATTTGAGCTGGAATTTCACCACTGGCAGTTAGCAGCAGCCAACATGCATGCATTTGCGGGGTTCCAGATGCTACAGAAACGTAATAATCCGCATCAGGAAATGATTGGATGATTCCTGAATAATGTGTTCGGAGTGATCTAAGAATTCCCAGATAATCTGTCGGGTCATCCAGTGGTGTATCAAGGAGTTCAACGTCAACATGGGGACACGATTTGTTGATTGAATTCAGGGTTTCTGTGGTCCGCTTCTCGGTGTTGGGCGTTGATATCAAGAAGATTCGGTCAAAGCGTTTTTCAAGTACAAGAGACAAGATAGGGCCTGGCACCTCGTCATCGCCAACGAGGCTTTTCGCGTATGGGTCATGAAATCCGGTGAATGTGAGGAGTATATCCATGTCACCCCTGGCCTAGTTCAATTACAAATTCTTCAACTTGGCTCAATCGATTGAAAATAGTGACTTTCAATGAATTTAGTATGATTTACCACATAATCTGGATTAGGGGAATATATCAAGAAAAAAAGTGGTAGATAAAGTGGTAGGCAAAACAAAAAAGCAGTTACGGGTTGTCCGTAACTGCTTGATTTTTTGGAGCGGGAAACGGGATTCGAACCCGCGACCTTCAGCTTGGGAAGCTGACACTCTACCACTGAGTTATTCCCGCGATCTGGAGAACCTCTTATAGCGAAAGGGGCCCCGGCTTGTCAACATTTGCTTAGGCGCACTCAGAGTAGCCGCAGCAGTGGCAGACCATGCAGCCGCCTTCGTGTTCCACTGTGCCGCCGCACTCGGGGCAGGCACCGCGCTCTTGCAGGGCGGTCTCGGCGTTCAGATCATAACCGTTGGCCAGCATATGGGCCTGGATCGCCTTGGCCACGGCATCGGCGCAGGACAGGATCCGGTTGTCGCCGAAGCCGGTGGGGCAGTGGCAGGAGATACCCAAGAGCTGTTTGATGACCTGGCGGGCCTGCACACCGCTGCGCCAGGCCAGGGAGACCATCCGGCCGATGGCCTCGGATTGGGAGGCGGCACAACCGCCTGCCTTGCCCATGGTGGTGAACAGTTCGAACAGGCCGGTTTTGTCTTCGTTGACGGTGACGTACAGCGGGCCGCAGCCGGTCTGCATCTGGTAGGTCCAGCCTTTGAGTGCCTTGGGCCGCTCTCGCTTAACGGCATGTTTTTCATCTTCTACCGGCACTGAGGCAACGGCCGCTTTCTCCTCTTTTTTGGCAGTGGAGAGCACCTGCTCGTCACGGGAACCGTCGCGGTAGATGGTGACCCCTTTGCAGCCGGTCTTGTAGGCCAGCATATAGACCTTTTCAACCTCTTCAACGCTGGCCGAGTTGGGGAAGTTGACGGTCTTGGAGACGGCGTTGTCGGTGTGCAGCTGGAAGGCGGCCTGCATCTGGATGTGGTCTTCCGGGCTGATGTCGTGGGCGGTGATGAAGGCTCGCTGCACATCGGCCGGGATCTCGTCAATACCCTGGACTGACCCATGATTTTCCGAGATGCTGCGCAGTACCTCTTCGGACCAGAAGCCGCGTTCTTTGGCGATTTTTTCAAACAGCGGGTTGGTTTCGTACATGATGGTGTCCAGCTGGCGGCGCTGGAAGCAGACCGCAAACAGCGGCTCGACCCCTGACGAAGCGCCGGCGATGATCGAGATGGTGCCGGTGGGGGCGATGGTGGTGACAGTGGCGTTACGCTGGGGCAGGGCGCCCTTTTTGTCAAAGATGGAGCCTTTGAAGTTGGGGAAGGCACCGCGCTGCTGGCCCAGTTCGCGGGAGGCAGCGTGGCCTTCATCGTTGATGAACTGCATCACCTTGGTGCCCAGTTTGACGGCCTCATCAGAGTTGTAGGGGATGTCCAGCATGATCAGCATGTCGGCCCAGCCCATGACCCCCAGGCCGATCTTGCGGTTGGCGTGGGTCATGTCGTGGATCTGCTGCAGCGGGTATTTGTTGGCCTCGATCACGTTGTCCAGGAAGTGGACGGCGCTGTGGATTACCTCTTTCAGTCGTGCCCAGTCGATGGCGCCGTCCTTGATAAAGCGACCCAGGTTGATGGAGCCCAGGTTGCAGGATTCGTAGGGCAACAGCGGCTGCTCGCCGCAGGGGTTGGTGGATTCGATCTCGCCCACGTGGGGGGTGGGGTTGTCGCGGTTCAGGCGGTCCAGGAAGATGATGCCCGGCTCGCCGTTTTCCCAGGCCTGGTTGACGATCCGCTGGTAGACCTTGCGGGCGTTCATGGTGCCGCATTTTTTCTTGTCGCGTGGGTTGTACAGGTCGTATTCTTCATCACGCTCCACGGCCTGCATGAATTTTTCGGTGAGCCCCACGGAGATGTTGAAGTTGTTGAACTGTTTTTGATCAGCCTTGCACATGATGAAATTCATGATGTCGGGATGGTCGACCCGCAGGATGCCCATGTTGGCGCCACGGCGGGTGCCGCCCTGTTTGATGGTCTCGGTGGCGGTATCAAAGACCCGCATGAAGGAGATCGGACCGCTGGAGATGCCGGTGGTGGTCAGCACCAGATCATTGGCCGGACGCAGGCGGGAAAAGGAGAAGCCGGTGCCGCCGCCGGATTTGTGGATCATGGCGGTGAATTTAACGGCATCAAAGATCTCTTCGATGGAATCGCCAACCGGTAACACAAAGCAGGCCGAGAGCTGGCCCAGTTCGCGACCGGCGTTCATCAGGGTAGGGGAGTTGGGCATGAAGTCGAAGCTGGCCATCATTCCATAAAAACGGTCTGACAGTTTTTTGAGATCGGCTTTTTTGTCGAACTTCCGATCGGGTTCGGCAATGGTATCGGCAACACGGCGCAGCATGTCGGTCGGCGTTTCAAGGGGCTTACCGTTGGCGTCCCGCTTCAGGTACCGCTTTTCTAGGACGGTTCTGGCGTTTTGGGAAAGCGCGGGCTCAATGGTGGCAGGTGATGATGATGACATGGTTCGCTCTCCTTCTGCTGGCGTGGTCAAAATTGTTATGCTGCTTCGGTTTATGTCTGTGATTAGTCGGGAAATGATGAAACCACAACATTTAGTGGGCGGACGAAATACAACCACAAGATGTATTGCTGTGTCAACGCTAAAAAGTGACCAGTTCTAACCCTCTGAAAGCATTGGCTAATATTGGACATTTTTTTGAAATTTACAGGCTGGAGATTCTATGATAATAATATCTTTATTCGTATATTCAATACGTTGTCGGCCGGGAGCGTCATGTTTTTTCCATTGCGCGGGTACCGTTTTCAGGCAGTTTTCCGGTGCTGTTTACTTGTTGTTGTCATACTGGTCGGTCCGCTCGGATGTCAGCGATTTTTGTATGGCGAGGGCGGCCTGCTGGAGGGGGAAAGTACCGTTAATCTGGCTGTGACGGTGCCGGAAAAACCGCTTCCGGCTGTTAAACCGTTGTCGGCGACCACTGAGCCCCCTGCGACAGTTGTTGTCAAACCGCCCCCCCCGCTTCCCCAGCGGCTGTTGCCACAGGAGGTGCCTGTGCTGCAGGAGCCGGCCCTGGCGGCAAAAACGTCTGCGGTTTCACCGGGCGACAGGCCGTTGCAGGCCCGCAGTACGGTTGAAAGAGCAGATTCTGTGCTGAGCGGACGCACCATCAGGGAAGATACGGTCTTGCGGGGTGCGGTGCTGATCAAAGGGAGTCTGGTGGTGGCCCCCCAGGCCACGTTACGGCTTGAGCCCGGCGCCAGCCTCCGTTTTCAGCGCGCTGACGGTTCTACACGGAATCCACGTCTGGTGGTTCAGGGTCGGCTGGTGTGCGCGGGTACAGCCCAGAAGCCGGTGATGATCAGATCGGTTTTCACGGAGCAGCAGGTAGCTGATTGGGGCGGAGTGCTGCTGCTGTCCACTGAAAAGAAAAATCTTCTTGATTATTGCCATATTGAAGGGGCGGAAGTTGGGCTGGAAGCCCACCATTCCCTCCTGAGCGGTCGCGGTCTGGAGGTACATCGTGCCCGCACCGGTGTGGCGCTGTACGATAGCGTGGCTACGCTGCAGGCGTTCAGGATCACCCGTTCCGATATCGGCTTGACCGCTTTTGACAGTGAGCTTGAGCTGCGTGACGCTACGCTGCGTGAAAACCGCCAGGGAATGGTGGTAAACCGTTCTTCGTTGCTGGTGGCATCCGGCAGGTTCCAGGCCAACAGTCAGGAAGGTCTGGTGGTTGACCAGTGCCGTTTTAAGCTGAGCGGCTGCAGCGCAATCGACAATCGGGTCGGGATTGTGCTCAAGGGTGGTGACGGGCAGGTGCTGCAGTGCCGTTTCAGTTTGAATCGTGAGGCCGGCCTGTCGGCGGTGGGCACCCGGCTCAAGATCGAGCACAGCTCTTTTCAGGATAACCTGGGCGTGGGGCTTGTGCTTGATGGGGCTCGCGGCAGCGTGAGTCAGAGCGCCTTCAGCCAGAATAAGGGTGGCAACCTGCAGTATGCCGGTCCCGATTACTTTGCCGCTGTCCTTAACTGGTGGGGTGAGACCAGCGACGCGCGGATCGCCGAGGGGATCAAGGATCCGATCCAGTCGAACGGCGCCGGTCGGGTTTCGTATCTGCCGTTTCTTATTGCTCGCCCTGCGTTGGCCCCTTAAACCTGTCCAAGGTCTTTATGTCCATCTATCTCGATAATGCGGCTACGTCCTACCCCAAGCCGCCGGCGGTCTACGATGCCGTGTTGGCTGCCATGCAGCAGATCGGCGCTTCTCCGGGACGCGGTGGCTACGGTGCTGCCCTGCAGGCTTCGCGTCTGCTGTTCGAGACCCGTGAGGCACTGGCGGCTTTTTTCAACTGTGCCGACTCATCGCGCATCATCTTTGCCCATAACGCCACCGAGGCGTTGAATATGGCGGTGCGCGGCCTGCTACAGCCCGGTGATCATGTCGTTACCAGCTCTATGGAGCATAATTCGCTGTTGCGGCCCCTGTTTATGCTGGAAAAGGCAGGGGTCGAGCTTTCCATAGTATCGGCAGATAGTGAAGGGCTGGTGGATCCTGATGCTGTCCGCCGGGAGCTGCGCCCAACGACCCGTTTGGTGGCCCTGGCCCATGTATCCAATGTGACCGGCGGTATCCAGCCGGTCGAGGAGATCGGGGCTGTGGCCCGGGAGGCGGGGGCCCAGGTGCTGCTGGACGCAGCTCAGTCTGCCGGTTGCCTGCCGGTTGATATGCAGGCCCTGGGGGTTGATCTGCTGGCTGCACCGGGGCACAAGGGGCTTCTGGGTCCCCAGGGGACCGGTCTGCTGGCTGTGGCGCCTCACGTGGGGCTGCATCCCTTGCTGGCTGGCGGTACCGGCAGCAGTTCCGATCAGGACCACCAGCCGGAAGGTTTTCCCGAGGGGTTTGAGGCCGGCACCCACAACCTGCCCGGCATCGCAGGACTAAAAGCCGGCATTGCGTTTCTTGCCGCAACCGGTGTGGCTACTGTTGCTGAACGGGAACATGGTTATGGCAGCTACCTGCGGGAACAGTTGTCCGCTCTGCCCGGTTGTCGGTTGTACGGCCCGCCTGATCCGCAGAAACGGGTTGGCTTGCTCTCGTTGACCGTGGACGGATGGGACGCCTCAGCGTTGGCTTTTGAGCTTGATCGTGTGTATGGTATCGCCGTCAGGGCCGGTCTGCATTGTGCACCACGGGCCCACCGCACCATCGGTACCTATCCCGGTGGAACCCTGCGGATCAGCCCAGGCTGGTTCACCACCACTGAAGAGCTTGAACACTGTTGTACGGCACTCGCCACTATCATCCAGAAAGGAAGCCCATGAAATTTTTCGTGCTGGACACCAACGTGCTGCTTCACGATCCCCAGTCCCTGTTCAGGTTTCAGGACAATACCATCATTGTCCCGATCACCGTGATCGAGGAGGTGGACCGTTTTAAAAAAGATATGAACGAGACCGGCCGCAACGCTCGTGCGGTTTCCCGTATCCTCGATACGTTGCGCGAGAAGGGGTCCCTGGCCAGCGGCGTGGGAATGCCGGGCGGCGGCATGCTGCGGGTTGAGCTGTGCGAAGAACAGGCCCTTAATCGTCTACCCAAGGATCTGCGGGACGACAAGGGGGATAACCGTATCCTGGCGGTGGCCCTGGCCACCAAGGAACGTTTCAGCGACGAGACGGTGATTTTCGTCACCAAGGATACCAATCTGCGGATCAAGGCCGATGCCATCGGTATCGCGGCGGAGGATTACGAATCAGACAAGGTGGACATACAAGAATTATATGCCGGCGCCCGCAACCTGGAGATCGATCCGGAGGAGATCGACCGTTTCTACGGTCAGGGCTGGCTGGAGGCGCCGCAAGGGTTGTTGCCTAACGAGTTTGCCACCCTGGTGGATGCCGGTAATCCGTCCCACACCGCGCTTTGTCGCTTTGATGCGGCCCAGGGCAAGATCGTGCCGGTGCGCAAGATACCGAAAGAAGGGATCTGGAGCATCTATGCCCGCAACCGTGAACAGCAGTTTGCCCTGGATGCCCTGATGGACGACAACGTCAAGCTGGTCAGTCTGGTGGGTAAGGCCGGCACCGGCAAGACCCTGCTGGCCATTGCGGCCGGGTTGCAGAAAGTGGCAGAGGAAAATGTCTACAACCGGTTGCTGGTGTCTCGCCCGGTCTTTCCGATGGGTAAGGATCTGGGCTTCCTGCCGGGCGATATCGAAGAAAAGCTGACCCCCTGGATGCAGCCGATCTTTGATAACGTGGAGCTGCTGATTTCGGGACATGAGTCGGAAAAACGCCACAGCAAAGGGTATAAGGAGTTGATGGCCATGGGGCTGCTGGATATCGAGCCGCTAACCTATATCCGGGGCCGTTCGATCCCCAATCAGTACCTGATCGTGGACGAGGCCCAGAACCTGACCCCCCACGAGATCAAGACCATTGTGACCCGGGCCGGGGAGGGCACCAAGATCATCCTGACCGGCGACCCCTACCAGATCGACAACCCCTATGTGGATTCCTCCAGTAACGGCCTCTCCTATCTGGTTGAGCGTTTCAAGAATGAGCGGATCTCGGCCCATGTCACACTCACTCGCGGTGAGCGGTCGGAATTGGCCGAGTTGGCCGCCAACCTTCTCTAATGCTGGTACTTGCCATTGAAACATCCTGTGATGAAACGGCCGCCGCGGTTGTCCGCGACGGCCGCTCCGTTCTCTCCAGTGTGGTCTCCTCTCAGGTGGCGATCCATGCCGCGTACGGCGGCGTGGTGCCGGAGATCGCCTCCCGCAAGCATCTGGAGATGATTACCCCCGTGATCAGGCAGGCCCTTGCACAGGCCGGTGTTGGTCTGGAGCAGATTGAAGGGATTGCGGTCACCCGTGGTCCCGGCCTGTTGGGGGCACTACTGGTGGGGATCTCGGTGGCCAAGTCCCTGGCCCTGGCCTGCAAGGTTCCGCTGGTGGGGGTACATCATATCGAAGGGCATCTGCTGGCCGGGTTTCTGCAACAGCCGTTGGCCTTTCCGTTTCTGGCCCTGGTGGTGTCAGGCGGCCATACCCATCTCTACCGGGTGGAAGGGATTGGGCGTTACCGCACCCTGGGCCGCACCATTGATGACGCTGCCGGCGAGGCCTTTGACAAGGCCGGCACCCTGCTGGGGCTGGATTATCCTGCCGGGGCCCGGATCGATGCCCTGGCAAAGCGGGGCAACCCAACCAGCGTCACATTCCCCCGACCGCTTCTCCATGACGGCTCCCTCAACTTCAGCTTCAGTGGTCTCAAGACCGCCGTGCTGACCTACCTGCAAAAAAATCCGCTGAGTACTGATGCTCACGAGCTGCCGGACCTGTGCGCCTCTTTCCAGGCTGCGGCCTGCGAGGTGCTGGTCAAAAAGACCGAGGCTGCCCTGTTGCAGGAAGGGTTGGAGCGTCTGGTGGTGGCCGGCGGTGTGGCCTGCAACAGCGGGTTGCGCAGTGCCATGCAGGCCATGGCTGCCCGGCGCGGCATCGAGTTGCAGATCCCGCCGCCGGCCCTGTGCGGCGACAATGCCGCCATGCTGGCTGTGGCTGCTGATGCCTATCTTGCAGCCGGTTGCCATGATGGCCTGGATCTGGATGCCGTGGCCACCTGGCCGCTGGATCAGGCCGGTTGCCGTGAGCTGCGGCCGTGAGCCAGTATTACCCCCGTCCCCGCAAGGCGTTGGGTCAGAATTTTCTGACCGACCGTAACATTATCTCGAAAATCCTGTCATCTGCCGCTTTAACGCCGGATGATTGCGTCCTGGAAGTCGGTCCGGGCCGAGGTGCCCTGACCGAGCTGCTGTCCCAACGGGTCAAGCGGCTGATGGCGGTGGAGTTTGATCGTGATCTGGCTGCCATCTTACGTCAGCAGTTCAGCACCCAGCCGCAGGTGACCATCCACGAACAGGATATTCTTAAGGTTGATTTCGCGCAGCTTTTGGGGGGGGATCGCTTCAAGGTGGTTGCCAACCTGCCCTACAATATCTCCACTCCGGTGCTGTTCCGTTTTCTGGAAGAGCGTCAGCGTTTCTCTAAGTTGGTGGTGATGTTGCAGAAAGAGGTGGGTGAACGGCTGGCTGCCCCGCCTGATTGCAGCGAATATGGCGTATTGACGGTACTATTCCGGTTGTGGTTTGAGGTGAAACGAGAATTTCTGGTGCCGCCGGGCTGCTTCCATCCGGCCCCCAAGGTGGATTCAGTCGTGATCAGTCTGGTGCCGTTGCCAGCAGCGCGGGTTCAGGTGGGAGATCAGGTTCTGTTTGAGCGGGTGGTTAAGGCTGCCTTTGCCATGCGTCGCAAGACCCTCTGGAACTGTTTGAAAAGTGCCGAGTTGCTTGATGCGGTGCAGTTGGAGCAGGTGTTGTCAAGCTGTGGCATCGATGGGCGACGTCGTGGTGAGACCCTGGATCTGGAGGAGTTTGCCACCTTAAGCCGCACCCTGCAGGCCGTTACCTCCGCATAAAAAAACCGCCTCGTGAAAGAGGCGGTTTCAACTTCGTAGTGCTGTGGGCGTTACTTCTTCTTACTTGCCTTGGCAGCCGGTTTAGCAACAACGGCCTTCTTGGCTTTGGCCGGCACCGTCTTCTTCTTGGCGGCCAGGTTGGCCATGCGGGTGGCACGGGCCTTTTCCAGGTTGGCAGCCAGGTTGTTGTTTTGTGCAGCTACACGCCGCGCTTCAGAGTAACTCTTGGCAGCCAGCGCAGTACCGGCTGGCAGGCCAAACTGCTTGCGGTACTCACCCGGCTTCATGTTGTGGATCTGTTTCAGGTGGCGGGTCAGGGTTTTAAAACCGCCTTTGTTGCAGATCAGACAGACAACCTGATCTTTTTGGATCGACTTCTTGGGAGACATAACAGCCGCCGCTTTGGCGGCCATCTCTCCTTCAATCGGCAGATCTCCTTCAAGTTGTTTCAGCATGCCGTAGACCTTTTGGATCTCTTGCAGCAGTTCGTCAGAGCTCATTTCCACTGAAGCAGCGTGGGATGATACAATGTTGGCAGTCAGCTCAACCAGAATCGATGACATGATTCCTCCATAAAGGTAGTGATTATATTCAATCTGGTTGTTCCTCTAACAGTATCTGATACCCAAATCAAGAATTATTTCATGATTTGGTGCAGTATGCCGGAAAAAATATTTGACCTTGTTGCTGGTGTTCTGCTACTTAAAAAGTCTTTAACGCTGTTTATGCCTGTTTTTAAGGAACTGCCATGCCGTATATCGTGATTGATGAAGAGCGTTGCAAAGGGTGCGGGTTATGCACCATCGGTTGCCCGAAGAAGCTGGTTAGTCTGAGTGAGACGCCCAATGCACTGGGCTACACGGTGGCCGTGTTCAGCCATCCTGATCAATGCACCGGTTGCTGTCTGTGCGCCGAGATGTGTCCCGATGTCGCCATTACCGTGTTCAAGGAAGATAAACCATGAGTGCGCTTCAGAAAAAATTTGTTAAGGGGAACGAGGCGGTGGCCATGGCGGCCATTGAGGCCGGGGTGCGCTGCTACTTCGGCTATCCGATCACCCCGCAGAGCGATATCCCCGAATACCTGGCCCGTGAACTGCCCAGGACCGGTGGTACCTTTATTCAGGTGGAGAGCGAGATCGGCGCCATCAATATGGTGCTGGGCGCCTCCGCAACCGGTGTGCGTGCCATGACCTCCTCTTCCGGGCCCGGTATATCGCTCAAGCAGGAAGGTATCTCCTATATGGCCGGCTCCGAGCTGCCCGGTGTGATCGTGGATATCATGCGTTCCGGCCCTGGTCTGGGCGGTATTGATGCCTCTCAGGCCGATTACCGTCAGGCCACCAAGGGGGGCGGCCATGGCGGCTACCGGATTATTGTGCTGGCCCCCAACTCGGTCCAGGAGATGTATGACCTGACCATGCTGGCCTTTGACCTGTCGGATCAGTACCGGATGCCGGCCATGGTGCTGGCCGATTCGGTGCTGGGCCAGATGAAGGAATCGATTGTCCCCAACCCGCGCCCCCAGGTGGCGCTGCCGGATAAGGAGTGGGCTGTGCGGGGCACCGGTGGCGGCAGGCAGCACGTGGTCAAATCGCTCTACCTGGGCGATGGTGAGATGGAGCAGTTTCACTGGAAGATGCATGCCCGCTATCAGGAACTGGCCGAAAAGGAATCCCGCTGGGAGGAGTATCAGACTGCAGACGCCGGCTTAGTGGTAACTGCCTTTGGCGCCACCTCCCGGATTGCCCGCACTGCAGTGGAGATGGCCCGGGCCCAAGGACTCAAGGTCGGCCTGTTGCGGCCGATCACCCTGTTCCCGTTCCCCCAAAAGGCCTATGCCGAGCTGTCGGCCCGTTGCAAAAACTGGTTGACCGTTGAGCTTTCCACCGGCCAGATGGTTGATGACGTGCGGTTGTCAGTGGCCCGGGATGCCGAGGTGGATTTTTACGGCCGTCCTCCGGGAGCCGGTTCACTGCCCACCCCGGAAGAGCTGTTTGAACAGATCAAGAAACGTATGTAGGGGTTTTTCGATATGAAGCAGGTATTTGCAAAACCGGTCAGTCTCAAGGATGTTCAAACCCATTTTTGCCCTGGTTGTCACCATGGTTCGATCCACCGGCTGGTGGCCGAGGCGCTTGATCAGTTCGGCATTGCCGGGCAGACCATTGGTTGTGCCTCAGTGGGCTGCTCCGTCTTCCTGTACGGCTATTTCAACATCGATGTGGTGGAATCGCCCCATGGCCGTGCCCCGGCGGTGGCCACCGGTGTGAAACGGGCCCGGCCCGACCGGATTGTCTTCACCTATCAGGGGGACGGCGATCTGGCCGCCATCGGCACCTCCGAGATTATCCACGCCGCCAACCGGGGTGAGAAGATCACGGTGATCTTTGTCAACAATACCACCTACGGCATGACCGGCGGTCAGATGGCCCCTACCACCATGCCGGGTCAGAAGACCTCCACCTCCCCCTATGGCCGGGATATTGCCAACGATGGTCGGCCGTTCAAGATGGCGGAACTGCTCTCCAACCTGGACGGCGTGGCCTATGCGGCCAGGGTGGCGGTTAACAGCCCGAAAAATGTACTGCAGGCCAAGAAGGTGATCAAAAACGCCTTCCAGTATCAGGTGGAGGGAAAAGGCTTTTCCTTTATCGAGGTGTTGGCGGCCTGTCCCACCAACTGGGGGATGAACGCCCTGAAGGCCAATGAGCGGGTGGGGAGTGAGATGATCCCCTACTTCCCGCTGGGCGTTTTTAAAAATAACGAAAATCTGTAAGCGGAGCATACAACCATGCGTTATGATGTTTTCTTTTCAGGTTACGGCGGTCAGGGGGTGTTGCTGGCCGGTAACCTGCTGTCTTATGCTGCCATCCGCGAAGGCAAAAACGTCTCCTTTTTTCCGTCCTACGGGGTGGAGAAGCGTGGTGGCGCTGCCATGTGTACGGTGGTGATCGCCGAGGGCGATACCGGTTCACCGGTGGTGGGCCATCCCTCGGCCTCGGTGATCCTGAACCAGCTGTCCTGGGATAAGTATGCCGCCATGGTGAAACAGGGGGGCCTCTGCCTGGTCAACAGTTCATTGGTAGAGCTTGATGGTGCTCTGCTGCCTGGCCGGGAGTTGTTGACGATCCCGATGAACCAGATCGCCATTGATTTGGGTGATGTGCGGATGGTCAATATGGTGGCCTGCGGCGCCTATGCCGCAGCCAGCGGGGCATTGACGCTCAATTCGTTGAAAGATGCCCTGTATGATGCCCTGCCGGAGCGCAACCATAAGCTGATCCCTGCCAACATCAGAGCCATTGAAGCAGGTGCTGCAGCGGTTTTTTCTGCACGAAAAGCTTGACGTCTTCAAAACAATTTGGTATCTAACTCATCTCTTTTTTAGGGGTGTCGCCAAGCGGTAAGGCACCGGATTTTGATTCCGGCATTCCTAGGTTCGAATCCTGGCACCCCTGCCATAACAAAAACAGGCGCTTGCATCTTGCAGGCGCCTTTTTTGTTTACGCCATTCTCCTGTAACGCTATTCTGCGCCCGATGATGCCTCTCCGACCCATGACAGAAGCCGATCTTGATGCCGTGCTGGCCATTGAGCAGGCCTGTTTTCCGCGCGCCTGGACCCGGCAGCATTTTTTGAATGAGCTGGCCTCGCCCTACGCTTCTGTGATGGTGGCCGAACAGAATGGCCTGCTGGCCGGCTACCTCTGTATGAACGTGCTCCTGGACGAGGCCGAAATCCTGGATGTGGCGGTTGATCCGGCCTTGCAACGCAGCGGCATCGGTGCAACCCTGCTGTCCTGGGCCTGCGTTGAGGCCCGGCAACGTGGTGCGCGTCTGCTGCGTCTGGAGGTGCGGGCCACCAGCGCACCGGCCATCGCCCTGTATGAACGGTTCGGGTTTGTCAGGAGCGGCGTGCGTAAGGCCTATTACGAAAACGGTACTGATGCGGTTTTGATGGATCTGAATCTTGCAGAGGAGGAGCTTTGATGCAGTTTACGGCGATGATTCTGAATAATGCCGAGGTTTCACCCGGCTATTGGCGGATGCGGATGACCGCGCCGCCGGAGATACTGACGGCCCGGCCGGGACAGTTTGTGATGGTGCGGGTCAATCCGTCCATTGATCCGTTGATCCGGCGCCCCTTTGGCGTTTTTGATGTGGGGATGCATCAGCCCGGCTACACCGGAGCTGCCGGCCAGCCGTATCTGGAGATACTGTACCGGGTGGTGGGCAAGGGCACCGGTATGCTCTCGTCTCTGCATGAGACCGACCTGCTGGACATCATCGCGCCGCTGGGCAGTGGTTTTGATAGTGGGCCGGCCGGTGAGGAAAAATTGATTGTCGGCGGCGGGGTGGGGCTGGCGCCGCTCTATCTGCTGGCCAAAGAGCTGGTCAAGGATTCACCGGTACGGCTGTTTGCCGGCGGCCGCAGCAAGGACGACGTGCTCTGCATCACCGAGTTCGAGCGGCTGGGGGTGGAGTGCTATACCGCCACCGAGGACGGCTCACTGGGGGAATGCGGCCTGGTGACCAAGGTGCTTGAATCACGTTTGGATGCCACAGGAAATCAGGGTCGGATCTTTGCCTGTGGTCCCCACGGTATGCTGCAGGCCGTGGCCGGTATCGCGGCCAGGCGTCAGGTTCCCTGTCAGGTTTCGCTGGAAGGGTACATGGCCTGCGGCGTGGGGGCCTGCCTGGGCTGCGTCTGCGAAGGGGCCGGCCACAGCGCCGATACTCCCGATTACCGCTGTGTCTGCAGCGAAGGACCGGTCTTTGAGGCTGCCGAGCTGAAGTGGGAGGGTGTCTGATATGAAGCCTGATATGTCAGTCGAAATTGCCGGTCTCAAGCTGCGTAACCCGGTGATGACCGCCTCCGGTACCTTTGGTTACGGTGAGGAGTTCAGCCAGTACGTCAACCTGGAAACCATCGGCGCCTTTGTCACCAAGGGGCTTTCGCTGAAACCCCGGGCCGGCAACCCTACGCCGCGTATTGTGGAAACCCCCGGCGGTATGTTGAACGCCATCGGCCTGCAGAACGTGGGGATTGACGCCTTTATCCAGAAGAAGGTGCCGTTCCTGCGCTCGGTTAACACCCCGGCCATTGCCAACTTCTTCGGTTATACCCCCGATGAGTACGCCGAACTGGCGGCCCGGCTGGACAGCATCCCCGAGGTGGCGGCCTTGGAGGTGAACATCTCCTGTCCCAACGTCAAACAGGGGGGGATCGTGTTCGGCACCGATCCCGGGTGTGCCGCCAGCGTGGTGCAGGCCTGTCGTGCGGCCACCAGCAAGCCGTTGATCGTCAAACTCTCCCCCAATGTGACCGATATTGTCGAGATGGCACTGGCCTGTGAAGGGGCCGGGGCTGACGCCCTGTCGGTGATCAATACCCTGACCGGCATGGCGATCGATCTGGAGCGGCGGCGGCCGGTACTGGCCAATGTCACCGGCGGTCTGTCCGGTCCGGCCATCAAGCCGGTTGCCCTGCGGATGGTCTGGCAGGTATCAAAAGTGGTTAAGGTGCCGGTGATCGGCATCGGCGGGATCATGTCGGCCACCGATGCCCTGGAGTTCATGCTGGCCGGCGCCACCGCGGTGCAGGTCGGCACCGCCAGCTTCGTTAACCCGGGGGCGGCCCAGGAGATTGCTGAGGGGATGGAACAATGGTTGCTTGATCATGGTGTCGGCGACGTTAAGTCGCTGATCGGCGCACTACAGGCCTAGAGCGGAGGCGACTATGGGCGAGGCAGCGGCCGGACAGCTTTCCCTGTCACGCTTGTTATCTCTGGCGGATCTCAACTTTCTGCTGGTGAACAAGCTGTTGGTGCTGGTGGTGGTGCTGCTGTTCTTTGTGGCGGTGATCATCCTGCGCCGCAGCAAAGGGCAGCTGGCGCCCGCCGACGCCTGGGCATCAATCAAGCTGGCCCTGCTGGGGATGGTGCTGCTCTACCTGGAGGCGTCGCTGACCTCCTATCCACACTATCGCGGCATTCTGGCCGGCCTGCAGGGTGTGATTGTGCTGCTCTGTCTGGCCCGGCTGGTGATCTACCTGATTGTGGATCTGGTGTTGACTATCCGACTCAAGGGCACTGTGCCGATGCTGGTGCGGGATGCGGTACGTCTGCTGGTCTACCTGCTGGCCGCCCTTTTTTCGCTGCATATGGTCTTTAAGGTGGATCTGTCGGCGGTGGTGGCCACCACCACGGTACTGACTGCGGCGGTGGCCTTTGCCATGCAAAGTACCCTCTCAAACCTGTTCTGCGGTTTTAGCATCCAGTCCGATGCCAAGCTGGCCCGGGGCACCTGGCTGTCCCTGCCGGAAAAAAACCTGTTCGGTCAACTCGATAACGTGGGCTTTCGCTATACCACCCTACGCACCTTGGACAATAATCTGGTACTGGTGCCCAACAACCAGATGGTGCAAAGCATCGTTACCACCCACGGCAACCGAGTTGAAGATGCCCATCAGCGGGCTGCCGTGACCCTGACCGTGGGCCTGCCCTACGAAATGCCGCCTGAAGAAGCCCGTAGCCTGCTGTTGGCCGTACTGACAGAGGATAGCCTGATACTTGCCGAACCTGCGCCGCAGGTGCGGCTGCAGTCGCTGGCGGAAAGCAGCATTTCCTATCTGCTCAAGTTTTGGTTGACCGACCCGCAACAACGCAACCAGGCCCTTGACACCGTCCAGACCAAGGTCTGGTACGCCGTGCAGCGCGCCGGCTGGAACTTCCCTTTTCCCCATCGGCAGATTGTCGATACGCCGCTCCGTCCGTCGTTTCCGCCCCCCCGTGAGGCAGTGCTTGAGGGGTTGCGGCTCTCCCATCTCTTTGAGGTGCTCAGTGGCGACGAACTGAGTTTTCTTGCCGATCGCGCCCGCCTGCGGGTGTTTGCGCCGGGAGAAACCGCCGTGCGCCAGGGGGAATCGGGGGCTTCGCTTTACTTCGTGTTGCAGGGGATCATGGCAGTCGAGGTCGATGGCGCACAGGTGGCGGAATTGGAAAAAGGACGGATGTTCGGCGAGATGTCACTCTTGACCGGGGCAGCACGCAGTGCCACGGTGCGGGCTGTCAGCGAGGCGCGCCTGGCCGAATTGCTCAAGGAGGATCTGGCCTGCCTGCTGGAGCAAAACGACCGGCTGCTGGAACGTTTGAGTCAGGCTCTGGAGCGCCATCAGGCCGCCATCAGGGATCACCAGGCCGTCAGGGTGCAGACGGCGGGACAGGCGCATCTTTCCGCGTCTGACTACCTGCGCCGGGTGCGGGCTTTTTTCTTTGGAGGTACGGCATGATGCTGGCTGTCGAACAGCTGTTGCAGCGGTACTGCACTGAACGGACGGTGGAGATTCTGATGATTCACGGCAGAATGGTGGCTGGTAAGGCGCTGGAGGTCTGCGGCCAGCTACAGGTGGACGCGGAGACTCGCAAACTGGTGCTTGAATCGGCCTACCTGCATGACATCGGTGTCTGTCGTACGGCTGCGCCGGATATCGGCTGTAACGGCAGCGAGCCCTATATCCGGCATGGCGTGTTGGGCAGGGAACTGCTTGAGGCTGAAGGACTGCCGCTGCATGCCTTGATCTGCGAGCGTCATACCGGTGTGGGGTTGACTGTGCAGGATATCGACCGCCAGCAGCTGCCGCTGCCCCGCCGTGATATGAGCCCCCATTCCCTTGCCGAGCGGATCATCTGCTTCAGCGACCTGTTTTTCTCGAAAAATCCGTCGCGGCTGGAGCATGAAAAATCGATTGCCAAGATACGTGACGGACTGGCTGCATTTGGGGATGATAAAGTGGCCCTTTTTGACAGCTGGTTGCGCGAATTTGCAGCATAACCCTGTTTTGTAAAAGGGTTGCAATTCTTGAGTCTATCCACTAGAGTAGCTGTTCCCAAAACCCGTCAACAGCGCCTTCAGGATGATACCCAGCCATGTCCGAGACACCAACCCTTGAACAGCTCCGCATCGAGATTGATGCCCTGGACGGACGGATCGTCGAGTCCCTCAACCAGCGTGCCCGGATCGCTTCGGCTGTCGGGCGCTTAAAGGCCTCTCAGGCCAGTGACTTTCATGTCCCCAGCCGCGAGCGGGCCGTGTACGAGCGGGTGGCACGCTTAAACGAGGGGCCGTTGCCCGACGAGGCGCTGCGCAGCATCTTCCGTGAGATCATGTCGGCCTGTCTGGCGTTGGAGTCGCCGGTGCATGTGGCCTTCCTCGGTCCCCAGGCCACCTTTACCCATATGGCCGCCCAACAGCAGTTCGGGCTTTCGGCCCAGCTGGTGCCGCAAAAATCGATCCCGACCGTGTTCGAAGAGGTGGAGAAGGGCAGGGCGCTGTACGGCGTGGTGCCGGTGGAGAACTCCACCGAGGGGATGGTCTCCCATACCCTGGACATGTTCGTGGAGAGCGATCTGAAGATCACCGCCGAGGTGCTGCTGGAAGTCTCCCACGACCTGCTTTCCCGCACCGGTCGGATGGAAGATGTGCGTAAGGTCTACTCCCATCCCCAGGCCCTGGCCCAGTGCCGCCATTGGCTGGAAGAAAACCTGCCCAACGTGCCGTTGGTTGATGTGGCCTCCACCGCCCTGGCCGCCCAGATCGTGGCCGAGGACTTAAACGCCGCTGCCATTGCCGGCTGTTCGGCTGCCGAGCACTACGGGCTCAAGGTGGTTCGCAGTCGGATCGAGGATCAGGTCAACAACTTTACCCGTTTTATCGTGGTATCCCGCAAGCTGGCCGAGCCCTCCGGCAACGACAAGACCTCGATCCTGTTCTCGGTTAAGGATGAGCCCGGTATCCTCTACCGGATGCTGGAACCGTTCGCCCGGCGGGGGGTCAACCTGTCCAAGATCGAGTCGCGACCGGTCAAGACCAAGGCCTGGGAGTATATCTTCTTCCTCGATATGGTGGGCCATGTCTCGGAACAGCCGGTGGGCGAAGCGATCGAAGAGTTGCGCGGTTTCTGTCAATTCCTCAAGATCCTCGGATCATACCCCAAGGCGCGATGAGTCAACCGATTATCACCACCCTGACCGTGGTCGGCGTAGGGCTGATCGGCGGTTCCTTCAGCCGCGCCCTCAAGGCTGCCGGTGTCGTGCAGCGGGTGGTCGGTGTCGATCTTGATGCCGATAATCTGGCCCTGGCCCTGCGTTTAGGTGTGATCGACGAGGCTGCACCGTCACTGGCTGAGGGGGTGCGTGGGGCCCAGGTGGTGTTTGTGGCTGTGCCGGTCGGTGCAGTGTCCACGGTGGTGGCCCAGGCAGCGCCCTTTCTGCCGCCGGGCTGTATTGCCACTGACGGCGGCAGCGTCAAGGAACAGCTGGTCCTGGCCTGTGAGCCGCTCATGCCGGCCGGAACCTTTTTTGTCGGCGGTCATCCGATTGCCGGCACCGAACACTCCGGCGCAGCTGCCGCTTTCGGCGAACTTTTTCAGGGCAGACGCTGCATCCTGACCCCCACTGCAAGCACCGACGCCGCTGCACTGAACCTGGTGCGTCGTCTCTGGCAGGCCGCCGGCAGCCGGGTGGAATGCATGGAGCCCGCCACCCACGATCGTGTCTTTGCCGCTGTTTCCCATCTGCCCCATATGGTGGCCTATGCCCTGGTGCATGCGGTGGCCCGTTCCGCCGAGGAAGAAGAAAACATCCTGGCCTTTTCGGCCGGCGGTTTTCGTGATTTTACCCGCATCGCCTCATCCAACCCGGCCATGTGGCGCGATATTGCCCTGATGAACCGTGGGGCGCTGCTGGATATGCTCGATCGTTACAGTGCTGAATTCAATGCCTTGCGGGAGCGCGTGGCCACGGGCGATGGTCCCTGGCTGGAGGAGTTTTTCCACACCTCCAAGCGTCTGCGGGATGGCATAATCTAAGGGGTGACCATGCACGAACAGATACAGCCGATGATTACAGCACCTGCCCGGGCGATTCGTGGCGAGGTTACAGTGCCGGGCGACAAGTCGATCTCCCATCGTTCCATCATGCTGGGGTCGATTGCCAACGGTACCACCACCATCACCAACTTTTTGCGTGGCGAAGACAACTTTGCCACCATGGCGGCCTTTCGGGCCATGGGCGTGGCGATTGAGGATGATGGCCGGACCGTGACCGTACATGGGGCCGGACTGCGCGGTCTGCAGGAGCCGGGCGATGTGCTGGACTGCGGCAACTCCGGCACCACCATCCGGCTGATGACCGGCCTGCTCTCCGGACAGCGGTTTTTCTCGGTACTGACCGGTGACCAATATCTGCGTAAACGTCCCATGAAGCGGGTCACCGAGCCGCTGACCCGCATGGGGGCACAGATACAAGGCCGCGGCAACGGCACACTGGCGCCGTTGGCCATTAGCGGCACCCAGCTGCAGGGTATTGTCTATCAGTCGCCGATCGCCAGCGCCCAGGTCAAATCGGCCCTGATGCTGGCCGGGCTCTACGCCGACGGCATAACAACTATTACGGAACCGACCCCGTCCCGCGACCATTCCGAACGGATGTTGCGTTATTTCGGTGCCAATCTTGAGACCGTCGGCAGCACGGTAACCCTGCAGGGTGGTCAGGAACTGCAGGGGCGCGAGATATGCGTTCCGGGCGACATTTCGTCGGCAGCCTTTCTGTTGGTGGCTGCTCTGATTGTGCCTGGTTCAGAGTTGTTGATCCGCAACGTGGGGGTCAACCCGACCCGCACCGGGGTGATCGATATCCTGCAGGCCATGGGGGGCGATATCGTGTTGCAGAATCAGCGCGAACTGTCCGGTGAGCCGGTGGCCGATCTGCTGGTCCGCTCGTCACGCTTGAAGGGGATTGAGATCAGCGGCGAGGTGGTACCGCGGGCCATTGATGAATTTCCGGCCATCTGTGTGGCGGCAGCCGTGGCCGAGGGGGCCACGGTCCTGCGTGACGCCCGGGAGTTACGGGTCAAGGAGACCGACCGGATCGCCGCCATGGCCGCCAACCTGCGCCTGATTGGTGCCGGAGCCATTGAAGAGACCGAGGACGGCATGGTTATCCAGGGGGTTGCATCCTTGGCCGGCGGCACGGTCACCAGTTTCGGCGACCACCGTATCGCCATGTCGCTTTCCATAGCCGCCCTGGCCAGCCAGGCAGCGGTGACGGTGGACGATGTCTCCTGTGTGTCGACTTCGTTTCCCGGTTTTTATGAGCTGCTGGGTCGGGTGGCGGTGCGATGAGGCGCGAACGGGGCATCATCATCGCTATTGACGGACCCTCCGGTGCCGGCAAGAGCACCCTGGCCAAGGAACTGGCCAAGCGGCTGGGGTATCTGCAGCTGGATACCGGCGCCATGTACCGTGCCATGGCCTGGCTGGCACGGGAAACGGGCCTTGACCTGACCGACGATGAAGCGGTTGAGCGGTTTTGTGCAAACGCCGAGATTGAACTGCAGCCGCTGAACGGTTCCAGCCGGGTCTTTGCCAACGGCCGTGAGGTGACTGGCGAGATTCGCACCCCTGAGATATCGATGCTCACCTCGCGCATGTCGGCCCTGGCCCCGGTGCGCGAGGCCATGACCCACTTGCAACGTCGCATGGGGGCAGCAGGTGGCGTGGTGCTGGAGGGGCGTGATATCGGCACGGTGGTCTTTCCCGATGCTGAACTGAAATTTTTTCTGACCGCCTCGGCTGAGGAGCGGGGGCGCCGTCGTTTTCTGGAACTGCAGACCAAGGGCGACCCTGCCACCCTGGAGACCACTATCCAGGCGGTGAAGCAACGCGATGCCCAGGACGCCGGCCGTGATCTTGCGCCACTCAAACAGGCCGAAGACGCCCTGCCGATTGACTCCACCGGTTTGTCTATTGATGAAGTCGTGTCGTTGATGGAGCAGGCGGTGCAGCAAACACTGGTTACAAAGGGAGTATGACCATGCAGGTGATCCTGGCAAAACGGGCTGGATTCTGTTTTGGGGTCAAACGGGCCACCCAGATGGCCTTCGAGGCGGCCGTCAATGATAAAAAGACCTTTACCCTCGGACCGATTATCCATTCGCCGCAAGTGGTTAAAAAGCTTGAAGATATGGGCGTAAGTGTGGCCGGGAACCTGTCCGGCGTTCAGGACGGCACGGTGATTATCCGTTCCCACGGCGTCCTGGCCAGAGAGTTGGAGGAGGCCCATCAGAAACAGCTTGAGGTGGTTGACGCCACCTGTCCCTTTGTCAAAAAGGCTCAGGAACATGTGAAATATCTTTCTGAATCCGGCTATGATGTGTTGGTGGTGGGGGACGCCGATCACCCCGAGGTGCAGGGGATTGTTTCCTATGGCGACAAGAGTAAGGTGTATGTGGTTGCCTCAGGTGACGAGGTCAGGCAACTGCCCAAAATGAACAAGATTGGGGTAGTGGCCCAGACCACCCAATCCTTCGATAACCTGAAGAGCGTGGTCACCGAATGTCTGCGGCGGGGGGGCGAAGTGCGGGTCTTTAATACCATCTGCGATGCCACGGCGGTCCGCCAGCAGGAGGCAACCGAGTTGGCCCGGCAAACGGACTGCATGGTGGTGATCGGTGGATTTAATAGTGCCAACACCCGCCGACTGACCGAAATCTGCACTGAACTGCAGCCAAAGACCTATCACATCGAGACCGCTGATGAGTTGCAACCGGCATGGTTTGCCGGAGTCAACAAGGTGGGAGTGACCGCCGGCGCCTCAACGCCGAAGTGGATCATCGACGATGTGCTGGCGCGGCTGGAAGAGATCAATAATTCACATTGAATTATCATTCAAAGTGTGTAACAGTATTTAACTCGCACTTGTTACCGGTCGGCGGTAGCAGGGGGCAAAATCAACCAGGGGGTAAGGGTCACATGACTGAGGTAAAACGGCTCAACGTAGATATGGACGAGATGGATGTTGAGCACCAGAGTAATGAATTTGCTGAACTGTTCAGCGCCAGCCTGAAGGAACAGAAGGACCGGCCTGAGCGTGACAAAATATGGGAAGGTACGGTAGTTCGTGTTGATCCCGATACGGTGCTGGTTGACGTCGGGCGCAAGTCCGAAGGAATTGTGCCGATCAATGAGTTTAAGGACGCCGAAGGCAACATTACCGTCCAGGTGGGCGACAAGATCAAGGTCATGTCCACCCGCGATGGGGGTAACCGCCTCTCCAAGCGCAGGGCCGACCAGATGGCAGCCTGGGAAACCATCAATGAAGCCGGTGGTGAGGGCGCCATTGTTGAAGGTGTTATTGCCGCCAAGACCAACGGCGGTTTCACGGTGGCTATCGGTGGCGTCAATGCTTTCCTGCCCGCTTCACAAGTGGATATTCGCCCCTCCGGGAACGGCGATGCCTATATCGGTCTCTCCTCCAAGTTCAAGGTGATCAGCCTGAACCAGAAGCGCGGCAACATCGTGCTCTCTCGCCGCAGCCTGCTGGAAGAGGAGCGGGCCGAGTCGCGCAAGGTCACCATGGAGAAGCTGGAAGAAGGTCAGGTCATGCAGGGTGTGGTCAAAAACCTCACTGAATACGGCGCCTTTGTCGATCTTGGCGGTGTGGACGGTCTGCTGCATGTGACCGACATCTCCTGGGGCCGCGTCAGCAAGCCGGCCGATGTCCTGACCCCCGGTCAGGAAGTAACCGTCAAGGTGCTCAAGTTCGACCGTGAGAAGGGCAAGGTGTCGGTGGGCATCAAGCAAACCCTGGCCGATCCCTGGCAGGACCTGGCAGCCCGTTACCCGGTTGGTACACGGATCTCCGGTCGCGTGGTCAGCCTGATGGAGTACGGCGCCTTTGTGGAGCTGGAGTCTGGTATCGAAGGGCTGGTGCATGTCTCCGAGATGTCCTGGACCAAGCGGGTGCGCAAGGCTGCCGACATGCTGAACGTCGGTGATCAGGTCGATGTGGTGGTGCTGGGTGTCGATCTGCAGAACCGTAAGATTTCCCTGGGCCTCAAGCAGGTCAGCGACAACCCCTGGCAGTCGATCGCCGAGCGCTATACCGTGGGTACCACACTGGAAGGCCAGATCAAGAATATGACCGATTTCGGTATGTTCATCGGTATCGAGGATGGTATCGACGGCCTGGTGCATGTCTCCGACATCTCCTGGACCAAGCGGATCAAGCATCCCGGTGACGTATATGCCAAGGGCGACCTGGTGCAGGCGGTGGTGCTGAAGGTTGATCCCCAGAACGAGCGCGTCTCGCTGGGCATCAAGCAGCTGACCCCGGATCCGTGGTCACTGGTGCCGCAAAAATATGCACCGGGCACCCGCCTGACCGGTAAGGTTGCTTCCACCACCGATTTCGGCGTGTTTGTCGAGATTGAGGAGGGGATAGAAGGACTGATTCACGTTTCCGAGCTGTCTCGCGAAAAGGTTCCCAGCGCCAAGGATTTTGCCCAGGTGGGTGATTCCATTGAGGCGGTGGTGTTGAGCGCCGACCCGAAGGAGCGTCGCATCTCCCTGTCGGTCAAGGGGCTGCAGGCTGCCGCTGAAAAGGCGGAGTTTGAATCCTATTTGGGCAGCCAGGGTGAGGCCACCTCCAATCTGGGTGATCTGCTCAAGAGCCGGATGGGCAAGGCCTAACACTGTCTGGGCTGCGCCAGCTGCACCGGTTGTAGTCGGTACATAAGTCAGGGGTGCGTAAGCTGCGTACCCCTGACTTTTTTGGCATTGGCGGGCATGGTGGAATTGGTAGACACAAGGGACTTAAAATCCCTCGGCCGCAAGGCTGTGCCGGTTCGACCCCGGCTGCCCGCACCAGTTTAGACACGTACGATTGGTCCGAAATGGTCTTGACGTAGCAGACCATTTCCCCTAATGGTAGCCATTCATTTTGCGAGAGTGGCGGAATTGGCAGACGCACCAGACTTAGGATCTGGCGGGCAACCGTAGGGGTTCGACTCCCCTCTCTCGCACCAGTTTATTGTTATTTCAAATCCAGCCAAGTGAGGAACTTCAGATGCAGGTTCAGGTAGAAGAGATCAGCTCCGTCAAACGGAAAGTCAGTGTCGAGGTGCCGGCAGAGCGAGTCAATGCCGAGATTGAGAAGGCGTTTGCCGGTATTCAGAAAAAGGCCACCCTGTCCGGTTTTCGCAAGGGCAAGGCTCCGCTGCAGATGATCAAGAAGTTTTACCGCAATGCCATGCAGGACGAGGTGATGCGTCGTCTGTACGAGCAGACCCTGTTTTCCGCCTTGGATGAGCACAAGATTGAGCCGGTGGATGCGCCGCTGATTCAGGATATGCCGCTGGTGGAGGAGGGTGCTCCCTTCAAATACGCCGCTCTGGTGGAGATCATGCCCCAGATCCTGCTCAATGAGTACAAGGGGCTTGAGGTCAAGAAAGAGCGTTATGTTGCCAATACCGCTGCGGTTGAGGCCGAGATCGAGCGGATGCGCGAAAACATGGCCCAGCTGATGCCGGTTGAAGACGCTGCTGTCGAAGAGGGGCAGGTGCTGACCGTTGACTACAGCTTCAGCGTTGCAGGTCAGCCCGCTGAGGATTCGAGTGGTCAGGATGCCCAGGTTGAGGTAACCGCCGGCCGTCTGTTGCCCGGTCTGGCCGAAGGTCTGATCGGCATGCGGATCGGTGAAACCAAGCCGATCGAGGTCACCATGCCTGAAGGAGAGGGTAATCCTGAGCTTGCCGGCAAGCAAGGTACCTTCACTGTTACACTGAAAGAGATCAAGAAGAAGGAATTGCCGGAACTGAACGACGAATTTGCCCAACAGTTCGGTGATTTCGAGACTATGGACGAGATGCGTACCAAGCTGGCTGAGATGCGTGAGCAGCAGGAACTGGAGCGGATCAAGACCGACCTTAAGGTGCGGGTGATTGATGCCCTGATCGCCAAAAATCCCCTTGAGGTGCCTGACTCGATGGTGCGCCGTCAGGTTGAGTTTATGCTGGAGAACTTGAAGCAGCGGCTGCAAAGCCAGCGCATGTCGCTGGAGATGATGGGCTTGAACGAAGAGGCCTTCAAGGCTCGTTACTGGAACGAGGCGACCCAGAAGGTGAAGGGTGGTCTGTTGGTCATGGCGTTGGTGGAAAAGGAAAACATCACCGTCACCGATGAAGACCTTGAGGCACGTTACTCCAAAATCGCCGCCGGCAACGAAGATATGCTGCCCCGTATTCGTGAATTCTATGCAGCTCAGGACAATGCACGCAATTCGTTGGTTGCTGAATTGAAAGAAGACAAGGCGATCGCCTTCCTGCTGGAGCAGTCGCAGCTGACCGAAGTGGACGCCGCTGAACTGACACAGGGAAGCGAGGCCTAGAGGAGTTGAGCATGTACGTACCTACGGTGGTTGAACAATCCGGTCGTGGTGAGCGGGCCTATGATATCTATTCCCGCCTGTTGAAGGAGCGGATTGTTTTTCTGGGGGGAGAGATCAACGATCAGATGGCTGATCTGGTGATCGCCCAACTGCTGTTTCTGGAGGCAGAAGACCCGGACAAGGATATCCACCTCTATATTAACTCGCCGGGCGGTGTGGTCACTTCCGGTATGGCGATCTTTGACACCATGCGTTATATCAAGGCGCCGGTATCAACCATCTGCATCGGTCAGGCCGCCTCCATGGGGGCGCTACTCTTGACCGCTGGTGAAAAGGGGAAACGGTTTGCCCTGCCCCATGCCCGGATCATGATCCACCAGCCGTTGGGCGGTTTCAGCGGTCAGGCCACCGACATCAAGATTCACGCCGAAGAGATCCTGCGCATGAAGCATGAGCTGAACGGAATTCTGGCCGATCTGTCCGGCCAACCGCTGGAGAAGGTGGAAAACGATACCGAACGCGATTACTTCATGTCGGCGGAAGATGCCTGCGGCTATGGCCTGATTGATGCCGTCATGCAGCGTAAGCCTGATGTGGGGGGTGGGCAATGAGCAGCAGGATCGATAGTAGTCAGGATACGCTGACCTGTTCTTTTTGCGGCAAGACCCAGGAAGAGGTCAAAAAGCTGATTGCAGGCCCTGCGGTCTACATCTGCGACGAGTGTATCGAGCTGTGCAACGACATCGTCGCTGAAGAAAGCCGCATGGAGGATGCCCTTGGACCGGATGTAAAAAAACTGCCCAAGCCCCGTGAGATCAAGGAGTTTCTTGACGAGTACGTGGTGGGGCAGGAGATGGCCAAGAAGGTCCTTTCGGTGGCGGTCTACAACCACTACAAGCGGATCGAGACACCGTCCAAGCCGGGTGATGTCGAGATGCAGAAGAGCAACATCCTGATCCTGGGTCCCACGGGCTCCGGCAAGACCCTGTTGGCCCAGACCCTGGCGCGCATCCTCAAGGTGCCCTTTGCCATGGCCGACGCCACGAACCTCACCGAAGCCGGCTATGTTGGCGAAGATGTGGAAAACATCATCCTGTCGCTGTTACAGGCGGCTGACTATGATGTCGAACGGGCCCAGAAAGGGATCGTCTACATCGACGAGATCGACAAGATCGCCCGCAAGGCCGATTCACCGTCTCTGACCCGTGATGTCTCCGGTGAAGGGGTGCAGCAGGCTTTGCTCAAGATCATTGAAGGAACCGTGGCCAGCATACCCCCCAAGGGAGGACGGAAACACCCGCAGCAGGAGTTTTTGAAGGTGGATACCACCAACATCCTGTTCATCTGCGGCGGCGCCTTTGCCGGGCTGGACGGCGTGATTCAGCAGCGGATCGGTAAGAAGACCCTCGGTTTCGGCGCCGATGTCAAAAAACGGGATGAAAAGAAGGCCGGCGAGCTGCTGCTGCAGGTTACCCCCGAAGATCTGCTTAAGTATGGCTACATCCCCGAATTCATTGGCCGTCTGCCGATGCTGGCCAGTCTGACCGAGCTTGATGAAGAGGCCCTGGTGCAGATCCTGACCGAGCCGAAAAACGCGCTGTCAAAGCAGTATCAGAAGCTGCTGGAGATGGAAGGGGTGCGGCTGCGTTTTTCCGACGGCGCCCTGGTGGCGATCGCCAAAGAGGCCATCAAACGCAACACCGGAGCCCGCGGCCTACGCGCCATTCTGGAGGGCGCAATGCTTGATATCATGTATGAAATCCCGTCACAGCAGCATCTGCGTGAGGTGGTGATCAACGAAGAAGTGATCTATCGCCGAGAGCGGCCGTTACTGGTTTACGACCAGGTGACCACCCCTGCGGCGGCGTAAAACCTGAAAAAGTGCTTGACACTGTCAAACAGCATCTGGTAAAGACGACAACGCTTCACAACTTCTCTTTACATTTTCAGGAGGTGTCACGTGACGAAAGCTGAACTGATTACCGCTGTTGCCGAGAAAGCCGGTTTGAAGAAGGTAGAAGCAGAGAAGGCCGTTTCCGCCTTCATCGCAACCGTAACTGGTGCACTCAAGAAAGGTGACAAGCTGAGCCTGGTCGGTTTCGGTACGTTCAGCACCACCAAGCGTGCTGCCCGTAAGGGTCAAAACCCCCAGACCGGCAAGAAGATCACCATTGCTGCAGCCACCGTGCCCAAGTTCAAGCCGGGCAAGACCTTGAAGGAAGCGGTAAACAAGAAGTAATCAGCACGTCACCTGTTTGTTGTGCATAGGATAACGTCTGCTGGGGCAGTAGCTCAGTCGGTTAGAGTGCCGGCCTGTCACGCCGGAGGTCGCGGGTTCGAGCCCCGTCTGCCCCGCCATTTTAGTTCTGCAGAAAACGGGTGAATAGCTCAGCTGGGAGAGCGCCAGCCTTACAAGCTGGATGTCGGGGGTTCGATCCCCTCTTCACCCACCATATGAACAGGGAGGGAAAAGGAAACTTTCCCCTTTTTCTCACAACAGCATCAGCAGTTTGTACCAGTACGCACGGGGTTGTAGCTCAGTTGGTTAGAGTGCCGGCCTGTCACGCCGGAGGTCGCGGGTTCGAGCCCCGTCAACCCCGCCATTATCAACCAAGAGGGCGTTTGTCGGCGCCCTCTTTTTTCGTCTGTACACTGTCCAGATCGTGAGTGCCATGGACACAGCCTACGTTGTCATACCCACCTATAATGAACGGGATAACCTGCGCCCGTTGACCGAACGTATCTTAAGCCAGCATCAATCGCTGCGTATCCTGATTGTTGATGACAACTCGCCTGACGGCACCGGACAGCTGGCTGATGAACTGGCCCGGGAAGACAGCCGTATCCAGGTGCTGCACCGTTCCGCCAAGCTGGGTCTGGGTTCAGCCTACCGCGAAGGGTTCCGTAGGGCCCTTGATCTGGGAGCCGGCTATCTGATCGAGATGGACGCCGATTTTTCCCACGACCCGGCCGTGTTACCCCTGTTTCTTGAAGAGATCGCCGACTGCGACCTGGTGATCGGCTCCCGCTATGTCAACGGTATCAGCGTGGTTAACTGGCCCCTGCGCCGGCTGATGCTGAGTTACGGGGCCAATGTTTACACCCGGTTGATTACCGGGCTCAGGATCATGGACTGCACCAGCGGTTTCAAATGCTTCCGTCGCAGCCTGCTGGAACGGATCGACCTTGACCGCATCACTTCCGATGGCTACTCCTTCCAGATCGAGATGCATTTTCGTTGCGCTGAACTGGGCGCCCGTATCTGCGAACTGCCGATCATCTTCATTGATCGTCGAGTCGGCCAGTCCAAGATGTCGAAGCGGATCGTGCGGGAGGCGGTGCTGATGGTCTGGAAGTTGAAGCTGCACAGCCTGATCCGGCAACTCCTGGGCCGGCGACACTAACATGCCGATCGAGACCTGGTCGTTGCCGGCAGTTGTCTGCTTCTGGTGCTGGGTGGCTGCGCTGGGTCTCTTTATTGCGCGGGCTTTCCCCAAGGGCCGCGGTTTTGATACAGGCCAGGCAGCATTGTGGGGCGGCTTGGCGTTGTTTTTCGCTGTCTGCTGGGCTTTTGGTTGTACCATGGCCTGACGCCAGTTCTGGACAGGTTAGGGTTGTTATTCGCGGCTTGAAGTGGTAGAGGCTTGTATAGTCCCGCAGTTGATGAAGCGGCAGCAATCAATGCTGCGTACCTGGTGATGACCCATGATTCAATTCCATTCCGTTTCACTGGCCTACCAAAAAGATGCCACTGCGCTGCAGAACATCACCTGCAAGATAGCCAAGGGGGAGTTTGTCTTTCTGACCGGTCCGTCCGGCGCCGGCAAGACCACTCTGCTGCGGCTGATCTATGGCGCTCTTACCCCCACCCGGGGACAGGTGCTGATCGATGGCCAGAACATCAGCCGTTTCAGTCGATCGCAACTGCCGTTTCTGCGGCGCACCATCGGGGTAGTCTTTCAGGATTTCAAGCTGCTGCCCAATCGTACCGTGTTCGAAAACGTGGCCATTACGCTGGAGGTGCTGGGCTGGGATCGCAACGACATCAGCAAGCGGGTGATGCATATCCTGCGGCAGATGGGTATGGAGTCCAAGATTCACCTGACGCCCCAGCGGTTGTCCGGCGGCGAGCAGCAGCGGGTAGCACTGGCCCGGGCCCTGGTCAACAGTCCCAAGATACTGCTGGCCGACGAGCCCACCGGCAACCTGGATGATGCCAACAAGCAGCAGATTATGAACATCTTCAAGGATGCCAATGTCAAAGGCACCACCGTGGTGGTGGCTACCCACGACCGGCGCCTGATCGAGCAGGCCCATTACCGCACCATCCGTCTTTTGGGTGGCGAACTGGTGCCGGACAAGGAGGTGGCTGATGCGGTCGTCGCGTAACGTTATCAAGCGACCCACCATGTCCCATCAGGGTGCCGGCGGACGGTTGCGGTACTTCGTTGGCCGGGCTGTCACCAATATCCGGCAGAATCTGTTTGTCAATGTCGTCACCATCGGCACCATCACCGTTGCCCTGTTGATCGTGGCCCTGTTCATGCTGCTGGTGGTCAATCTTGAAAACGCCGCCGAATCCTGGAGTGAGCGGGTGCAGGTGACGGTCTATTTCGACAATGAGCTGACTCCTCAGGAACAGACGGATCTTGGTAACCGGATTCAGGCTCTGCCCGGTACTGCCAGGGTGAAGTGGGTCGGTCGTGATGAGGCGCTGCAACGGTTTAAAGGGCGTCTTAGGGGGCAGGAGACCCTGCTGGAAGGGGTGCGTCCCGAGATCCTGCCGACCTCTTTTGAGATCACGCTCAAGAAGAACAGCCGCAGCAGCGAGGCGGTGGATGCCTATGTCAGCCGTCTGCGCGGTGTGCCGGGCATCGGCGAGATTCAGTACGGTGAAGAGTGGGTGCGGCGTTTTAACACCTTCCTGACCTTCATGCGTCTGGTGGGGGCGCTGGTGGGCGGTTTTCTGCTGGTGGCGGTGATCTTCATCGTCTCCAACACCATCCGTCTGACCGTCTATGCGCGGCGTGACGAGCTGGAGGTGATGTCGCTGGTGGGTGCCACCCGGCTGTTCATCAAGATGCCGTTCATGATTGAGGGCTTATTGCAGGGTCTGGCCGGCGGCCTGCTGTCACTGGGCCTGATTGTGGCGATGTACCAACTGTTTCTGCATAATGCCGGCAACTTCCTGAGTTTCAATCCGGCCACCTCCGGCCTGGCCTTCCTGCCGTTTGAGTTCATGCTGGGCCTGGTACTGGCCGGGGCCCTGCTGGGGTTTATGGGCAGCATTACCTCGCTGCGTCGTTTCATGGCGGACAGTTAGGCCCTATGCTGCGTTTCGTAGTCGTCATACCCCCTCTGCTGACGCTGCTGACCAGTGTCGTGCTGGCCAGCTCGCCCCATGACGAACTGCGCGGGGTACGGCGTGAAATCCGTCAAAAACAGACCCTGCTCAAAAAGACCAAAAAGGTCGAGGCGGCCGTATCTCAGGAACTGCAGGAGATACTGAAAAACCTCGAGCGTAAGGAAGCGGAGCTCAAGCAGCTTGATCGTGACCTGACATCGGTGGAAGGGGCTATCAGTCGCACCCAGCTCGAGGTTGTGCGGGTCACCGAAGAGGCACAGCTCAAGCAACGTCAGATTGAACGGCGTCTGACAGCACTCTACAAGGCCGGTGAGCTGGGGGCGGTGCGGATGTTCTTTTCGGCCGAGAGCTTCCCCCAGATGGCTGAAAATATCCGCTACATGCGCTCGGTACTGGAGCACGACAAGCGGATCTTTGCTGAATACAACCAGAAACTTGAAGAATTGCGCCAGCTGAAGACCAGACTTGAAAACGACGCCTCGCGCAAGGAACGGCTTAAAGGGACCATCGCCGCCAAGAAGCAGGAGATCGAGCAGGAAAAGCAGAAAAAGGCCAGCTACCTCTCCAAGGTGCAGGGTGATCGCAAGTCCTACGAGCAGTCGATCAAGGTGTTGCAGGCCAATGCGGCCCGGCTGCAGAACATGATGGAGCGGCTGGAGGCCGAGAGCCGGCGTCGGGCCTTCCAGAAGCAGGCAAAGCCCGGCAGCCGCAAGCTGCCACCTGAGCTGCCGCCGGTTCCTGACCGCGGTTTCGCCTCCCAGAAGGGGCGTATGCCGATGCCGGTACGGGGCGAAGTGGTTGAAGGCTTTGGCAAACACAAGCACCCAGAGTTTAATTCCTACACCTTTACCAAGGGCATTTTTATCGCAGCAGCTGCCGGTGCCGAGATCAAGGCTGTTTATGAGGGAACGGTCATCTTTGCCGACTACTTCAAGGGGTACGGCAACATGGTGATTGTTGATCATGGTGGCGGGTATTTCACCCTCTACGCCCATGCCAGCCGGATTACCCGCAAGGTAGGCAGTGAGGTCAAGCGGGGTGATACCATGGCACTGGTGGGGGATGTTGATTCAACCCGTGGCCCGGTGCTCTACTTTGAGGTCAGGCATCAGGGCAAGCCCCAGGACCCGTCGGGATGGGTCCGGTAAGCTGATATGGCTGTCAGTAGTCAATAGGGAAATAGAGGCCCTGCCTTTTTGTTAAAGGTTATGCTGTTTATATCCCCCAGGAAACAATCAGAGACGGGATCCAGTGGCGACGTTTGATCACTCTG
>Ga0302250_1000347_pt1 | contig 49237 bp, 46 predicted proteins | sample AAG_RA_Asp_MG_FD_193536 | JGI IMG/M metagenome (GOLD analysis project Ga0302250, IMG submission 193536) | Enriched activated sludge microbial communities from anaerobic digester in WTTP, New Holstein, Wisconsin, United States - AAG_RA_Asp | ecosystem: Engineered > Bioreactor > Anaerobic >...
CCCGACTGCTAGCGGACTATCTGGAACAGTCCGGCTACCGGACATTCTGCATGGGCAGCGGACGGAACGCAGCTGCACTGGTGCAGACCAGCACCCCGGACATCGTGCTGCTGGACCTGATGCTTCCTGAAAAGGATGGTCTGGATGTATGCAAGGAGATCCGTTCTTTTTCTGCGGTGCCGATCATCATGATCACGGCCCGCATCGAGGAGATCGACCGTCTGTTGGGCCTGGAACTGGGGGCGGACGATTATATCTGCAAACCATTCAGCCCGCGTGAGGTAGTGGCCCGGGTCAAGGCGGTCCTGCGCAGAAGCAGCGACAAGCCCACCTCTGCAACAAAGCTGTTACAAATTAACGAACTGTGTCATAGTGCCTGCCTGCAGGGGTGCCAGCTTGAGCTTACTGCCGTGGAATTCAAGCTGCTCTGCCTGCTGCACTCCACCCCCGGACGCATCTACACCCGCAGCCAGTTGATGGACAGGATCTATCCGGATATCCGGGTGGTCAGCGAGCGCACCATTGACAGCCATGTCAAAAAGCTGCGCAAGAAGATTGCCGCCATAACACCGGATAAAGAGCTGATACATGCGGTTTACGGCATAGGATACAAGTTTGAATACAACAGCGATTAGTGCCTTGAGAAAAGCGCCATAAATGCTTTCGAGAACTGCACACCATAACCTGGAGCACGCGTGAAAATTTGGATAGATGCAGACGCCTGCCCCCGGGTGATCAAGGAGATCGTCTTCAGGGCATCGGAACGGCTGGAACTGCCGGTAGTGCTGGTGGCAAACAAGCCGCTGTCCAGGCATCACACGCCGCTGATCACATCCGTTGTAGTTGCGGACGGCTTCGACATGGCCGACGACCATATCGCCGAGAACGCCACCCCTGAAGACCTGGTGGTTACCGCCGATATCCCGCTGGCTGCCAGGATAGTTGAAAAGGGGGCTGTCGCCCTGGACCCGCGAGGAGAGTTGTACACGGAGGAAAACGTCGGTGAGCGTCTTTCCATGCGCGACCTGATGCAGGAGTTGCGGGGAGCGGGCATGGTATTCGGCGGCCCTGGCCAGTTCAGCAACACGGACCGTCAGCGCTTCGCGTCCTCCCTTGACACGCTCCTGACCCGCATGGTCAGGCGAAAGAGCCACTCATGACCATTGAGATCATGGATGCGGACATCAAAATCGAGTATTACAGAGCATCCGGACCGGGCGGCCAGCATCGCAACACAACGGATTCGGCAGTGCGCATCCGTCATCTGCCCACCGGTATCGTAGCCCAGGCATCGGAGAGCCGCTCCCAGTCGCAGAACCGGGAAATGGCCATGACCCGTTTGCGAGCGGCGTTGGAAAAACGCGCCCGCACCGTCAAAAAGAGAATCGCCACCAAAATCCCTCGCAAATCCAGGGAAGCCAGAATCACCGCAAAGAAAATCAATGCACAGCGCAAGCAACAGCGCAGCGTCACGGAATGATCCCGCAAGCGGCCGGCAGATCCAAAAACATATTGACAAAGGTCGGCTGTCAGGAGTATTCATTTTCAATTAATTCCTCGTTAGCATGAGGCGTTTGCACAAACACAGGCTACTGCCCAAAAATGTCGAAAGACGCCAATGGGTAGACCAGGTATTGTCGGATTAAGGCTTTACCTAAGGTAGCTGGTTTATGGCAGGGATTTGAAAAACGTTATGAGGAAGGCCAGATGCAAGGCGCACGGAACGGAGCAGGTGAGGCATAACAAATAGTTAGCCGAACTTGCGAGTACCGCGTAACACAGCAGATGGCCTCCGCAGTAGTTTTAACCCCTGTTTCGACCTACGTTGTGCACTGCCGAAAATACTACGAGTGGGGAATCCGCTTACAACAAAGGCCACGGTTCCCCGTGGCCTTTTCCATTTTTACCAAGAAAGGTGGTGGTCATTCAAATTGGACAGTCATAGTAGTAAATATCACTTACCCATCCCGCCAATGCAGCGGTAACCATATCAAAGCACCCCCTCCTTTCCGGATTCTGCCTTGATCGTTCCGTTTTGCAAAAGCGGGCGAAAATGCGCAGGAACTATTCCATCACGGAATTTTCTTTACTGTTAACACTGTATCAGGGCAACAGATTTACGTGTGCATGCCGATTGGACACAACGGATGTTCTCCGCATTGTTTCATCTGATTGCGTCTTCCTGCGGCATGTCCCGTTAATGCCAAGCAGTTGCCTTAACAGAACTTTTAAAAACGTCATGAGGAAGGCCGGATGCCAGGCGCACGGAACGGAGCAGGTGAGGCATAACAAATAGTTAGCCGAACTTGCGAGTACCGCGTAACACAGCAGATGGCCTCCGCAGTAGTTTTTCAAAGAGCTGTCAAGTGAATTTGTACCGGAGGGAAGGAAAAATCATGAAAAACTATTTTGAATTAGCGAACAAGCTGGTCATAAGAACTGAAAAAAGCGAGGGGCCGATCTGCGTCATCTCTGCCCCGTCAGCCCACGAGGCCCGCGAGATCATGGGCAGCCTGCAGATTGACCAGCACGATTTTGATTCGGCCCTTGACCCCGACGAGATATCACGCCTTGAAATCGAGCCGGAGCTGACCACCATGATCTGGAAAGTACCCAAACAGGTTACTGTCGAAGAAGAACTGCATTTCGATGTCGCCTCGGTCGGTATTTTCATGCAACACGCATCCATGACCATGCTCAGCGCTGACGACTCTGTTTCTTTTCCGCCCAAGGAGTTTCAGGGTGTCGCTTCGGCCAGGGACGTGCTGCTCAAATACCTTTTCGTTACCACCAGGCACTACCTGGGGCACCTGAAAGTCATCAAGCAGATCACGGCAGAGTTGGAATCAAAGATCAGCTCATCCATGGAAAACCGTTATCTGCTACAGATGTTTGCCCTGGGTGAAAGCCTTACCTACTACATGACCGCCATCGAGGGGAACCGCGGCGTGCTGCTGAAACTGGCCTCCAAGGCCAAAAGCCTCGGCTTCACTGAACAGCAGATAGATTTTCTGGATGACATCATTGTAGAAAACAAACAGTCTTCCAGACAGGCGCAGATCTACAGTTCAGTCCTTTCCGGCTTGATGGATGCCAGGGGCTCCATCATCAACAACAACATGAATATCCTGCTGAAGAACCTGACCATGATCAACATCGTCTTCCTGCCGCTCAACCTGATTGCCAGCATCGGCGGCATGTCAGAGTTCAGCATGATGACACAGGGGGTCAGCTGGCAGGTTTCCTATTTCCTGTTTTCAGTGGCCATGCTTGCTATCGGGTGGCTGACCTGGTTTGCACTTTCACGCACGGAAACCCAGATCCACAAAAAGATGACTTCAGGCGGGCGTTGAATAAACGATTGCCGCAACCGGTCAGTCATGCTATAAAACAGATCAACATAACCACAGGGGCATCCCTGTGGTTTTTATTTTTTTGGATATCAAGGAGCATAGGCAGCATGATTAATGTATCAGGAGTAACCCTTTCATACGGCAAACGCGTCCTGTTCAAGGACGTGAACATAAAATTCACCCCCGGTAACTGCTACGGGCTGATCGGCGCCAACGGCGCCGGCAAGTCCACCTTCCTGAAGATACTGTCCGGAGAGATCCATCCGGACAAGGGGGAGGTGTCCATCGGCCCCAGGGAGCGTATTGCCGTACTGAGACAGGACCAGTTTGCCTTTGACGAGGAGACTGTTTTCAACACCGTCATCATGGGACATGAGAGACTCTACCAGATCATGCATGAGCGTGAGCTCATTTATTCCAAGGCAGATTTCAGTGAAGAAGACGGTATCCGCTCCGCTGAACTGGAAGCGGAATTCGCCGAGATGAACGGCTATGAGGCGGAATCAGAGGCTGCTGTGCTGTTGAACGGTCTGGGCATTCCGGAAGAATTGCGGCATAAGAAGATGAAAGAGTTGGAAGGCGGGGAAAAGGTGCGGGTATTGCTGGCCCAGGCCCTTTTTGGTAACCCGGACGTCCTGCTGCTGGACGAGCCGACCAACAACCTGGACCTGAAGTCGATCAACTGGCTGGAAGAGTTCCTGTTCCGTTTCCCCAATACGGTCATCGTCGTGTCCCATGACCGTCATTTCCTCAACCAAGTCTGTACCCACACCGCTGACATCGATTTTGGACGCATCCAGGTCTATGTGGGCAACTACGATTTCTGGTACCACGCCAGCCAATTGACCCTGAAACAGCGGCAGAATGAAAACCGCAAGGTTACCGAGAAGGCGGCCGAACTGAAGGAATTTATTCAGCGCTTCAGCTCCAACGCATCCAAGGCCAAGCAGGCCACCTCGCGTAAAAAACTGCTGGACAAGCTGACCCTGGAAGATATGCCGGTTTCCTCACGCAAATACCCGCACGTCATGTTCAAGCCGGAACGCCCCTGCGGCGACATCATCCTGGAAATCAGCGGCCTTTGCAAAGAGGTTGACGGCGTACAGGCACTGAAAGATTTCGACCTGATCGTGCGTAATGGTGACAAGATCGCCTTTGTCGGCAACAATTCGCTGGCAAGAACCACCCTGTTCCAAATCATCAGCGGCGAAATGGAGCCGGACAGCGGCAGCTTCCGCTGGGGGGTCACCATTACTACTTCATACTTCCCCAAGGAAAACAGCGCCTATTTCGAGAAGGACCTCAACCTGATCGAATGGCTGGGGCAGTATTCACCGCCCACCGAGGGGGAAACCTTTGCAAGGGGATTTCTGGGCAGGATGCTATTTTCCGGCGATGAGGCCATGAAAAAAACCAGCGTGCTTTCCGGAGGTGAAAAGGTCCGCTGCATGCTGTCCCGCATGATGCTCAGCGGCTCTAACGCGCTGGTGCTGGACGAACCGACCAACCACTTGGATCTGGAATCGATCACCGCCCTGAACGACGGTCTGATCGCCTTTCCGGAGGTGGTATTGTTCGCCTCCCACGACCATGAGTTCGTTTCCACCATTGCCAACCGGATTATCGAGATTACGCCTGGCGGCGTGATTGACAGGGTCATGGGATTTGACGAGTATCTGGAAAGCGAGGATGTCAGCAGGGAAAGGGATGCATACTACCAAGGCCATGCGGAGTTGACGCTTTAAGAACCGTTGTTCGTGTCCGTTACTCGCTGACCGTAATTTTAAGGACACGGGCAACGGACACGCGTCCCGGCTTTACTTCCTCCTGCTTTTCTCCGGCACCGGCAGTTTGAGCAGTCGCAGCACCTGCACCATGTCGTCCCACACATCCCAGAACGGCGTGGAATCGCCCTGACTGCGCAGCAGGTAAGAGGGATGATAGGTTGGCATCAACGGGATACCGTGGTAATCACGGAACCGTCCGCGCAGCCGTGAAATAGGCTCCTTGACCCTCAACAGGGTATGGCTGGCAGGTTTGCCCAGAGCCACAATCACCTCCGGGTTTACAGACCTGATCTGACGCAGCAGAAATGGTGAGCAGGCCTCGATTTCCTCCGCCTGCGGGTCACGGTTATTGGGCGGCCTGCACTTGACCACATTGCAGATGTAGACATCTTCACGCTTCAGCCCCATACCATTGATAATACGATTGAGCATTTGGCCGGCCGCGCCGACAAAAGGTTCGCCCTGGGCATCCTCGTCCGCACCCGGACCTTCACCGACAAACAGCAGCCTGGCCCTGGGATTGCCCACCCCAAACACCAGGTTTTTTCTGGTTTTTGCCAACGGGCACCTCTGACACTCTCCCAGATCCTTGCGGATTTTTTCCAGGGTTTCCGAATGACTATCGCCTGCCGGCCTGGGTGGTTCCTGCGGTTGGCATGCGGTAGCCGTTACGGGCGGTACCGCTGACGCATGCTGTTCTGGCATCGGCCGTATTTCGGCATCAAAAGGGACTCCGTCAATACCGCTTTCACTGAGCGCGTCAAGATAGTATTCCAGAGACGCCTTGATCATGCGCTGATTAATCGTATGTGGCAATTCCGCTCTCCTGTTGAATCAATCCGTCAAACGAGGTAATATTTCTACGACTCTAGCAGTCATAAACCCCGCCTGTCAAAACAAGAATCATGGCTGTTTATGCAACAGCCGGAGAAAAGACAGTGACCCATAAAACCAAACGCTGGACCGCCCTTGCCATCATCCTGCTGACTGTGATAGCACTGCCACTGCCTGCCCATGCCTGGGGTGGCGGCATGCATCTTAAAATCGGGCTTGAACTGCTGAACCAGCTTTCCACGCTGCCGGCCGCCATGTCAGCTATCCTGGCCGCATATCCAAAGGATTTTCTTTACGGTTGCCTCGCCGCCGATATCACCCTGGGCAAAAAATTCACCCATTACCTGCTTAACTGCCACCGCTGGAAAATCGGCCTCAAGGTGTTGCAATCCGCCAAATCGGAAGGAGAACAGGCCTGCGCCTACGGCTACCTTTGCCATTTGGCTGCCGATGTAATCGCCCACAACTGCTTCGTACCTTACAAGATCATGCACTCATTCCCCACGGTTACCATGAAGCATGCCTATTGGGAAATGCGCTTTGAGACATTTATTGAGAAAGAGGTCTGGGACGTGGCCAGGGAGGTTTGTCAAAGCGACCAGACAGCCAACGACGTACTGCTGCGAGACGTACTGACACCGACAATCTTTTCCTTCGGGATAAACAAGCGTATCTTCAACTCTATCATGCTGCTCTCCAGACTGGAACGCTGGCAGGATGTCATGCAAACCCTGTCTGACAACTCCAGATACCGCCTGTCGGAGGAGGAGTTCCTGGAGTACTTTCAACTCACCCGCGACACGGTTTTTCAGTACATGCCGCTGTGCAGGAGTTCCGAACTGCTTGTGGCCGACCCTACCGGCGAGCGTTCATTGGAGACCGCCGAGGCGGTCCGTAAAAATCTGCGCCTGCTTTACAAGAACGGCAAAATTTCAAAAACGGCAGGACTGGAGCAGGTCGAGCAGATCAGATACATGCTGATACAGGCGCTGCTCAACAGCCAGCTTTTGGAAGAACTTCACAGCGGTTAGGCAACAGGCATATCAAGGATTGGCACCTGCGGACTTCAGCAGAAGGACACCTTGTTCCGCCCGCTGTTTTTAGCATCATAAAGAGCACTGTCAGCGCGCCTGAGCAGAAAATCCGGTATATCACCATCCTTGAGCACACTTACCCCCAGACTTGCCGTCACCTTCAACACATGATCATGGGCAACAGTCTCCATCTGCGCCACCACGGCACGGATATTTTCAGCCACCTGTCTTGCCTGTTCCATACCGGTCTCCGGCAGTACGCAGCAGAACTCCTCGCCGCCGTAACGGGCAACAATATCCGTCTTTCTCAACGATGCCAGCACCTTATCAGCAACAGCCTTCAGCACCATATCGCCGCACTGGTGCCCAAAGTTATCATTGACCTTTTTGAAATAATCGATATCCAGCATCAGCACTGACATCTCCCGTGCATAACGCCCGTGTCTTTCGCATTCCTCAGCCAAACGCAGTTCAAGAAAGCGGCGATTATAGACGCCCGTCAGTGCGTCCTTCACATTCATCTCTACCAGTTTCTGTTCGTATGACGCCAGCTCTGTAACATCCTGGACAATCAGAAACAGGCTGGTAATCGCACCGCTGGTATCACGTAGCGGCCCCATGGTACAGCTTTGTTGCATGAATTCAAATTTTGAACCGAAAGAGCCGTCAGGTTTGAAGGGGAACAGGTAGCCATGCAGTTTTTGTGAAAAAAATGCGAAGCTGCCGAAGGAAAGCACAACCTTGCAATTCTTGTTGAAGCTGGGGGAGTCCAGTTGAGGAAAATAATCAAAAATATGCCCCCCCAGGACAGCCTCCTGAGAGAGATTGCTGTGGATTTCCAGCCAACGGTTCCAGTGCCTGACCTTCAAATCCCTGTCAAGAATGGCAAGCCCGATATTGACGGTATTGAATATCTGGGTAAGTCCATCACCGCTATTCATACTGCTCCATAAAAGCGGCCAGAGCCGACTTCAGCCACTGAATTGAATCGTGGCTGGTCACCAGAAACATGAAGCCGTCCACGTTGCGTTCGTTAAAGCAGAAGACCGTTCTTAGCACAATTGCTGATGACTCTGCGCCAAACATACCAGCCGGTATGGCCTCTTTAGGGTTGTTGTCCGTAACCACACGGGGAGGCGAATAGGAAACCACATCCCCCAGCAGCTCCGCCAGTTTGCCGACGCAGGCGCCAATCAGGATATTACCTACCTCCATCAAGGTTTCCCTTTCCAGCAGTTCGCTGCTTACCGACGCAAAGTCACCATCCTCACCGAAAATGGAGACCAGTTCCTTGCCTGCCCCCTCTTTGAACACCAGAAAGGCGTTTCCCTTGAAGTTGCCCCAGAAGTTCTGTTCTACAATACTGATATTGTCAAACCCGCTGACCTCGGTGCAAATGTAGGCGGGCAGTTCAGAAGCTTGAATAACCCGGACATAAGGCACACTAAGGATCACATAGATATTGATCACTTCGGCAAGGTCAGCAGCCGCCTTGCCAAAGGCAATATTCATGATTTCCTGCAGAATATCAAACTCTTCTTCTGTGATGGCATCGCGCAAGACATTCATGGCATTTCACCCGTTTTTCGCCGCCAGCCTGGCCGCTGCCTTGGCAATGGCCTCTTCCACGGTTTCCTTGTTAGGCGGCTTCTTCACCACCGAAAAAGCCCCCAGCTCCATAACCTGTGACAGTGACTTTACCTGAATATCGGCCGTGCAGACAATAATAATGGCTTGGGGGTCGTGCTGCAGGATTGCAGCCGTAGCATCATTGCCATCCATCACCGGCATGGTCAGATCCATAAACACAAGGTCCGGCCTGAATTCCTTGTAGGTTTCAAGTCCGGCCCGGCCATCGCCAGCCTCGGCAAATTCATAACCGCGGTCCTTGGGTATGCAGCTTTTCAGCATGCGTCTTGATATGGGCGAGTCGTCTATCAGCAGAATTTTTTTAATCATCACAAGAAACCTCAATAAAGAAGTGGGTGGTCAATCTTAAAGGCATGTCAACGGCTTTTCAGCAACGGCTTGATGACGATACGGCAACCGGGCACAAGCGTCTGCCGTTATCCCCGGCACCGCTTCAGCTCCATCACAACCAGATCATTAATGCTGCCTGCCAGTTCGTCCTTCTGCATCAATTCAAATTCCTGGCTGCGGCCATCCCTGAAAAGCACCACAGCCCGGTTGGTTTCCACATTGAAACCCGCATCAGGCTGGCTGACATCATTGGCCACAATCATATCAACATTTTTTTCAGTAAGTTTTTTTTCAGCGTATTGTTTGACATTGGTGGTTTCCGCCGCAAACCCGACCAACAGCGGCCTGTTTTCCTGTCTGCCCAACTCGGCAAGTATATCCGGATTTTTAGTCAGTTCAAGCACCATCGTGCCGCTGCCCTTCTTTATCTTGGTACTATTACGCTCCACAGGACGGTAATCCGCCACTGCAGCCGACTTGATCACCACGGAGCACTCTGCTAACCTGCTCATGACAGCGTCAAGCATCTCCCGGGCGCTGTTCACCGGCATAATCTCAACGCCTGACGGTGCATCAATGTTCACCGGGCCGCTGACCAGGATCACCCGCGCCCCCCGGCGCACTGCATTGCGGGCCAAGGCATAACCCATCCTGCCTGAGGAATGGTTGCTGATAAAGCGGACCGGATCCAGCTCTTCCCGGGTCGGGCCAGCCGTTATCATGATGGTCTCGCCGACAAGGTCTTTTGGGTAAAAGGCGGCCATGATCGTCTCAAAGATGGCTTCTGGTGACGCCAGCTTGCCGTCCCCCTCCCAGCCGCAGGCCAATGCGCCGCGCACCGGATCAGCAAACAGATACCCGAGCCGGCGCAGTTTGTCCTCATTTTCACGATAGATCGGATTGGTGTACATGTTGACATTCATGGCTGGCGCAATCAGCACCGGTGCCTTGGTGGCCATAACGGTCGTGGTCAGCATATCATCGGCAATGCCGTTGGCCACCTTGCCGATGAAGTTAGCTGTCGCCGGTACCACCGCCAGCAGGTCTGCGCGGTCAGCCAGCGAGATATGGCCAATATCGCGCTCGGAGATTAGATTGAACAGCTCAGTATGCACCGGGTTGGAGGAAAGGGCCTGGAAGGTCAATGGCGTGACAAACTCCTGTGCAGAACGGCTCATGATCACATGCACATCCGCGCCGGCCTTGGTCAGCAACCGCACCAGCTCAACCGCCTTATAGGCCGCAATTCCGCCCGTAACCCCCAGAATGATCCGTTTATCTTTCAGCATGATCCATTGCTCCTAAAAATACGGATTATGACGTTTTTCGTGACCAATCGTGGTGGCCGGGCCGTGTCCCGGATAAACCGTCACATCATCAGGCAGCACAAACAGTTTGCTGACGACCGACTCGATCAGCTGCGGGTATGAGCCACCCGGCAAATCTGTCCGGCCAATGGAATCGGCAAACAATGTATCGCCGGAAATTAGCTTCTTCTTTTCTTCAAAGTATAGTGAACAACCACCGGGGGTGTGCCCGGGTGTATGCAGCACCTTCATCTTGTGCTTGCCCAGCATGATCTCCATGCCGTCGGTCAGATAGCCGTCCGGTTCAGGAGAATTATCGCCAGGCAGGCCGTATGACCGGGCCACATCAGCTGCCCTTTTCAGCATTGGGGCGTCCGCTTCGTGAATCAGCAGCTTGGCGCCAAAATAATCCACCACGGCCCGATTACCGCCCACATGATCGAAATGACCGTGGGTATTGATAACATGGGTGATATTGAGCCGGCGCCTGTCCGCCGCCGCAATCACATGTTCAGCATCGCCGCCGGCATCGACGATAAACCCCTCACGGGTTGACTCACATCCGACTATGAAACAATTTACTGCCAATGGACCTACCTGGAGAATATCGATGATCATGCCTGTCTGACTCCTGATTTTTTCTATATTTAGCACAAGCCGACAACAATACCAAATTTATCTTATTTGACCTGTTGACAGCCTGCCACTACTGGGATACATTTTTAGCGGTCTGATACGCCAGTATGGCGCATCAGACAATATCTGCAAAAAGGAGAATAACATGGAACGTTGGGTATGCACCATTTGCCAGTATGTCTATGACCCCGCTGAAGGCGACCCGAATAATGGCATCGCCCCCGGCACATCTTTCGAGTCGCTTCCGGACGACTGGGCCTGCCCTCTCTGCGGAGCCGGCAAGGACGCTTTTGAAAAAGAGTAGTAAACGTTGACCGTTGCCCGGGGACCGTTGACCGTTTTTTTATCATAACGGACACGGAAACCGGAAAACGGTCACGAACTCCTACATCTCCACCCTTGTAACCACTCCCTGCAGCTTGGCGGCCGGCAGATTATTGAACTGTACAAAGTTGGGCGTAAGCTTTTTAATAATCGCAAACACCTTCCAGATCGGATTCATCGTCTTTATATCTTCGATGCCATAAAAAACCACTTTCTCATTTATGTTGTGTTCCTTCAGTATCTGTTCAATATCAAATACTTCCATGTAACCAGCCCTGACGCAGAAAACATCCAGGCCACTCCCTAGGCCGGTTCTAAGGTTGCACTTCAATCCAAAAGGTTCATCAGTTCTGAAAATAGAAATCAGTACATTACGTTCATAGACAATGTTACTGCGCACAGTACAGTGAACAAGATATGGCGGAATAACATTTGCTTCCTTGACAAAGAACAGACCTGTTCCGGCAATCCGTCCCTTGGCGTATATCTGCTCATAACTGACCAGATAGGTATCCAAATCCAAAGGCCGCATAGCCTGGTACAGCACACGCTGGCCATTAGTCCAAAGCAGGATCGCAGCAAGCGGCACTGATGCCAGGATCAAAGACCAGTATCCACCATGCGAAAGCTTGCTCAAGCAGGATGTCAAAAAGATCAAATCAAGCAAGGCAACGAATATGGCTAAAGGCACTTTCCATCTTTGCTGAGTCCTGGAGAAAATCATGATCATCATGATGCCGGTAATTGTCATAGTGCCTGTTACGGCAAGTCCGTAAGCTGCAGCCAGATTTTCCGACTTTTTGAAAAATACCATTATGAAGATAACCAGCAGCAGCAGAATCCAGTTTACAGAACCGATATATATCTGTGACTTCAGCATGCGCGAAGTATAATCAACCTTTAGCAAAGGCAGCATACGGGTTGTTATACCCTGGTACACTATTGAGAAAACACCGCTGATCAACGCCTGCGAAGCTATTACGGTAGCCATGATCGTAAGTAGCAGAAAAGGGATATAAAGCATCGGAACCTGTGACTGCACCATACTGAAAAGGATGTTTTTTGCATCTGGATGGGTCAGAATGAATGCACCTTGCCCCAGGTAGTTAATGACTAGAGCGACAAACACGGCATACCAAGCGCGCTTGACCGGCTTGCGCCCCAGATGCCCCATATCGGCATACAGCGCTTCGCCGCCAGTGGCACACAGGATTACCTCCGACAGTATGAAAAAACCGGCCAGGCCGTTATCGGCAATAAAATTCAAGGCATGATGAGGGCTTACAGCCGAGATAATTCCTGGATATGACATTAAAGAGACTGCACCGGATAGTGTTAGCGATAAAAACCAGATTAGCATTATCGGACCGAACGCGCCGGCCACCTTGTCACTGCCCTTGAATTGAAAGACAAACAAAACAACAGAAATAAGGCCGGCAACAAAAATCAATGTGCTCTGCGACAATCCACCAAGCCCTGGTATCAGCAAGACACCCTCTACCGCTGAAAGAATGCTGATAGCCGGAGTAATCACGCCATCCCCCATCAACAATGCAACACCAACATAGGCCAGCAGCGAGACAAAAGCTATCTGACGCCCAGGTTTGAGCATACGGACAAGAATCTCGCGCAGAACAATGGTGCCGCCCTCTCCATTACGGCTCAAACTCATGGCCAACATGGCATACTCAAGATTTACAAGTAGAATTAAAGTCCAGATGATCAGCGAAATAATGCCCAGAATATTTTCTCGCGTAGGACTGGTTAAGGCAAAAATAACCGTAAGGGTATAAATTGGGCTGGTACCGATATCACCGAAAACCAGCCCCATTGACTTTATAATACCGCCTACAACAGAATCTTCCTGCTTATGAACCATGCAAACCCCTGCAACGCTAAGATATGGCAAATAAAAAGCGGCATTTCAAGCCGCTTAATATATAAACCATGACAACATATTTTACCATACTAGAATGAGTATCGCTCAAACCTTCGCAGATGCCGGAATCATGTGCTCCAACAACAGATTATGCCCAAACAAACAGGGCGTTGAAAAACGTCATGAGGAAGGTCGGATGCAAGGCGCACGGAACAGAGCAACCGAGGCATAACAGTTAGTTTGCCGAGGTTGGGAGTACCGCGCAACGCAGCAGATGGCTCTCCGCAGTAGTTTTTAAATGCCCTGTTAAACTACATCTCCACCCGGTTCACCACTCCCTGCAACTTGGCAACCGGCAGACTGTAAAACTGGACAAAATTCGGGGTCAGCTTCTTAATGGCAGCAAAGACCTTCCAGATCGGGTTGGCCGTCTTGATATCCTCTACGCCGTAGAACACAACCTTTTCCATGATGCCGTTGTCCTTGAGCATCTGTTCTATATCAAACACCTCCATATAGCCCGCCCGCACGCAGAATGTATCCAAGCCCGTCCCCAGACCTTCTTTAAGTAAGCATTCAACCCCCAGCGGCTCGTCCGTAGTGGCAATCGAGATCAGCACATTACGCTCATAGACAATGTTGCTGCGGATCGTGCAATGCACCAGATAAGGCGGCACCACGGAAAATTCTTTCACAAAGAACAGACCGGTGCCGGCAATGCGCCCCCTGGCATAGATCTGCTCGTAGCTCACCAGGTAGGTCTCCATATCCAGTGGTCGCATGGCCCTGTATAGCGCCCGCTGACCCCTGGTCCAGATCAGGATTACGGCAAACGGTACTGCAGCAAGCACCAGCGACCAATAGCCGCCATGGGGCAGCTTGTTCAGACAGGCCGTCAGGAACAGCAGATCGATTAGTGTAACAAAGACGGCCAGCGGCACCTTCCACTTTTTCTGGGTACGCGAAAAAATCATGATCATCATGATGCCGGTGATGGTCATGGTACCGGTTACGGCAAGGCCGTAGGCCGCCGCCAGATTTTCGGACTTGCGGAACAGGATCATAATGAAGATCACCAGCACCATCAGCAGCCAGTTGACAGAACCGATATAGATCTGAGATTTGAGCCAGCGCGAGGTATAGTCAACCTTGAGCAGCGGGAGCATGCGGGTCGTAATCCCCTGGTAGACGATCGAATAGACACCGCTGATCAGGGCCTGCGATGCGATGACTGTAGCCATGATAGTCAGGACAAGAAACGGTATGTACAGCAGCGGGACCTGTGACTGAACCATGCCGAACAGGATGTTTTTGGCATCCGGATGGGTCATGATAAAGGCTCCCTGCCCCAGGTAATTCAAGACCAGGGCGACAAAAACCAGATACCAGGCATTTTTTACCGGTTTGCGCCCCAGATGTCCCATATCGGCATACAGCGCTTCCCCTCCGGTGGCGCACAGGATGACCTCCGACAGGATGAACAGACCGGCTATACCGTTATGGGCCATGAAATTGAAGGCATGATGCGGACTGATTGCCGACACAATGCCGGGAGCAGAAATGATTGATACGGCACCGGACAGCGCCAGCGAGACAAACCAGATCATCATGATCGGGCCAAAGGCGTTGGCCACCTTGTCGGTACCCTTGAACTGAAACACAAACAGGAAAAAGGCAATCAGTGCTCCAGTAGTAATCAGCGTGCCCTGTGACGTGCCGTCCATACCGGGTATCAGCAACGTGCCTTCCACAGCCGAGAGTATACTGATGGCTGGGGTGATCACACCGTCCCCCATCAGCAGTGCTACACCCAGATATGAAAGAAATGTAACAAAGGCGACCTGGCGACCGGACTTGACCATGCGCACCAGTATCTCGCGCAGCACGATGGTCCCGCCTTCGCCGTTACGGCTCAGGCTCATGGCCAGCATGGCATATTCAAGATTAACCAGGATGATCAGGGTCCAGATAATCAGCGAGATAATACCGAGGATATTTTCCTGTGTGGGCTTGGTTAAAGCGATGATGACCGTCAGGGTATAGATCGGGCTGGTGCCGATGTCACCGAACACCAGCCCCATTGACTTGACGACGCCGCCCCAGAAAGAGCCGTTTGAATCCGTCTTCACCGTAATGACCTCCGCTGTGTTTGCAGGGCCGACCGCAATAAAAAAGCCACTAGCATCTGCCAGCAGCCAAAACAATTGCTGTCATGCCCTTCCATATGCCTACGAGGTTAGCTGTCGGGCTGGAGATTGGAAGTTCTCCTCCTGAAACCAGAATTTGCCCCTGTTGAATGGGTCCCCCGCATCCATGGCTTGCATGGATCTCGGCTGCTTTTTTTAATTTATCGTACTCCTGAAGTTTATATTGTCAACAGGAGATTTTTTTAGCGTTTATAGGTTGTATTCTGCGCCTGAAAATTGCTAATCTTCTGCATCAATCAACTGTTGGAGCAGCTCAGATCATGTCAGAAAAAATTGTCGCCTTTAAAGTCGACGTGGATACATATGCCGGCACCCGTGATGGAGTTCGGTCCCTGCTGGAGGATATGGGGCGCTTCGGCATCCATGGAACCTTCTATTTTTCCATGGGACCGGACAACACCGGCAAGGCGCTGCGGCGCATCTTCACCCGCAAGGGGTTTCTGCAAAAAGCGCTGCGTTCCGGCGCACCTTCCGCCTACGGCATCAAGACCATGCTGTACGGTGTGCTGCTGCCGCCGCCGATGATCGCCGAATCGTTGCCGGATATACTGCGCAAGACAGAGGAGCAGGGACATGAGACCGGCATCCACTGCTGGGACCACGTAAAATGGCACGACTACCTCTACCGCTTTACCAAAGCGGAAACCGCAGGCGAACTCAACAAGGCCGCGACGCTGTTCAACAGCATCCTCGGACACCGGGCCGCCAGCACAGCCGCCCCGGGCTGGACCGCCTCCCCTGATTCCCTGGCTGTCCAAGACAGCATGGGGCTGGCCTATTGCAGCGACAGCCGCGGCACATCCCCCTTCTATCCGGTCATGTCCGGACAGAGATTCGCGACCCTGCAGATCCCCACCACCATGCCCACGGCCGACGAGATCCTCGGCCAGAACGGCATTACACCGGACAACATCCACCAATATTATCTCTCTAACCTGAAAAGCGGACTGAATGTCATCACCATCCACGCCGAGCTGGAGGGGGGCGCCATCAGGCCAGCATTCAACAGGCTGTTGACAGGGCTCGGACAGGCGGGCATCCGCTGCATCACGCTGGCAGAAGCAGCAAATTCCGTAAAAAACGCTCCGTGCTGCACGATGTACATGGGCGAACTGCCGGGCAGGGCCGGACAGGTGGCCATCCAGGGAGACGAGTACCCATGATATGCCGTTATTTCAGGGTCAACCAGGCAGACATTGTCTACATCAAATTCATCACCGAGGCCTATGAGGGGATGAATGTAATGAGCACGATAGACAGCAGGGAGGGGATCATCCGTATCGCCATCATGCCCGGATTTGAGCAGGATATGGACGCACTGCTGGCGGAACTGTCCCGGCAGGTAAGAATGGAACCGGTGGAGTGGACCGATGAAATGGTTTTTTAGCCTGTCTTTTTTGTTATACCTGGCATTGTGTGTTGCCCCTGCCACGGCTTCCGTGCTGCCCGGCATTGATGTGCTGGCATCGCGCCGCTTTGATACGCTGAGGGGAAAACGTGTCGGCCTGATCACCAACCACACCGGACGCAACACTAAAGGCACCAGCACCATCGACATACTGTATCAGGCGCCGGACGTCCGACTGACAACCCTGTTCAGCCCGGAACACGGCATTCGTGGCAAATCCGACGTCAAACTGGATTCCGGTGTGGACAGCCGCACCGGCCTGCCCATCTACAGCCTATATGGCAAAACATGCCGCCCGACCCCTGACATGCTTAAAAACATCGATGTGCTGGTCTTTGATATCCAGGATATCGGCACCCGTTTCTACACCTACATCGGCACACTTTCCCTGGCCATGAGGGCCGCCAAGGCCGCCGGCATCCCCTTTGTTGTGCTGGACCGCCCCAACCCGATTAACGGCGTCACTGTTGCCGGCGCCATACCGGACAAACTGCCGCCGGAACGCAAAAGCGGCTGCGGCGCCATCACCTGCATCCACCCCATTCCCACACGCCACGGCATGACTGTGGGAGAACTGGCCCGCCTTTTCAACAGCGAATTCGGCATCGGCTGCAGGCTCAGCGTTGTGCCGATGCATGGCTGGAAACGCCACATGCATCTGGACGAAACCGGGCTGCAATGGATCAATCCCTCTCCCAACATGAAAAGCCTGGATGCCGCCCTGCTCTATCCGGGACCCGGCACGTTGGAAACCACCAGCCTCTCGGTTGCCCGCGGCACTGCCGAACCGTTCGAGATGTACGGTGCGCCCTGGGTAAACGCCGAAACGGTTTTAAAAAACCTGCAGGCACGCCAACTAAGTGGCATCACATTCCAGACCTGCAGCTTTGTGCCCACAGCACCAGGCCACTCGCACAAGGGCAAAACCTGCTACGGTATCCGCATCACCAGCATCGACAGGCACAAAATTGATCCCGTGCTTGTCGGCCTTCACATGGCCCAGGCCTTTTACCAGACACATCCGCAGCAGTTCAAACGCTATGAAGGATTCAAAACAGAAGTTGGTGACAGTGATGTCTGGGATCTGCTTACGACAAAAGCCGGAAAACCGGAAGAAATTGTTGGACAATGGCGCGGTGAACTGGAAGAGTTTGGCAAGATCAGGCAAAAATACCTGATGTACTGAAATCTGCTGAACACCGTAATCGCCTGATTACGTGACGCGTAGCCCGGAAGAACCGGGGCCCGCACGCCTCCGCTACGTGACATGCAGCTCACACTGTTGGCCCTATGCCTGATTGCAGATTTATATAATGAAACCAAAGGCAGAGGCTTCCGGGCAAACAAGGCATGGAGGCGTAACGGATTCAGGCAAGAGCAACACTTTTACCGAGTTACTCCGATGGAGCCGGCAAAATCAACACCTGCAACCCTCTCCCCTCACCTGAAATATAGACAAAATCTATTGCTGACTGCCCGCCATCCGGCACAATGCCCCGGTAATCCTGCATGAATTCAAAGCGGAATAGCCTGATCCTGCTATCGTCAGGCAGGTCATGCGACTGAGCCAACTCCTGACGCTTCGGCCAGCGGCACTGCTGCTTCCGGTCGTCAATAAAGGCCGGCAGCCGCCCCTGCAGCGGCATTTCGCAACTGCAGTAGTCAAAAAACAGGGTATCATACAGCAGCGACCTCGCCTCTTCAGACAGTAACTGGCCGCACAGCTCGGCAAACAGTTCGTATAGGCGCCGAGTAGCGCGACCGGACAGGTCAAGCGTATGGGCAGAGTGCGCCAGACGGTCAAACAACGCACTGAAGGTCATCCTCTGCTGCATGAACCGCAGACTGTGGTGAAAACCACCATGATTGTAGAACAGATCCAGCAGACGCCCGACGGTTTCTACCCGGCAGATATCGGCGTAGCCCAGCCAGGGTGTGGCCAGGATGGTATAAGGGGTGTTGCCCGAATAGCGGTATCCCAGCTTGTTGGCAATCTCCCGCATGGGCGCCCCCTTCAGCACCTTGAGCGGTTCGATCTGGATCATATGGGGCCTCAGTTCAGCAACGACCTGCAGGGAGCTCAGCAAGCCGGCATACTCCTCACCCGGCAGACCTGCCACCAGATCAAGATGGATTTCGACAGCGGTTTCCTCTCTCAGGCGTTTTACATTGGCACAGATTGCCGCCAGATTTGACTTTCTGTTGACCTGTTCCAACGTTTCCTGCGATGCCGACTGAATCCCGATTTCAAAGTGAAAAACTCCGGCAGGCACCCGGCTGAGCAACGTCAAGTTATCGTCCGTAAGCAGATCGGCAGCTATTTCGAAGTGAAAGCGGCTGCTTTGGTTGTTTTCCAGGATAAACAGCCAGATATGGTTGGCCCGCCGGCTGTCAAAATTGAAGGTACGGTCCACAAACTTTATTTGAGACGTATTATGCCGCATCAACCAGCCAAGATCACTTTCGATGCGCGCCATTGAAAAGGAACGCACCGCACCTTCAACTGATGACAGACAAAAGGCGCAGGAAAATGGACAGCCGCGGGAGGTCTCATAGTAGGTCAGCGGCCGGGACAGATCAACCAGCCCGGCAGTGAACGGCGAGGGGATCTGATCCAGCTCCAGCGGCTTTTTGCTGAGCGGCCCGGTTGCGATATCGACCCCGTCCCTGAAAAACAGGTTCTCTATCGCAGCAAAGGACTTGTCAACGTTTTCAAGACGTTCAGGATTCTGTTTGAACACATTGAGTTGTTCCAGCAGTTTTCTGAAAACCAGCTCCCCCTCGCCCTTAATGACAAAATCCACGGCAGGATGTTCGTGCATCAGTTCAAACACGCCGAATGACGCCTCCGGACCGCCAAGCACAATGCGCGTATCGGCGGATATCTGCTTGATGTCTGCTGCAAGTTTGAGGGTCTGTTCGATATTCCAGATGTAGCAGGAAAAAGCGACCACCTCAGCCCCATAGGACATAATGCGTCTCAGCAATGCATGGTGTTGTTCATTGACCGTCAATTCGCATATGTCCACATCCACATCATCCAGATTGCTGCAGCATGAAGCAATACAGGGCAGTGCCAGGGAAGCGTGTGAGTATTTGGCATGGAGGGTCGTCAGCAGTACATGCATCTTCATTTCAAATGCGCCTCTTGCGGTGTGTAATAAAATAGTCGGGGGCATTACGCTCAGAATCGTATGGCATAACGTCCATCAATCAAGTCAATACGTGTCTTCATCGGTAAAGACAGCCGGTTCATCTCGGAAATCACCTGCAAGGCCTGTTGTCCCTTGAGCAACCGGGGCTGAAAATGCACCCGCCGGCTTAACACGTCCAGCGGTAGGACTTCCGCCTCGCGACGACCATGGCCCAGACGCAGCCTGACCATAGCGCCGTACTCGGCCGTCCTGCTCTTGCTGGCAAAAGCAAAGTTACCCAGGCTGTAAAAAATGATGCCGTTGCGAAACCTCTCCACACCCTGCAGCACATGGGGGTGATGGCCGATCACAGCATCGGCCCCGGCAAGAATCGCCTTGCGGGCCGCCGCCCGTTGATAGGCCTGCACCTTGCCGCTTCCCTCTTTGCCCCAATGGAAAGAGACAATTACATAATCCGCTTCTTTGCGGGCAGCAGAAATATCCGGCACAAAATACTGCTCATAACCAGGCGCCGTGCCGGCCCGGCGAGGGCCCGCAAAAAACTCCGTCGGCTGGGTCAGGGAGTACCCCAGAAAGGCCACCTTTTTGCCTTTGACTTCAAAAACAGCACTCTTCCGGGCTTCGATCAAACTCTTCCCAGCCCCTATCCACGCCACATCAGCCTTATCCAGACTGACCAAGGTTTCCGACAGTGCCCCGGCGCCATAATCCATGATATGATTGTTGGCCAGTGTAACCACATCAAATCCGGCATCGGCAAGCGCCGTGGCAACTTCTGGCGCCCCCCGAAAACGGAACTTTTTACCGGTGTATTCTCGCCCCCCCTTCCCCAGAGGAGACTCAAGGTTTGCTAGATTAATGTCTGCTGCAGCCAGTTCACCTTTTACAGCCTCAAAAGGATAAGCATACCCCCTGGCCTTGATATCATTAGCCCACCGGCCGGCCAGCATGACATCGCCCACAGCATTGATGACAATGTCGCCCGCCATGGGCATGCGGACGCAGGAAAAACAAATCGACAGAACAAGAATTGATCGCAATATCAGATGGTTCATAAGGCTCTTTTGCATTGACGGAATAACGGCACGGTGCTAATAAATAACATTTAAACCATAAAAAACAAAGGCGATAACGATTATGCTGGACACCAAATACATCCGGGAAAATCTCGAAGAAGCTGAAAAAAGTCTGTTAACACGGGGGGGAACGGCATATCTGACCGGTTTCCGCGAGCTAGACGAAAAACGCAGGCAATTGCTTAAGGAAGGTGAATCCCTTAAAGCATTGCGTAATTCAGTTACTGATGAAATCGCCAAGATCAAGGACAAAAGCCAGGCCCAGGACAAGATTTTGCAGATGCGTGAGGTTTCCGCAAAAATCAAAACGCTTGATGAAGAGCTGAAGCAAGTTGACGAACAGCTGACCGCATTTCTGTTAACCGTGCCGAATATACCACACAAGAACACACCCGTGGGCACTTCAGAAAACGACAATGTCGTAACAAGAAGCTGGGGCACACCCGGCAGTTTCAGTTTCACTCCCAAACCCCACTGGGAGATCGGTGAGCAGCTGGGCATTCTAGATTTCGAGTGTGGGGCTAAACTCACCGGGGCACGTTTTACCCTGTACCGCGGCGCAGGCGCACGCCTGGAGCGCGCCCTGATAAATTTCATGCTCGACCTGCACACCGGAGAAAACGGTTATGAAGAGATGCTGCCCCCCTTCATGGTTAACCGTGACAGCATGACCGGTACCGGACAGCTGCCCAAGTTCGAGGAAGACCTGTTCAAGCTGGTAGACCCGGACTATCTGCTGATACCAACCGCCGAGGTGCCGGTGACCAATATTCACCGTAACGACATTCTCAAAAAGAGCGATCTGCCGATCAAATACACCGCCTACACCCCCTGTTTCAGGCGTGAGGCTGGTTCATACGGCAAAGACACCCGCGGCCTGATCCGCCAACACCAATTCAACAAGGTTGAGCTGGTCAAATTCAGCCACCCCTCCGAATCTGACGCAGAACTGGAAAAGCTGACCAACGACGCGGAAAAGGTATTGCAGCTGCTGGAAATCCCCTACAGGGTCATGGCGCTTTGCACCGGCGACATCGGCTTTTCCGCAGCCAAGACCTATGACATTGAAGTATGGCTGCCCGGCCAGAACTGTTACCGCGAAATTTCATCCTGCAGCACGTTCGGCGACTTCCAGGCCCGACGCGCCAACATCAGGTTCCGCGAAGACGAGAAATCGAAACCGGAGTTCGTGCATACACTCAACGGATCTGGCCTGGCTGTCGGCAGGACGCTGGTGGCCATCCTGGAGAACTATCAGCAGGCAGACGGCAGCGTCATCATTCCACCTGCTTTGAGAAACTATATGGGCGGTCTGGAGCGCATTGCCGCTAAATAGTTTGAAATCGTGAAAAAGTTATGTTATATAACTGCACTCAATTTTCTGGAGAGGTGGCCGAGCGGTTTAAGGCAGCGGTCTTGAAAACCGCCGAGTGTAACAGCTCCGTGAGTTCGAATCTCACCCTCTCCGCCATTTTACAATCCAAAGCAGTACAGCAAAATAGAGAAACCCGCTAGAAATAGCGGGTTTTTTGTCATTTAACGTTCACCTATGTCCATTGGGACATATCGATATATGGCATACCTGGTGGTACATTTTTAGGAGAGATACTCCTGTCCCAAAAACAGATACCCCCAGAAGGTGGTTTATGGCACTGACTATTAAGGCACGCAATCCCATTTAAATTCTGCTTCATAGCTCAAACCCACCTTGATTTATGCGGCTTTTTGTTTTGCAGGCTTCCAATCATCAGACCTTCATCTCAAAGGCAACTATGGACATTTTTGCAGTCATAGCTGAACGTAAAATAAAATCAGCCATGGAAAAGGGGGAATTCGACAACCTTTCCGGCCATGGCAAGCCTTTGGAAATGGAAGATCTGTCCGGGGTGCCTGCAGAACTCCGCATGGCGTACAAAGTGCTCAAAAATGCCGGTTGCCTGCCGCCGGAGATTGAGTTATCCAACGAAGTGGAATCATTGCGCAGGCTGGTCATTTCTCTGGAAGAAGGTGAAGAGCGCTCGCAGAAATCACGCGAATTGAACTACAAGCTGATGAAACTGGAGATAACCCGCAAACGCCCACTGAACCTGGACCTGCTGCCGGAATACCAGCAGAAGATGCTGCAAAAGCTTTCTGAATAACCTGATTGCACATCAAGCCCAACCCTATGTTTACAGCCAGTTAATCCCATTCCGTCACACATGCGTAGTCACTACGGCATTCAACCGCATGATCCGAGGATTCAAAAAAAGTACCTTTAAAACCAATATCATGCTATTTTCTCAAGCTATGTATCAGATGCGCATGCTGCTCAGGCACGCATGATAGCAGACGTAAAACGGAGGAAATCAATATGTGTGGAATTGTAGGATATATAGGATCACAGGAAGCCACCCCCATCATTATTGAGGGTTTGAAAAAACTTGAATACCGCGGTTATGACTCGGCAGGTGTAGCCACGCTTGAAAACGGTAAATCCGGCATCCGCCGCAGTGAAGGCAAACTGGTTAACCTGGAAAAGCTGCTGAGAGACCAACCCTTGACCGGCGTCATCGGTATTGGTCACACCCGCTGGGCGACCCACGGCCGGCCGTCCGAGATTAACGCCCATCCTCACAAGGCCGGCCCGATCATCGTTGTTCACAACGGCATCATCGAAAACTATCTGGCGCTGCGGGAAATGCTGAGAAATGAAGGGCACGAGTTCAGCAGCGAGACTGACACGGAAGTGATCTGCCACCTGATTGATAACACACTTAAGGTGGAGCCGGATTTTGAACAGGCGGTGATCAAATCGCTGGCTCAGCTGCAGGGGGCTTATGCCATTTGTGTGCTGAACGAAAACATGCCCGGCACCCTGATTGCCGCAAAAATGGGTTCCCCCATGGTAGTTGGACTCGGTGACAAGGAGTTCTTCGTTGCTTCGGATATTCCGGCCATCCTGAGCCATACCCGGGAGATGGTTTTCATGGAGGATGGGGAGATGGTGATCTGCCGTGACGGCAACGCCTCTTTCTATACCACTACCGGCGCACCGATTGAAAAGAAACCACGCCATATTGACTGGTCTCCGCTGATGGCTGAAAAAGGCGGCTTCAAGCACTTCATGCTCAAGGAGATACACGAGCAGCCGCGGGCAGTGCGGGACACCATCGCCGGGCGGCTTCTGGACAAGCATGGTGACGTTTACCTGGAGAACATGAACTTTACGGATCAGCAGTTGGCCGACATCCGGCGCATCATCATTATCGCCTGCGGCACCTCCTGGCATGCCGCCCTGGTTGGTAAATTCTACATCGAAGGCTACTGCCGCATACCGGTCGAAGTGGATATCGCCTCGGAATTCCGCTACCGAAATCCGGTTATTGATCAGCATACGCTGGCGATAGTTATCTCACAGTCCGGCGAGACCGCCGACACCCTGGCCGCCCTGCGCGAGGCCAAATCCAGAGGCGCCATGAACATGGCCATCTGCAATGTGGTCGACTCATCCATCGCCAGAGAATCCGCCGGCGTCATCTATACCCATGCCGGCCCGGAAATCGGCGTGGCCTCGACCAAGGCTTTCGTCACCCAGTTGACCGCCCTGTACATGTTCACCATCCGGCTTGGCCGGGCCATTGGCACGCTTGAACAGCAGCAGGGTAGCGAGATGATCGCTGCCCTCAAAAAACTGCCGGCCATGCTGGAAAAGAGCCTGAAACTTGACGGCGTCACAGAAAAGATCGCCAAAAAATACATGAATGCGCAGGATTTCCTCTACCTGGGTCGCGGCAAGAATTTCCCCATCGCCCTGGAGGGGGCGCTCAAGCTGAAGGAAATATCCTATATCCACGCGGAGGGCTACCCGGCCGGCGAGATGAAACATGGTCCAATTGCGCTGATTGACGAAAATGTGCCGGTTGTCATGCTTGTGCCACGCAACAGCGCTTTTGACAAGACACTCTCCAACATGGAAGAGGTCATTGCCCGCAGCGGCAGGGTCATAGCCCTGTGCAGCAGAGACGATGAAGAGGTCAAAGGGCGGGCTGAAGACACCATCGAGATTCCGGCCCTGAATGAAGATCTGGATCCCCTGCTGTTATCGGTGCCACTGCAACTGCTCTCCTACCATGTGGCCGTGCTGAAAGGCACCGACGTGGATCAGCCGCGTAATTTGGCGAAGTCCGTCACAGTGGAATAACAAAGCACCACTTTACTATTATCAAAACACACCATTTTACAAAACAAAAAAGGCCACATCATCAGATGCGGCCTTTTTCACTTCTTCTGTTAAGAAAGAATTACTTTGCAGCAGGAGCAGCAGCGTCAGCCTTAGGAGCTTCTTCTTTCTTTACTTCTTTTTTTGCTTTCTTTGCTTTTTTAGCTTTTTTAGCTTTTTTAGCTTTCTTTTCTACTTTTTTCTCAGCAGCAGGAGCAGCAGCGTCAGCTTTTGCAGGAGCAGCAGCAGGCTCAGCAGCGAAAGCTACAGCAGCGAAAGAAACAGCTACGAGAGTTGCAACGATTGAAGATACGATCTTTTTCATTTGGACTTCCTCCAGTATAATTTTAACAACCTGTGCGTACTAATTGCAGAGGTTGTGCCAATTTTTAAAGTTTATTTTAACGGACTGTTTTTACTCAATTTTTATATAGCATGGACTGCAACGCCTGAGATTTTCAAAACCACCTACACCTCATATGCGGTATAAACCACCGCTGATCTGCCAATGCAACCCTATGGCAACCTTCGGACCATTGTGCTAATCTCTCCGCCAATACACACCATAAGGAAACAGACTTGGCACTGATAACACTGCGTAACATATCCCTGGCCTTTGGGGGCCCTCCCCTGTTTGACAGCATCAACCTACAAATTGAAACGGGAGACCGGCTATGCCTGCTGGGACGCAACGGCAGCGGCAAATCAACCCTTTTAAAGCTGATCGACGGCAGGCTGAAGACCGATGAAGGCGAAATTCAGCGGCAGCAGGGCCTGAAGGTTGCTCTGGTCTCACAGGAGGTACCAGATGATCTTTACGGTTCTGTATTTGACATTGTTGCAGCCGGCATGGGCAAGGCGTCGGAGCTCTTGGCAGAATACCACCATGTCGCCCACCAGATTGCCCTGAAATGCGATGATAAACTGCTTGAAAGGCTGGAAGCCCTGCAAAAGGAACTGGAGGAAAGCGGCGGCTGGCATCTGCATCAGGAGGTAGAGCGGATCCTGTCCAGACTGGAGCTGGAAGCGGATGCAGATTTCTCAACGCTTTCCGGTGGCACCAAGCGCCGGGCACTGTTGGCGCGGGCGCTGATATCCGCACCAGACATCCTGATGCTGGACGAGCCGACCAACCATCTGGATATTGAGACGATTACCTGGCTGGAAGATTTTTTATCAAAACAGGTCAAGACCGTACTGTTCGTCACCCATGATCGCGCCTTTGCCCGCCGCATGGCCAACCGGGTGGCGGAACTTGACCGCGGCAGGATTTACGCCTTCGCCTGCGGTTACGATGCCTTTGTTGAACGCCGTGAAGAACTGCTGGCAGCCGAGATCACTCGCCAGGCACTGTTCGACAAGAAACTCGCCCAGGAGGAAGCCTGGATACGCCAGGGCATCAAGGCGCGACGCACCAGAAATGAAGGCCGGGTCAGGGCGCTAAAGAGGTTGCGGGAAGAGTTCCGCCAGCGTCGTGAACGACAGGGCACGGCCCGCATCCAGTTGCAGGAGGCAGAGCGCTCGGGTAGACTGGTGGCAGAGGCGGAGGACGTGGTTTTCGGCTACACAGGAACACCGGTCATCAGCGGCATGAATACAACGATCATGCGCGGCGACAAGATCGGCATCATTGGCCCCAACGGTTCTGGCAAGAGTACACTATTAAAGCTGTTACTGGGGGAGTTGGCGCCCACCAAAGGTTGCATCAAACTGGGCAGCCGGCTGGAGGTGCTCTATTTTGACCAGATGCGCGAGCAGCTGGATCTGGAAAAAAGCGTTCAGGAGAATGTCGGCGAAGGTAATGACACCCTGGAAATCAATGGTATCAGAAGACATATCATCGGTTATCTGCAGGATTTCCTGTTTTCTCCGGAACGGGCGCGCAGCCCTGTCAGCATCCTTTCCGGCGGTGAACGCAACCGGCTGATGCTGGCCAAGTTGTTCACAAAACCATCCAATGTGCTGGTGATGGACGAGCCGACCAACGACTTGGATGCCGAAACCCTGGAACTGTTGGAAGACCTGTTATCCGAATACTCCGGCACATTATTGTTGGTCAGCCATGATCGAGAATTTCTGAATAATGTTGTCACCAGCACGCTGGTCATGGAAGGCAATGGCCGTGTCAGCGAATATGTCGGTGGATACGATGACTGGTTGCGGCAGTCCGCAAACAGTGTGCGCCCGGATCAGACAGTGGCCAAGCCAGCCGCGGAAAAACCGCGCCGACAGACCGAGCGCCCCCGCAAACTGTCCTACAAGGAGGAACGGGAGCTGGAGACATTACCAGACCAGATCGCCGCCCTTGAGAATGAACAGGAGACACTGCACAATACACTGGCAGACCCGGCCTTTTACAAAAGCGCCGGCGCTGAAGTGTCTGTCCTGAATAAAAGACTGGAAGAGCTGGAAAGTGAGTTGGCGGGGTACTACCAGAGATGGGAAGAACTTGAAGCACTAAAAGGGGGCACAGCCTGACATTTCGGTAATTGTCAGGCTGTGCCTCTACCAGGTTTCTACTTTTTCTGACCCTCTGCATTCATCTGTTTGATGATGCCATCGGTGGCATCCTTCAGATCAATGCCACTGGCCATATAGAGCATGGTGCGTTTCACCAGCACAAGCGTCAGCCCGTTGGCCTTGCCGTAATCTGCAGCCACCTTCTCCACCAGGGTGCCAAAGTTTTTATCCAACTCAGCCTGCAAAGCCTGCAGCTGTTTGTCGGCCTGCATGGCATCTTTTTGCAGGGCCTCAAATTTCTTCTGCAGGGCCTTGCCCTTTTTCTGGAACTCCTTTGATCTGGCAGCGCGCTCTTCGGGACTCAGCTTGGCAAAAGTGCCCTGAAGCGCGGCATTTTGCTTCTCGATCCTGGTGCGGCGTCCCAGAAACTCTTTCTGGAATTTTTCCTGCTTGGCCTTTATCTGGGCAAAAGAAGACTTACCCAGCTCTGATTCTGCCGTGAGTTTGCCCATATCTACATAACCAATCCGGATCTGTGCAGCTGCCGGTATCGTTGGGGCACTCGGGACGACTGGCACCGTTTTGGTCTGCGTGGGCGCGGACGGCATCGCCGGACTAGCCGCAACACTGCCTTTATCGGCAGGCTTGGATTCAGCGGCAAACACCACCCCGCTAAAACCCGCCATTAATGCTGTCAACACAACTGCCTTAAAAACCATTTTTTTCATGTAAACCTCTTTTGCAGGTCTGGCCTGCGGTTATTTTGGTATCATTCCTGTCCAGACCTATGCCGGACAACCAGCCGCACGATGTTGTTTTCATTTTCACGGCGGTAATATATCTCGTCACAGAATTTACGGATAAAGTAAACACCCAGCCCCCCCACTTCTCGCTCCATAATATCTGATGTGGTATCCGGCTCTGGCAGGGAGAGCATATCGAAAGGCTTGCCGCTGTCTGCGATTTCAACAACAAACAGGTCTCCTTCCCACCCGCAGGAAAACTTTACCTGTCCACTCCCCTTGGGGTAGGCATGGTTGCAGACATTGACAAAGGCTTCTTCGATCGCCACCAGCAAACCCATTTTACGTTTAATGTCCAGGCCAAACAGATCTGCCTTTTCCTCAATAAAAACGGTCACGTCATCAAGCAATTCAACATGTGCATCAAATGTGGCAGTTGTAAACTCCATAATCACCTCACCCCAATACTCCCAAGGCATCCGCCAGCGAACCATGCATCGGGAAAATCGTCCCGAACCCGGACATGTCAAACACATCTCGGACTGTACCGGTTACGTTGACAAAAATAAGTTGCCCGCCTTTTGACTTTAAGGCCTTGGCAATCGTCAGGATGCTGCGCAGGCCGGCACTGCTGATGTATTCAAGCAAGGCCAGGTCAACGACAAGCACAGTATCACCGACGGCTATCAGCCCGCTCATCCTGTCCTGGAACACGGGGGCCGTCAGCGCATCCATCCTGCCGCTTACAGTAACCACAGTGACATTGTTTTCCTGCCTGCTCTGAAAATCCATAACGCCTTCCCACCTTAATCCATTACTTGAATTTGATTGCCGCTATTGCTTGCCTGGTGCCGCCTTGACCACATTGGGCGTCCCTTCCGCCCCCAGATATACGACAGTCATTTTTACCGGAACAGTGCCGGTATTTTTACCATTATGCAGTGTATCCACGACTTCGAAAATCACATCACCGGCGGCATATGTCCGCTTCATGCCGTTTTCCAGCTCCACAGCAATGCTGCCGGACACAACATAGGCGTACACAGGCACCGGGTGTTTATGCCAACCGGTTTCCGCGCCGGGCGCCAGCTCTACATCCACCAGCGTAACTTCAGCCTTGTCCGTGCCGGGGTAAACGATCCGGCTGCCATTGCCGGTCACCATGCTTTTGCCCAGCACCCTGGCAGTAACCCCTGATTTGTAATCAGCGCCGTAACCGGCAGAAACGACGAGCAGAACCGTTACAAAACAGGTTGTTGCAAATACGTTGCGCAGATTCACCATACAGCCCATAAGTATCCCCTCCCGCAAAAAATAAACATACAACCCGAAGCATAATTTCTGCAAGACAAATTGATATAAAACTCATGCATACAAACTGCAGCTATGCAGACACCTGTATCTGAGCAGAGCGTCTCTGTTCGATGACAACCCATCGAAATAAAACTGCTTGACTTTGCTGAGGACATTTCTCTATGATTTAAAAACTATATTCAAAGGCATTGAAGAGGAGTAGTAGCTGTTCCAGCTTTACAGAGAGCCGGTGGTTGGTGCGAACCGGTAAGCATGGCCAGTGAACTCGCCTTGGAGCCGTTTTGGTGAAAAAAGTCAGCCAAAGACGTTCATCCGCGTCAAGGATGCAATGAGGTTTGCAACTGCATTTGATTTATGCAGCATGCAGACAAATCAGGGTGGTACCGCGAACCAGCTCAAAGCCTTCGCCCCTTTTCGGGATGAAGGCTTTTTTATTTTGCGGCAACAGTGAAAGGAGTGAGCAGATGACAAAGAAAGACAGTAAGGCCGAGCAACCACGCATCATCAGGATATTCGACACAACGCTCAGGGATGGCGAACAGGCCCCCGGCAACAGTATGAACATAGAAGAGAAACTGCGTATTGCCAAGCAGCTGCAAAAACTGAACGTGGATGTGTTTGAGGCTGGATTTCCGATTGCCTCGGAGGGCGATTTCGAGGCGGTCAAGCTTATCGCCCAGTCCATCAAGGGGCCGCAGATCGCCGGTCTCTGCCGTTCTAACGACAAGGATATCGACCGGGCCTGGGAGGCGTTGAAGTATGCCGGTGAGCGGGGACGCATCCACACCTTCATCGCCACTTCGGATATCCACATGCAGTACAAGCTGAGGATGGAACCGGGCAAGGTACTGGAAGCGGCCGTTAAGGCCGTCAAAAGAGCCAGGTCCTACACCGCCAACGTGGAGTTTTCCTGCGAAGACGCCACCCGCACCAGACTGCCATTTATGGCGGAGATTGTTGAGGCGGTTATTGATGCCGGGGCAACCACGGTCAACATTCCGGATACCGTCGGTTACACGGTGCCTAACGAGTATTTCAAAATCATCAAATACTTGAAGGACCATGTCCCCAACATTGACAAGGCGGTCATATCAGTCCACTGCCACAATGACCTGGGCTTGGCTGTAGCCAACTCGCTGGCCGCAATCCAGGCCGGCGCAGGCCAGGTGGAATGCACCATCAACGGCATTGGCGAACGCGCCGGCAACTGTTCAATGGAAGAGATTGTTATGGCCTTAAGGACACGCCACGACATCCTCCCCTACAGCACCAATATCATTACCGAGCAGATTGTTCCAACCAGCCGCATGCTGTCGAATATTACAGGCATCATGGTGCAGCCGAACAAAGCCATCGTAGGGGCAAATGCCTTCGCTCATGAGTCCGGCATTCATCAGCACGGTATGCTGATGAATAAATCCACCTATGAAATCATGACCCCTGAATCTGTTGGCCTGACAGCAAGCGCAATGGTGCTGGGCAAGCATTCCGGACGCCATGCGTTCAAAAAACGCCTGGAGGAGCTGGGACACGAGCTGGATGAAGAGATGCTCAATCAGGCATTTGACCGCTTCAAGGCGCTTGCTGACCTGAAAAAAGAGGTCTTTGACGAAGACCTGGAGGCGATCGTCGCCGATGAGGCCCGCGAAGAAGAAACCATCAGGCTGGAGCATATCACCGTTACCTGCGGCTCTTTCGGAGTGGCGACCGCCACGGTACAACTGGAGGTGGCCGGCAAGGCGATGCGCACAGCAGAGCTGGGCGACGGACCAGTGGATGCTACGCTCAAGGCGATCAAAAAACTGACCAAAACCAAGGCAAAACTGGTCCAGTTCAATGTCGGCTCAATCACCGGCGGCACCGACGCGCAGGGTGAAGTCACCATGCGCGTGGCCGAGGGCGGTCATACAGTGATCGGCAAAGGCTCCTCCACCGACATCGTGGAGGCCTCCGCCAAGGCCTATGTGCATGCCCTTAACCGCCTGGCCTGCAAACAGAAACGCTACGAAGACGGCATCTGACCCCCTTCACTGTACCTGCGGCTGCAGTCGCAGGTACAGCTTTTCCATTGCTGCCCTCCAGAACAATTTGCTGGTTTTATTGACAGCCGGCAAACGGCAAGATTATAATCCGCTCAGCAAAATCAGTCACAATCCATATTGCGAACGGGATTTATTAACCATGAAAATCATCTGCCCCAACTGCAATGCCTCCGGCAATATCCCGGACTATGCCGTTCCCCAGACCGGGCGTTTTCTGACATGCCCCAAATGCAATCATGGCTTTACTGTCACCAAACCCAAAACGACTGCAGACACCTATGAAGTTGATGTCTGTCCTGCCTGCAACTACAGCACTTTCACCGATGAACGCTTCAGCACCTGCCCCAAATGCGGGGTAATGGTAAAAACCTTTCTCGACCGCCAGAAAGAAGAGCAGCAACGGCAAAGAGATTTTGAGGCACTACATAAAAAGCATACCCGGGAGATCATTCCGCCACCACCACTGGAGGAAACCGCGCCAGAACAGCATGAAAGCCTGTTGGACCATATGCATCCGGTCAACCTTGTCGGCTGGGGGTGCGCCGTTTTAGCGCTTATCATGGTGGGATTCGGCATTGCCAGCATTCTGGATGTTGACAGCGCTGCCATTAAGGCAAAACTTTCCGAACACAGCGAAGAGCAGGTGTCTTCGTTCTATGTTTTTTTTCGCTACAGTCTGGCGCATTGGCTGAAGTTGTTGTTCGGCTTCACCTTCCTGGCAACGTCGGTGTGCTTTCTGCAACAACGCCAGTTCACCCTGAAAGCAATGTCAATACATCTGCGTGTGCTGATGGCCGCCATACCAGCTTACCAGGCGGCATGTTTTATCATCTGGATATTGCAGCCCATTCCTCACACCATTTCCGGTTATCTGCTTGAAATCGTCAGCATGCTTTTCATCTCCGCCATATTTTGCACGCCCCTGTTTCTGCTGGACCGTTTTCTGGAGAACAAGCAGATAGTCTCCGTTGTTACGAGACCCTGGCAGGACTGAAGCTAAAGAGAAGCCAAAGCAGCATACGCATGTCAGCTGTGTACAGCGGCTCACTATCCATGATGCGGGCTATCAGCAAATTGTTTTGCCTACATCCACCTGAGGTGTTAAAACATGCGCTATTCCTTCATGGCAGACCTGCCGTTACATCTTGAAGGGCTTTTGCAAGAAACTTGAATCCAGGAGTAATGCGCTTGCTTGAATCTGCATTTCAGATGCTGCTGCTGTTCTGCACCGGTCTAGTCGCAGGCCTGGTGGATACGATCGCCGGCGGCGGCGGTTTGATCACAATACCTGTTTTGCTGGGTTTGGGACTGGCGCCGCAAATGGCACTCGGCACGAACAAACTCCAAGCGTGTTTTGGTTCAGGCAGCGCCACTCTGGCGTTTATACGCAAAGGCACGGTGAAACTGGAACAGTGCCGCCAAGGCATATTATGGACAGCAGCAGGTGCGGCTCTTGGGGCATTTACTGTTCAACTGCTCGACCCATCCTTGCTGAAGCAGCTTATCCCCTGGCTTTTGATGGCAATCGTGATCTACACGGTCATGTCACCCAGGCTGGGGCTGGAAGATATCCATCCGCGTATGGCCGCCGGACCGTTTTTTTTGCTTGGCGGTGTATCCCTGGGCTTTTACGACGGCTTCCTCGGCCCAGGTGTAGGCTCATTCTGGGTGATGGCGCTTGTGTTTGCCCTGGGCTTTAATCTGACCAAAGCCACTGGATATACCAAGGTGATGAACTTTACCAGTAACTTTGTTGCCCTGCTGCTGTTTATTGTCGGTGGCCACGTACTATGGCGCGAAGGCTTGATCATGGGGCTGGGCCAGTTTTTCGGAGCCCGCATCGGCGCTCACCTGGTCGTATCCCGCGGGGCACGTTTCATCAGGCCGGTATTCATATTCATGGTTGTGACGATCACTGTTTCTCTAATCTGGCAAAACTTGAAATCCGGCTGAATATTGATTTGAATGGAGGCGTTATGAATGTTTGCCTGGCAACAATGCTGCTGTTGTGCATATTTGCCATCACTGGCTGCTCCGGAGACCACAAAGCAACTGAACTGCTTGAAACCGCCGGTTTTGAAGAAAAGCAGCGCAATGTGGAGCATGCGGTCAAGCTGTATGAAATAATCATCAAAGAATATCCAAACAGCAAAGCCGCTTCAGAGGCAAGGACAAGGTTGGATGATCTGAGCAACAAAACACGCAAATATCAACCTTGACGCCCTGTTTTTAGATGCATAAACTTAGCTGCATACAGCCAGCATAAAAGGAGGCCAAGGTGGGGCCAACGAAAGAAGAGCTTAGACTTACTATTGATGAGGCAGAATGGAGCTGGCTACATGCCCATCTCGAACGGGGAGGGCTGATCCTGGTTTCCGACAGTATTGACCTGTCTGACGCCGCCTTGATGATTGCCCAGGACAACACCCCGGTTATCACGGAATGGGTTAACACAGGAAAACTGGGAAAACCAACCCTGTCCCAGGTAAACCAGTGGAATGCGGACAAGCAGAAAAAATTCTCCATGCTGATCGTCAGTCCGTTTGTGCTGATACAGGAAAAACTGCCGATTTTTCACTAACAGCCTCCGCTTATCTCAGTACCGAAGTAATTGAAATATCAGACCCTGGCCTACTTCCAACTGACTCGACTTTCAGTTATTGCGTGATATAGTTTGCTAAACTGGATGTACCGATATATTTGCTTCAAGCCTGCAAAAACTTAATCAGCAGGGCCGTTATACTTACAACGGCTCTATTCGGAGGCGGCATTAATGCAGTTCAACCCTAGCATCAAAAAGAGATTGTCGCTTGCTGTCTCCTTTATGATCATTGTGCTCATCAGTACCGTCTCCTTTATTACGCTTAACCAGTTTGAAAACAACACCAAGTCCCTGATCGAAAAAGATCAGTTCAAAACCGTTTCCCTCCTTGCCAACGAGATTGATGACAAGCTCTCCAATGCCATGGAACTGTTGTCTGCCCTGGCCCAGCAATTTAACCACGCAGAGATTAACCATCCACGCAATGCAGAACGTTTTCTGACTTCTCATGCCGAAATCAAGGCCATGTTCAATAATGGCGTGTTTCTGTTTAACCAAAAGGGCATCATGGTCGCAGAGACACAGAATTCCGGCCGGGTCGGTCAGGACTTCAGCTTTCGTGAGTATCTTGCCACCACTCTCAGCATCCGGAAACCATATATCGGTGACCCATACGTATCATCACAGCAGCACAATCATCCCGCCATCATGCTGACAACACCCATTCTCAACGCCCAAGGAGAATTGATCGGCGTACTAGCCGGCAGCATCGATCTGATGTCTGACAATGTACTCGGCCGCATTGCGGAAATGAAACATGCCAGGACAGGTTACTATTTTCTGATCACCAAGGGCAGGAACCTGATTCTCCACCCGGATAAAAACAGAATCATGAGCAAGGATGTCAATGAGGGGGCCAACAAGTCTCTGGAAAAGGCTATCCGCGGTTTTGAAGGCAGCGAGGAAACCATCACATCACGCGGGATACGTTCCATAGCGTCATTCAAATCGCTTAAATCAAAAGAATGGGTCGTCGGTGCCAACTATCCCGTTTCCGAAGCCTACGAACCGATTTACAAAGCCAGAAACACTGTTGTGATTACCACAGTGTTTTTAACATTTCTGGTCACTGCCATTGTCTGGTATCTGATGAATGTGATCACCAAGCCCTTGCTTGAATTTACAAACCATGTTGAATCGCTCTCACAAAAACTGGGCGAGGAAAGGCTGATGCCGGTCATAAGCAGGGATGAAATCGGTCGCCTTTCAGCGGCATTCAACCGCATGATCAGCGACCTTGATCTCAAACAGCATGAGCTGGAATCGCAAAAGGAAAGACTGTCCGTCACCCTCCGCTCCATTGCAGACGGTGTAATCGTAACCGATGTTAACGGCAATCTGGTAATGATGAATCGCATTGCAGAAAAACTTACCGGCTGGCCGTTTGAAGAGGTCGCCGGAAGGCCTCTCGACAGCTTCTTCACCATTATTGATGAAAGAAAGCGAGAGACAGTTGCAAGTCCCGTAGACATCGTACTATCAACCGGCACGATTGCTACCATCCCGAAAGCAACACTACTATTGTCCCGCAACGGTTCAGAATATTTCATCTCCGACAGCTGCGCCCCCATCAAGGATTCTGAAAGCCACACGATTGGGGCGGTGCTGGTATTCCAGGACATCACCGAAAAACGCAGACTGGAAGAAGAGAATTTGCGCGCAGAAAAACTTGAATCCATTGGCGTGCTGGCTGGTGGTATTGCTCATGACTTCAACAATCTGCTGACAGCCATACTGGGCAATATCTCGCTGGCCAAGCTGATTGCCCCCCAGAGTGACAACAAACTGATCGAAAAACTTGATGCCGCTGAATTCGCATCGTTAAGGGCAAAAGATCTGACCCATCGCCTGCTTACTTTTTCTCAGGGCGGCGCCCCCATACGCAAAAGTCTGCGGCTTCCCGCACTTTTGAACAATTATGTCGGTTTGGCACTGAGCGGGTCAAATACTTGCTGCGTATTTAACATCCCTGATGATTTGTGGCCGGTAGAAGCTGACGAAGGCCAACTGGGACAGGTGATCAGCAACCTGATCATCAACGCGGACCAGGCCATGCCTGACGGCGGTACGATCCATATAGCATGCAGTAACCTGACGATCACTGACAACACCCAGCTGCCACTAGAGTGCGGCAGATATGTGTGCATGTCCATCAGCGACGAAGGTATCGGCATTGCAGAAGAGCACCTTAAAAGAATTTTCGAACCATATTTCAGCAATAAAGCCAAAGGCAGAGGGCTTGGGCTGGCAACAGTCTACTCCATTGTCATGAATCACTTCGGACATATCTCTGTTAAATCCCTACTAGGGACTGGCACCACTTTTTCGGTTTACCTCCCGGCTTCAGAAACCTATATCCAGGAAGCTGCTCAGGAAAAAGCTCTGCTTGAACAGGCAAAAGGGCGCATTCTGATCATGGACGATGAGGACATTGTCAAGATGGTTGCCGGAGAAATACTGGGGCATATCGGCTATGATGTGGATTACTCCAGTAACGGTGATGAGGCTTTGGAAATGTACAGCAATGCCTTACAGCATAACAGGCCTTTTGATGTGGTGGTCATGGATCTGACCATACCCGGCGGCATGGGTGGCAAGGAAGCGGTTCTCAAGCTGAGAGAAATCAATCCAAAGGCAAAGGCTATTGTTTCCAGCGGATATTCCAACGATCCAATACTGTCGGACTTCAGGCATTACAAATTCGATGGTGCCGTACTTAAACCATACAATGCCGAAGAGCTGGGCAAGGCTATTCAGCATGTGATCAGCAGTTGAGAAATCACCTCACAAGAACATCTTGAAATCACCACAAACAAAGACGCCCTTCCGATAACTACCGGAAGGGCGTTTGAGCTTGATGTTACACGGTCAGCATTATTCGCAGGTAAAGTTTGCTTCAATACGGCGGTTTTTGGCCTTTCCTGCCTTCGTCTTGTTTGTGGCAATCGGTTTCGTTTCTCCGTAGCCTTTAGCAGCAATACGGCCTCTGTCGATACCATACTTTTCGACGATGTACTTCTTGACGCTGTCCGCACGGCGTTGTGATAGCTTCTGGTTAAAGGCATTGCTACCCACGCTGTCAGTATGACCTGATATCTCACCCTTCGCCTGCGGGAACTCTTTCAGGAAATCACCAACATTTTTCAGGTCAGCGGCATATCTTGGTTTAACGTCGGCCTTATTTGTGTCGAATACAATTTTAAGAATCGCCGGTTTGTTGCAGAAACGCTGGGCTGCTGCCGATGCCTTGGGTTGAGCTGCTTCAATCGGCGCGGTAACACCAACAGCAGCAGTGCTGGTGGTTGCCCCGCCATCACCAGTACAATTCAGCGTATATGATGTATCAGCCGCTGGTGTTACTGTCGTTGAGCCTTGCAGTGCCACCGGACCGATACCTGGCTGAATTTCACATTTGGTAGCATCTTTAGAGCTCCAGTTCAGTGTTGATATCTGCCCTTTGGTAATCTTGTCCGGAACGCTGGTCAAGGTGCTGGTCGGCGCAACGGCAGCAGGAGCTGCTTTAGGTGCCGCTGCTTCCTGCTGTGGCTCCACAGGCTTCTCTGCCGGCTTTGATCCGCCAAAGGGGATATAGGCGCCCACAGTATACATGACGTCATTGAAGGAGCGGTTGCTTACCTGTGAATACACATGCCGCACGTCTGCCCGGAGAGCAAAACTTTCATTCAGGAAGTACTTGGCGCCCAGACCATAATCAAAGGCGCCATGGGTCTTTTTGTACATGCTGTTTTTGTCATCATTGAAACCAGCATATCCGGCAGCAATGTACGGCACGAATTTATTGTCCGGCATGAAATGGTAAAGCAACTCTCCGCCATAACGGTAGAAGTTGGCATTATGATCCCGCGGAGAATAGTCAAACAGCGCCTCAATACCGATCGCCTTGGTAATATTATATCCAAGCCGCGCACCCACCAGCAGGTTTGTATCAAATTGTGATCTTTCAATACCATTAGCGGTATAACCGCCGATAACCGGGCTTACAGAGAACGCACCTTGCTGATTGGCCGCCTGTGCAGTTGCTGCCAGCGCTATAATGGAGCCAGCCAGGCATAGTGTTATTCGCTTTTTCATCTGTTAACCTCCATTCTAATTTATTATTAAATGAAATTATTTTACTCCTGTTACTGCATATTATCAAGCAGCAGAACACTTTATTTGCAATGTCAAGCCACTTGCTTTCGCTGATACGAACCAGTATTATTTCCACGATCTGATTTCAGCATATGGAGGCCCCATGCCTTTTCCAGAATATCGAGCCAGGCGCATCCGCCGTAACAGCACCTTCCGCAGGATGACCGCAGAAACCAGCATTTCTGTGCACGATCTGGTTTACCCCATGTTTTCCATCTTCGGCAGCCAGGTGCGTAAAGAAATACCGTCAATGCCTGGCATCTTTCAGCAATCCATTGAGCATGTGGTAGCGGAAGCCCGGGAAATTCACGCACTCGGCATACCTGCCGTTTTACTGTTCGGCATCCCACCATCAAAAGACGCTGTCGGCAGTGATGCCTATGCAGACAACGGTATCATCCAGCAGACGGTCAGGGCGTTGAAACAGGAGTTGCCCGATCTGGCGGTGATCACTGACGTATGCCTTTGTGAGTATACGGACCACGGTCATTGTGGCGTAATTGTAGATGGTGATGTAGACAATGATGCTACGCTGGAACTTTTGGCCAGGGAAGCAGTATCTCATGCAAAGGCGGGCGCTGACATGGTTGCACCATCAGACATGATGGATGGTCGTGTGTCAGCAATACGCAAGGCGCTTGATCAAAATGGTTTTGCAAACATACCGGTGATGAGTTATGCCGTTAAATATGCTTCCGGCTTTTATGGGCCGTTCAGGGAGGCCGCCGATTCTGCGCCGCAGTTTGGTGACAGGCGTAGTTATCAAATGGATCCGGCAAACAGACTTGAGGCACTTCGCGAGGCGTCGGAAGATATTGGTGAGGGTGCTGACATTATTATGGTCAAGCCCGGACTGCCCTACCTGGACATACTGCGTGACCTAAGAAACAACTGTAATATGCCGCTGGCGGTTTATAATGTTTCCGGGGAATACAGCATGATCAAGGCAGCGGCAAAACACGGCTGGATTGACGAGCAGCGCGTTGTCATGGAGGCCATGACCAGCTTCAAGCGTGCGGGTGCTGACATTATCATCAGCTATCATGCTAAAGATGTTGCCACCTGGTTACAAAACTGATGTTGCAACATCTGGTCAGCTGTCTGCTTTTTCTGAAACTGATCAATATCAATAAGATGAGGCTCTTGCAAAAAGATAGTCATCCCCGAGTGGTTCTGTCGGGGATGCATTCTTCTCAACAACTTTAAAGCTGGATTCCGGCCAGAAACTTGCCGGAATGACATTTTATTCGGCAGCGCGCTCGGCCATTTCCCGCTTGTGCCTACGGATGGCCCCTTCTTCCTTGGACTTGAATGTATCCGGGCTTTTTTCCGGCAGAGATGGCAGTGATAATGTTTTTTGCTTTGTTTCACTACCGGTTTTTGCTGCCCCGGCATGCATAGCCTGTTCCGGCATGGCGGCTTGCTTGTGCACTGGCTTGGCAACACGTTTGCGCAGCGGTTTCTTTACCTTTTGAGGGAATGTGCGCTTTATATCGACCTCTTCGCGGTTAAATGTAGCCAGTGTATTGCGATTTACCAGCACATTAATCATGCTTCCTTCACGCCAGGCAGATGTTGCCTGGATAATGCTGCCATCCTTCAGATATACCGTCTTTGCCCCCAAAACCGGCAGAGCACTCACAACAACAGCAATCATCGTCATTATTGCGGTTTTCATGGTGTTTCCTTTCAATGCTGAATGGGCGTCGCACTTGTTGCTGGCAGATTCCCGCGAATTTCCACCACTGGTCCATCCTCAAGTTCATCGATACTGCCGTCATCATAGCCGTACTCATCTTCCCCCGCTGCCCATGCGTACAACGTCTGCGAATCCAGCATCCGGGGTTTGTCAGGTGTTCCATACACCCTGTTCTGCATCTCTTCATCATATAGCCCTATGCACCCGTGGGAGGCCGGTCGGCCTGGCAGGTCACGCGCATGTATCCAGTAGGAAATGTTATCATCTCCGACATGAAAACGCAGCGCATTATCCATAGGATACTGTTCCTCATTATCCTGCGTCTTGTACAGCGATGAAGTATGCGTCAGATGGCGGGCTGTAACGCGAAACATCCCTGTCGGTGTCTCAGTCCCCGCCTTGCCCGTTGCAGCCGGCGCAGATAACACCAGCTTGCCATTTTCATAGGCACCAATCCACTGTTCGGTGATATCCAGCAAAATATATTTATCATGCTTTTTGGCTGGTTCGTAAAACTTGGGCAGTGGTGAATACCCACGCGCGTCAGCCATGTTAACAGGCACCTTGATAGTCATGCCCGGGTATACATGCCTTCTGTCTACACGATTAAACCTGGCTACCCAAACCCACTCTTTTCCGAACATGTTTTCCAATGATTCATGTGGCAGGACAAAATGACTGCGCCACTTGATACTTTTCAGGCTGGGGTACTCAATCCTGGTCAGGTCTTCGCCAGCCTTGTCTGCCGGTGACGCCGCCGGATGATCCGTTTCTGACGGGGTTCTGAGTGTCGTAACAATTACCAGCACACATGTAATGGCAATGACAACCAAGCATCTACGGACAATTATTTGCACAACTTCCTTCATGTTAACACCTGAGATTTGCGTCTTCTGCCATTAAAAAAACCGGGGTTTCCCCCGGTTAGGTAACACAGCAGATATTAGACGAAAACGTTATTGTCTTTCTCGCGAGAGCATATTTTCAAGCAGGTTGCAAATCAGGTCACGTGTCTCCTTGGTGTCCCCTTCGCTCCCCTTGGCATCCTTGTCCATGTTTCTGAAAATACGCAGCATACCCCGGATTGGACCCGTGATAGATTTGGTTATCCAGGTGCCGACCGCCACAAGAATACCAATAATGATTACGCCAAAAATGGCATTCCACTTGAGAAAGTCGGACTTGAGGTGTTCAAAGTAATCTTCCTTGTTAACCCCGGGCACGACCCACATATCCCAATTCTTGATATACCTGAAGGCAACAATCTTTTCCTGGCCGGTTGTAGATGCCTTGTATTCATAAATGCCGCCCGCCTTGTTGGCCCGGATATGATCGATATGTTTCTGCCCAGCCAGGCTTTTCCCTTCATCGCTGCGGTGCACAGTCAGCACACCTCTGGCATTCATCATGAATGGATAACCGGTTTTACCGATCTTGACGGAATTAACCATGTTTTTAAATTCCTGATCCTGATAGGCTTCCGGTTTAACCTTGGAAATATAATTGATGTTTTTTTCCATGGCGTCAGCAACAGCCAGCACGTCATTCTCCATGATCTCCTGAATGGATGCCGTGGCGATGATATATGAAAACGTTACGCTCAATGCAATGGCGGTGACACAAACAATGGAGAAGAATATCAATTTGGCCTTAATTGTGTTCAGCATGAAACTTCCTCCTTTTAGCGGATATAAGATGCAGTATCGTTACGAAAACAGCTTAACGTATCCTGTGGTCTAGCTAAAGAAACCACCGCCCAGCTCAATGATCAGCTCATCACCGGGCTTTGCCATTAATGCCTCAGACGCAGCCAGCGTCAAAGCGATCTTGTCGTCGAAGGTGCTGCCATCTCCACGATCATAAACAACCAGGTGAAACACCTTGCTTTTCTCGGCAGTTCTATTGTTCAGCTTAATCTTTTTCAGCGAATCTGTTTTCAGCAGCTGCATCAATTGCTGGGCAAGGACCTTGCTGACAGCGGCATCTTCCTTCATCTGATCCCATTTGATATTGGCGGAAGCCTTCATGCTGTCAACTGTCAGGACAACACCTTTGCCGGCCATGCGTAATTCAGTTCCCTGGCCAGCAGGCCCAGCAGCTGAAGCAGATGCAACAGTTGAGGCAGTTTTGACAGCAGGATGATCCTGCAGGATTTTATCCAGTTTTTTAATTGACACATCGAGGGACAGGTTGACCAGCTGGAGATTAATCTTGGGCTCACATATCAGCAGCAGATAGTGATTATGGATGGGTTTTACCAGAATTCTGCCGTCACTATAACGCAAATCACACATACCGACCGTATCGACCGCGTTATTTATGCCCAACAGGTTGTCCGCAAGAACGCTACCAACTTCATTGAGGGTGTTATCATCAAACCGTACAGGTAAAGCGTTACACTGGATAGTCCCGTTTTCATGACAGATCAGACTGCCTACAATGCCAGGGATCTTGTTAATCTGATGCAGTATCGTATCCATCAGTCCCTCCAGATCACTTTGTTTTTACGCGTTAGCATTTAGCGCTTGGGAATAATTACACACTCAGAACGGGATTGCAACACAATGCGCGCACCGTATCAGTGCCATGCGGACAACTCACAATTTATCAGCCTTTGCCTGTTGAATAACAACCTCTTCTTCCGTATTTTTGACAACATGGGGGACACGGTCACGCAATTCATCGAGCAGTTCAGCGCTCGGCTTGAAGTATATACGCATCTTCTCCGGCTTGCCCTTGCTGTTTTCAGCATTGTAACCCAGAGCCCACACATCGCGGTTGTCCAGGGATGAATTCAGCCGGTATGTACTTCTGTATTTAATCACACTCACCAGACGCGGTTTATATGGATATACACCAAAAATATCCCGTAACGGCACTTCAAACACTGTGGCACGCTGAAACAAACCGATTCTGGTGAATTTGATTGTTTTTGTATCTAGATCAATTTGGCAGCGCATGGCGGCACGCTGAATCAACACAAAGGCAAAGACAAAATGGATGAACAACTTCCAGATATCCAGCGCTCCATACCTCAGCCACACATACAGCAGCAATGAAAACATCCCAGCAAAATAGATTACTGGGACAGCAACGACGATCAGGTTGATTTTGGCGACAATAGATTTTTCCGTGAAGCTTTTGATACAAACCTCCAGCCAAATTGTTTTTAAACAAAAAAAGCCGGCGGTTATTCACCGCCGGCTGAGTAAACCAGATTACAGGCCCAGCAGACCGAAAGATACGTAGCAGATGCCTGCGCCAACTACGGACATGGAGAGACCCCAGATCAGCAGCTTGCGGAACAGTGCGCCTTTATCTTCATGGTCACCGGCACAGGCGATACAAAGTGCGCCCAGTGTAGAGAGCGGGGATGTATCAACCAGGTGGGCACCAACGTTGATGGAAGAGATCATGGCGATTGGATCGCCGCCGCCAACCTCTTTGATCAGACCAGGCACCATCGGCAGGAACATCGGCATAACAACACCGGATGAACTGGAGTAAGCAGAAAGGATACCGGTAACAAATGCCAGCGTACCGTTGATGGTAACCGGGTTGGACACAGCGCCAATCATCTTGACGAAGGCGTTGAGACCGCCGGACTTATCCATAACCTCGATCAGCACGGTAACACCGCAAACCATCATGATAACGCCCCAAGGAATAACCTTGATGGCCTTTTTGCTGTCGCCGGAACCGGTCAGCATCAGCACGCAGGAAAGCACGAAAGCCACGGTACCGACGTTGGAGAGCATGTTGGACAACCAAGCATTGGCTTTGAAGAACGGCTTACAAACAGGCAGACCGGGGAGAATAACCATGATGATCAGAGTAGCAACCATGGCCAGGGTCAACAGCTGATGCTTGTCAAACGGCTCTGGTTTCGGTGCCAGTTCGTCGATATCCAGGGCAGCACCACGCTGCTGGGTGATCCAGGCCCAGCCACCCAGAATGAAGAAGCCACCAACGTTGGCGACAGCCTGAGCAACTGTAGAGTTGAAGTGAATCTTCCAGGCCAGACCGTTCAGCGCCTCAGCCGGAATACCAAGACTTGGAGCCATCTTGGCGATGATACCGTTGGAGATGATGCCGGTCGGTGCAAACGGAGAGAATGCCGCGCCGTTGGAAGCACCAACAACCAGCAGGGTCATCAGGAAGGCCGGCATGCCGATACGGGTAGCAATGGCCATGGCCACCGGAGCCATCAGGGCGGTACCAGCAATATTACCCGGACCGATGGTGGTAACAAAGGTGGTCAACAGGAACACGATCAAAGGAACGATGGCGGTATTGCCTTTGCACAGACGCACGGAATAAGCGGTCAGCTTTTCCATGGTGCCGTTGGTCTGGGCCATACCGAACAGGAAGGTTACACCGACCAGGATCATGAACAACGGTGTCGGGAACATCTTCAATACAGCAGCGCCTTTGGTGTTACCCCAGACGCCGGCCACAATAATAGCAAAGCCGATACCCAGGAAGCCTACGTTGAGGTCTTCATTAACACAGCTGATACCTACCAGTATCACCAGCGCAACGATAGACATGATTGCAACTAAAGAAATATCCATACTTTTCCTCCCCACTTATTGAGTTACATTAGAAGTCATGAGCGAGTACAAATTGGTGCATGTATTAACTTACAATCAATCATCATCCACGCAGCCACCAAGCCCCCCCTTTCAGAGAATTAAAACAAGCCCGGAATCTGCGCGGAATGCGCATCTGGAACTGCCTGCGAATCATGCAGGCAGTTCCAGTAATCCCTTGACGTCTTCTACATCATTTTTTGCAAGATTGCCACAAAAAAATCCGCAGATATCAAGCGTCAAATCTGATTAATCTTCGTCTCCCTCTTCACTAGCAGGGAAAGCCTTGTGCAGTGCCTTGGTTGCCAGCATGAAACCTGCGATAACAAAAAACATGGTTGGCAGGGCGATACACATCATAGTTATTGTAGCTTGAACAGTGCTGTTCATTTTTTATATCCTCCTATTTAGACAATGCAGGTATCAGCGCCAGCACCAAACCACCGGCAACAACCGAGGCAACCTGACCAGCAACGTTAACACCGATTGCATGCTGAATGATGAAGTTGGTAGGATCTTCCTGCAACGCCATCTTGGCAATAACACGGCCGGACATCGGGAATGCGGAGATACCGCAAGCGCCGATCATAGGGTTCATCTTGGTCGGGCTGAACATGTTCAGCAGCTTGGCGAACAAAACACCACCAACGGTGTCGAATACGAAGGCAACAGCGCCAAGACCCATGATCATGGCAACCTGGACGTTGAGGAATTTCTCAGCGGTCATGGTGCCACCGATGGTGATACCAAGCACCAGGGTTACCAGGTTGGCCAGCTCGTTCTGGGCACAGTTGGAAACGTTTTCAACCACGCCGCTCACCTTGAGGATGTTACCGAACATGAGGCTGCCGATCAGAGCAACGGAAATCGGAGCAACGATACCAGCAATCAGAACGATCATCAGCGGGAAGAGGAACAGGGTGGTAGTAGATACCGGCTCGGTACCCTCATAACCCATGCGGATGGAACGTTCATGCTTGGTGGTGATGCACTTGATAACTGCAGGCTGGATGACCGGCACCAGCGACATGTAGCAGTAAGCGGCAACCGACAGAGGTCCAAGCATATCCACGGCATAACGGCTGGCAACATAGATGGTGGTCGGGCCGTCAGCAGCACCGATAATACCGATGGCAGCAGCATGCTCAAATTTGAAGCCCATCAGTGCAGCCAGAACGGCAGTAGCAAAGATACCGAACTGCGCAGCAGCGGCAAACATCATTACCTTGGGGTTCTGGATCAGCGGTGTGAAGTCACACATTGCGCCGATAGCAATAAAGATCAGAACCGGGAAGAGCTCGTTGGCAATACCCATGTTATAGAGAACTTTCAGGAAGCCCAGTTCGCTCTCTACTTCATTGATCAGCACACCTTCGATGGTCTTGCTGTGGACTTTAACAACTTCAGAAACAGCAGACGAATGAGGGATATTTGCCAGAATTGCACCGAAACCGATCGGCAGCAGCAGGGCAGGCTCATAGTCTTTCTTAACAGCCAGATAAACAAGCAGGGCACCGATGCCCCACATGATGACATGCTTGATATTGAGCCCCAAAAAGCCCATCAGCAGTTCATTCAACCAGGGATACTGTTGAATCAGAGCGTCCATAATTATTTACATCCTCCGTGACAATTATTAGGTTTAGATTTAAACCTTTTGAGCATTTCAGGTTGTTTCAGCGCGGCCCGCAAGCCGCACTGAAACACTTTAAAATCTAACCAATAACGATCATGATTTCGCCGGGTTTTACGTTCTGATTAGCAGCAACATTAACAGACTTGATGGTACCAGCAACAGGTGCAGTGATTTCGTTCTGCATCTTCATAGCTTCGAGGATCAGCACGCAATCGCCTTTAGCTACAGACTGGCCTTCTTTAACGTTGATCTTGCTTACTTTACCAGGCATTGGAGCAGTTACCGGTGTATCACCAGCAGCAACAGCTGCAGGAGCAGGAGCGGCAGCAGGTGCTGCTGCAGGAGCAGGGGCAGCTGCAGGAGCAGCGGCAGCAGGAGCAGGAGCGGCAGCAGGTGCTGCTGCAGGGGCGGCAGCAGGAGCTGCACAAACCACTACGCCTTCTTCCTGAACTTCAACATTGTAGCTTGCACCGTTTACAGTTACTTTGAACTTTTTCATTTTTTACTTCCTCCGTTTTTTATTGTAATTACACCATTTGGCGACAATCCATAATCTTCTGCAGACCGCTTGCTGCCCATGCGCTTCCACCGCGCTTGATTCTAAGGGCAGAGCAACCACCACGTGCATGAATTATTGCAGCCGTAACAGCAGCAATAACTTCCGGACTGGCATCATCCATCACCATGCCCACGCTGGCACTGATTGCAGCAACAACTTCCGGCGGAATTCCACCTGCCGGAGCGGCCACGGCGGCAGGAGCTTGCTGTGCAGGCTTGGCCTTCGGCGCTTCTTTTTTGCCACCACCAAACAACGAATCAAACAAACCCATATGCATTCCCCTTTCTTATATGTCGGTTACAGCGGAATATTGCCGTGCTTTTTAGCAGGCCTTGAATCACGCTTGGTAGCCAGCATATTAAGTGCGGTAATGATACGTGGTCTGGTTTCACAAGGTTCGATAACCTGATCAACGAAACCGCGCTCGGCAGCCTTGTAAGGAGAAGCGAAGTCTTCAACATACTTGGCTGTCTTAGCCTCACACTCGGGGTCGCCTTTGAAGATGATGTTAGCAGCACCGGCAGGACCCATAACAGCGATTTCAGCGGTAGGCCATGCCAGCACCTGATCTGCGCCAAGGTCCTGAGAACACATGGCCAGATAGGAACCGCCGTACGCCTTACGGGTAATAACGGTGATCTTGGGCACAGTTGCTTCAGAGTACGCGTAAAGCATCTTGGCGCCGTGACGGATAATACCACCGTACTCCTGATCGCAGCCAGGCAGGAAGCCAGGAACGTCAACCAGGTTAAGCAGAGGAATATTGAAGCAGTCACAGAAACGGATAAAACGGGAAGATTTGTCAGATGCGTTAACATCGAGACAGCCAGCCATAACCTTAGGCTGGTTTGCAATAATACCAACTGTCTGGCCGTCCATACGGGCGAAGCAGGTCAGGATGTTCATAGCAAAGTAAGGCTGAACTTCATAGAATTCGCCGTTATCAACAACAGATTTGATTACGTCCTTCATATCGTAAGGCATATTCGGATTGTCAGGCATGAGGTCATTCAGCGCAGAATCCATACGGTTTGGATCATCGCCTGTATCAACAACCGGAGCTTCTTCCATATTGTTGCTTGGCAACAGGTTCAGCAGGTAACGCACCTGCTTGATGCAGTCTTCGTCATTTTCAGCGATAAAGTGAGCAACACCGGACACACTGTTGTGAGTCATGGCGCCACCGAGCTGTTCAGCTGTTACTTCTTCAGCAGTTACAGACTTGATAACAGCCGGACCAGTAATAAACATCTGGCTGGTCTTCTTTACCATGTAGATAAAGTCGGTGATAGCAGGCGAATAAACAGCACCACCGGCGCAAGGGCCCATGATTACAGAAATCTGCGGGATAACACCGGAAGCAAGTGTATTGAGATAGAAAATCTTGCCGTAACCAGCCAACGCATCAACAGCTTCCTGAATACGTGCGCCGCCGGAATCGTTCAGGCCGACCAGAGGAGCGCCCATCTTCATTGCCAGCTGCTGTGTCTTGACAATCTTTGCGGCATGCATTTCGCCAAGAGAACCGCCGATAACGGTAAAGTCCTGGGCAAATACATAGACAAGACGGCCTTCAACTGTACCAAAGCCGGTAACAACGCCTTCACCGGGAGCCTCTTCTTTTTCCATGCCGAAGTTGACACAACGATGCTTAACAAAACGGTCGAGCTCAGTAAATGAACCCGGATCAAGCAATGCATCAATACGCTCACGCGCGGTCATCTTTCCGGAAGCATGCTGCTTTTCAACCCTTTTCGGGCCGCCTCCGGCTTTGATCTTCTCTGCCTTTTTCTGGAGATCCAGAAGTTTTTCTTTTGGTGTCGACAAGATCCCACCTCCTGTTGAATTTACTTGCATAAAAAAACAACGAAATCAATTTGTCTGATTATCCGCATTGATAGTCGCTGTCGTATTATTTTTTTAGAGGTTTATCAGTTTTACCGGCTGAGCAACCTACCACGCCGACGTATTGCACGTCAACAAATTTTTGCGTTATAAATTACTAAAAATGTAAGAACTATTCCATCAGGAATACCGTTACATTTGTCGGCTTATACAGAAATACAGAGCAAATTTATAATCTGGGTTTCAGATTCGGGATAGTTCAATTTGGGGGGAGTTGTATACAATGTATTAAACAAAAAAACGCCCTGTCGTTCGAATGAATGACAGGGCGTTTGTAATTATTCCCGGCGGCGACCTACTTTCCCACATAGCTTCCCATGCAGTATCATCGGCCCTGAGGGGCTTAACTTCC
>Ga0302250_1000349_pt1 | contig 49069 bp, 52 predicted proteins | sample AAG_RA_Asp_MG_FD_193536 | JGI IMG/M metagenome (GOLD analysis project Ga0302250, IMG submission 193536) | Enriched activated sludge microbial communities from anaerobic digester in WTTP, New Holstein, Wisconsin, United States - AAG_RA_Asp | ecosystem: Engineered > Bioreactor > Anaerobic >...
GGACGTAGTGCATGTAGTTCCGTGCAACTACGACCGTCCCCATCATGCGGTCGCTCACGACTTTACCGGTGATCACCTGGCCGCGCACCGGTAAAGTGCCGTGAAACGGACAATTAACGTCCTTGCACTCCTGTTTTGGTGCCTGGACGTCCAATCCAATGTTAAGTGCCATTATGGTATCCTCTTCTTTTCGTGCAGGTTGATCCTCTTCTCAGGAGCCAGAACCATCACGGAACCGTCTATCTCAACAATTTCCCCGCCTTGAAGGCGCACCCGGAAGATGCTGTGCATCTTTTGAATGCGCCGGACCCCTTTTTGGGTCTCGATCACGAGCAGGTTCCTTGTCTCATCGATGACGCGGCCGGAAAGTCCTCTCTGATCTGGATTTGCAGCTCCTGATACCAGAATGTCCATTCCGATCAGTTCATGACGGAGGACATTCTGGGGAGTGATCATGCAGTTCTCCTGCGGTTCTGCTCGGTCATCATACGGGCAATGGTGCGCCGGAGTTCGCGGATGTGACCGGGATTCTCGGTCGCACCGCCGGCACTGACCTTGCCGTAGTGCTGGACGAGCTCCATCCGGAGCTTGCCCATGTTTTCCTGCAGTTCCACGTCAGAGAACTGCTTGACATCCTTGGCCCTGAATAGTGCCATTACTGTTCCTCCGCGAATTCCTCATCGGGAAGTGCCGGCTCTTCTGTGTCGGCATCGCTGACCGGAGTTACACTGGTATTCTGGGCAGGTCGCTTCTTCTCCTGTTCGATAACGGAGAAGTGGTCGGGCAGTTTCGCGCCTGCCGGAACCAGCTTGACCTGAACGCCGATAACACCGAGTTTCTTGACGGCCACTGCGTAGCCTTTCTCGACAATCGTGTTGCTCGGCTCACCGCAGTGCTTGATGTACCCTTCGGTGAACTTCTGGGTACGTGCACGGGCACCGGTGAGTTTGCCGGCAATGACGACTTCGCAACCGAGTGCACCAGAGTCCATGACCCGGCGCATAATGCTGGTGCCTGCCTTCCGGAAATACCAGCCGCGCTCAAGGGCGTTTGCCAGCCTTTCAGCCATAATCTGGGCGTTGAAGCTGGGGTTGTTGACCTGCTGGACCTCGATCTGCGGGGATTCGACACCGTAGTTCTGGGCAAGGTCCTGGGTGAGCTGGTGGACCAGCTTGCCACCCTTACCGATGACAATACCGGGCTTCTCGGCAAAGATCGTTACCTGGGTCCCGAGGGGGGTCCTGGCAATATCCATACCGCCATAGCCTGCGCGCTTGAGTTCCTTTGAAAGGTACTTCTCAACGCGGGCTTTCCTGACACCCTCAGCGATGAACTTTCTCTCTACTGCCATTTATGCCACCTCGCGGACGATGATCTCGATGTTCACTGACTCGCGCACCTTGGGGGTTGCCCTTCCCATTGCACGGGGGAAGAACGCCTTCTGGGCACGGCCGCGGTTTGCGGAGGCGTGGATGATCTCGAGGTTTTCCGCGTCAAGACCGATATATTCGGCATTCTTCTTGACCGACTCAAGGAGCCGGATGTATTCCTTTGAGGCCTTGACCGGGTAGCGTCCTGCATCCCAGTTGCCAGGGAGGCCGCGCTTGTGCGCAACGTTCCGGTTGAAGTACCGGAACGGCACGGCCTTCTTCAGCTTGACAACCTCATTCAGGTACGCAATCGCGTCGTTGACCTTCTTGTTCCGGATGAATCCGGCAATCTCAATCGAGTGCTTGGGAGACATGTTCAGCTCGTTGGCCTTGGCCCGCGCAACATTGTCGCCCTTGGTTTTATTGGAATAATCAATGCGTGCCATGACCATCACTTCAGCGGAACATACTTACTGCCTCTGGTTGCACCGATACCGGCGCTTCCGTGAGTAACCCTCTTCCTTGTCAGAGCGAATTCCCCGATGTAACGGAAAACCGACTCCGGCTGGAACTCTACCCTGACAAACTCCTTGCCATTGTAGATCTCGATGGTCTTGCCGATCATCTCGGGCATGACAATCATTTCGCGGAGGTGAGTCCGGATCTTCTCGTCGCCATCGCGGATCTTCGCGAGGAGCGTCTCTTCACCGCGGGAGAAACCGCGGGTAATCTTGCGGCGCGGACGAGCGGGCATCAGGGGGAGGAGTTCGGAGATCCCCATCGCCTTCAGCTCGTCGATCTTGTAGCCGCGATAGGTGAACTCCTCACGCCGTCTTGGCATTCTTTTCTGAGTCTTCTTTGGTGCTGCCATTTACCCATCACTTCCTGCTCTTACCTGTCTTGCGTGCTGCAACGTGTCCGACAGTCCTTCCGGGGGATGTACCGCGAGCAATGGTCTTCGGGCGGCCGGGGTGCTGGTGTCCACCGCCACCGAACGGGTGGTCGATGACGTTCATTGCGACACCACGGACGCGGGGCCAGTTGGCTGCGGTGTTGTGCATCTTGTGGTACTTGTTGCCTGCTTTCACGAATGGCTTCTCGACGCGGCCGCCACCGGCTACAATGCCGATGGTTGCACGGCAGCGTGCGTTGAACCATTTCGTCTTGCCGCTGGGCATACGGATGCCGACGCGGTCCTCGGCCTTATCGACAACAACAGCCTGGACGCCCGTGGAGCGGACGAACTTGCCGCCATCGTTCGGGCGTGCCTCAATGTTGCAGATATAGGTACCGGTCGGGATGTTCCCGAGCGTGAGCGTGTTGCCGTTTTTGATTTCTCCGGCTGCTGCCCAGGTTACAATGTCCCCAAGGCCGAGGCCTTCGGTAACGAGCATGTAAACCTTCTTTCCGTCTTCGAGCTTTACGAGGGCAATCGGTGCATTCCTTGCCGGGTCGTGCTCGATGTCGATAACGGTGCCGGTGATCTTCTGCGTGTCGTCGCCGATGTGCTTCAGTTCAGCCTTGTAACGGTGGGATGGTGCACGGTATGTCGGGCCTCCCCTTCCGCGGGCTTGTGTGGTGATTCGATGTCCCATGTTTCCCACCTTACATTATACCGAGCCGGCTGAGGATTTCCTCGGCGGCTTTCTCGTTCTCAAAGCTCACGATTGCCTTCTTCTGGCCGTGCGTGTTCATGAGAGTCCTGACGCTCTTAACCTTCTGGCCAAAGGACTTCTCGATCTCACGCTTGACGTCGTCCTTGGTCGCCTCGCGGGTGACAAGGAACTGGAGCTTGCTCTGGTTCTCGAGGAGGACCATCGCCTTTTCCGTGACAAACGGGTACTTGAGGGTCATTTACCTTCCCTCCAGGCGGGTCAGTGCTGCCTCGGTCCAGACCGTCAGGCGGCCTGCCTGCATGCCGGGTGCGAGGTGCTCAACATTCAGCTGGTCTACCGTGACAACGTCGACACCGGAGAGGTTGCGTGCTGCCGTGAGCGGCTTGTCTGCGGTGACAATCAGGAGACTCTTCCTCTGCTTGAACCGGCGGCCACGCATCTTGCCCCGTCCTGCCTTGACCTTCTTGCTGTCCTTTGCCCGCTCAATGTCATTGTAGACACCGATTGCGGTCAGGGCGGAGATGACATCCTTGGTCTGGGCGAGCGTTTCGAACTTATCCTCGAAAACTACCGGGACTGCACCTTCAAAGACATGTCCCCTGCTCTTGAGGAGCTCGGCGCTGATGCTTGCGGCAACCGCTGACCGGAATGCCTTCTGTTTCTCCTTCTGGTTGATCTCCTTCGTTAAGACCTTCTCAACCTTTGGGGGGTGTGCCTCACGACCACCCTTTGCCTGCGGGACCTTTGCTGCGCGGGACCCGTTCCTGATACGGGGAACGTGGGATGAACCGCGACCGCTACCCCAGCCGACTGCTGACGAGCAGATGCCGGCATACGGGTATGTCCCGTGGGGCTGCCTGCGGGTACTCTGGAGCGCCATGACCGCTTTCTTGATCAGATCGGGGCGGTAATCCTCGGAGAAGATTGCCGGGAGTTCGATGTCCTTTGCGACACCGCCATCAATTGACTTAACCTGTGCTTTCATCTCTGATCATCCCTGCTTGCTCTGGACGCTCACGAACTGGATTGTCGGCATCCTGACGACATGTTCACCGAGGCGGATTGCGGGCCTGATACGGATCAGCCGCTTGACCGGGCCGGGGATGGACCCCTTGACAAGCACGTACGGGTTCTTGAGCACACCGTAGTGGAGGAATCCACCGGTGGGAGTAATCTCGCTTGCGTTCTCGCTGACCTTGAGGATACGCTTGTTGAATTCGGTACGCTGCTGGTATCCCAGTTGACCAATCTGCGGGACTTCCCAGCGGATGTGGTGGGGATTCCAGGGACCAAGGGTACCGACATGACGCTTCTTGCCGCCGACCGCGTGCTTGCGTTTGCGCAGTGCAACACCCCAGCGCTTGACTGCGCCCTGGGTGCCCTTACCGGTGGTGATGGCAGTGATGTCTGCATAGGCACCGGTCTGGATGACGTTGCTTAATCCGACTTCCTTGCCGAGGAGTCCCTGCGCAAACTCAAAGAGCTTCTTGATGTCTGCACCGCCGACCTTGATCTCCATGAGGTCGGGGACTTTCTTCGGTACACCGGACATTGATGCCGGCTGGGTATAGGCAAGTGCATAGATCTCGGCAACCGTGCCTGCAGCAACGGCGTCCGAGAATTTCTTTACAGCTGCATCCCGGTCATATTCCTTGGGCAGGTTGATCCGGCGCCCAAGGACGCCATCGAGCTGTTCTGCCCAGAGTTCGGTGAACGCGTGTTTGCCGTAGGTATCCTTGCTGTAGGCACGGATCGCTGCAACTTTCATAGCGGGGACTTCGATGACCGTTACGGGGACCATGATCTCCTTGCCCTCGGTCGGGCTGCTCTTGTGGTCGTCCACCATGACGATGTGCGTCATACCCACTTTATATCCGGCAAATCCCTGGAGGATCGGTGCTCCCTCGACTGAGGGCCACGACTGGTATTTCGGGATGTGGCTCTTTGCGCGCTTTCTCGGGCTGAATGCAAGAGAGCCACGGCGTGGTCTGTTGATTTTTGGCATGTATTAATCCATCCTGACTTTTGCGTGTAGGTTGTTCTCATTGCGACACGTTTGAGAGATTCATCCGAGACTCTCCAGAGACCTTTGCAGGTTCCGGATGCCAACACGCGACGGGAGAAAACGAAGGGGCCAGACAGAGCAGGGGATCCTTTTTGGATACGCTGCACTGCTGACTGCGGACGAATTCCACCCGTATCGGATTTGCGCAGGGGATATGATCCCACCGCTCTGCCGGTGTGCACCGGCATTCCTGTCTCGCGAAAGAAGATCCTGACAATGGCGCATCCCCATTGTTTCATGGGGAGGGGGCTCGTTGCACGAACGTTCGCCCATGCGCCTGATCAGACCCACTCTGTCAGCCTGTTGTGACGAATCACAACTCCTTCTCGGGATACCCCCGTTGTTAGACGGGGATCCACCAATCAAGGTTCTCCTACGGCAGGACTGTCAATCCAGTGTCCGGATGCATGGCCCCGCCGTTCCCGGATCCGGGCATGCTTCCGTCGGGAAGATATGCGGATCTGGAGAGGATAACCTCATATCGGCTTCCATAATTATTGCATAAAAGAGCATATAAATATATGCCAGCATTTCAGGAGAGGGTAAAACTCAATGCCGGACTTACCGCGCCCCGTTATCCGAAGTATAACTCACCCTGGTCGGTGATATAAACGATGATATCTTCGCAGACCACCCGGGCCTTGCAGGCCTGTGCCCGCGATTCGCGCAGCCGGTTGATCAGGGAGATGGTATCGTATTTTACTTTGATATTGATCTTCTCGGCCTCCCCGAAAATGATTGAGGGGACATTGAAGAGATCGGTGCCGGACGGAATTGTACAGAGATGCGTTGCATCGAGCGTGTACAGGAATTCGAGAGTCTCCTTTGCGCGGCGGATATTTTCCATCGCACTCTTCTCAATGGTGCAGACATTGGCTTTTGAGGTGGAGATGATATCTGCAATCTGTTGCTGGGTCAGCCCCTGCTTGCGGTACCGCAGTACCTCCATCTGGCGTTCGGTAAGCAACCCGTCCTTCATAGTTACACCTTCACAACCGTAACTTAAACACTTTTCGTTAACTTTTGAACCTCCATTTTTTATTGGCACTTTGACAGTGCGCATGGACTCTCCGTAAGCAAACGGATGGAATCACGAAGTCAGAACCGAGCCCCAAAATAATTATGGGAAGCCCCCTTGCTGTTCCTTGGATTTTTTCATAATACTCCCGCGCATCTTTTTCCAGAATGCCTGATGAAAAAACCATAGTCTGTTAAACCCAGAGTCCGGAGTAGTAAAAAGAATGATCTCAAAAACGCCCATTTTCCGACGAGAGAGGACATTTCAAAATGTTTATATGAATACCGGGTCATAATAACGTGTTATAACATTTTCGAGGTGAAAATACATGGTTGTTAAAGTAGGCGTTGCAAAACTCGGCAACATTGCAAGTGGTGTAATGGCAGAGCTCCTCCTCGACGAGAGAGCAGACCGTGAAGATATGCAGACATTCATGGCGACCAGCGGAACGAAACTCCAGCCGGAGGATATCGACCGCGTTGTCTCCAACATGAAGGCATGGAAACCCGATTTCTGTATTGTGGTCTCCCCGAACGGCGTCCTCCCCGGCCCCACCGGTGCCCGCGAGGAACTGGCAAAGTCCGGCATCCCGTGCATCGTCATCACCGACGACGTTACGACCAAGAAGGAATGGGAAGGCATCAAGACGAGCTCATTCGGATACATCATCATGAAGGCAGACTCCATGATCGGTGCACGCCGCGAATTCCTCGACCCCATCGAGATGGCTGACTTCAACGGCAACCTCGTCAAGGTCCTTGCAGGCACCGGCGCATTCCGCAAGCTCCAGGTGGCAATTGACCAGGTCATTGACCAGGTCAAGGCCGGCAAGAAGGGTGCCGAGCTTGTACTCCCCAAGATCGTCATGACCACCGACAAGGCAGTCGACGGCGAGTTCACCAACAACTATGCACTGGCAAAGGCACGCGCCGCCCACGAGATCGCCATGGCAGTCGCAGGCCAGAACGTCAAGGGCTGCTTCATGACCAAGGAATGGGAGAAGTACATCCCGATCGTTGCAAGCGCTCACGAGATGATGAAGGTCGCAGCCGCCCTTTGTGACCAGGCACGCGAGATCGAAAAGGCAGGCGACACTGTTCTCCGCCAGGCACACAAGAAGGACGGTATGCTTGTCAGGAAGAACAAGCTCGTTGCAAAATTCGATTAATCTTATTCCTTTTTTGGTTCTGGTAAAGCTCTCCCATATCTTCCGGGAGCGTCATGATTATCGGTTCGAAGTGCATTCGTTCCATGAAAGCAGAGTCACTCATCGATGACGGATTGGGATTGATCCGGGAGATGAGCGAACAGAACGCATGGAAGCCGCGTTTCGAACCGGCTTTGTCGAAAAAGATGGACATATTAAAGGCAGCTGTCCCAAGGTTCCGGTAGAATTCAAGCACATCCACGATCCCGGCTGCCAAAAGATCGATATACGGGATGGTTTCTTCAAGCGTGGCAACGGGAAAAATTCCGCGGACTTCCCGTTCCCCGCAGGGAACAGCATGGGCAGACCAGGCAATTTCATCACCGAAAAGATACCGGCCTGACTTTTTTTCACCATCGGTCAGTACGTCCCAGTATTCCTTTCCTGTAAGCTCGCGATATTTGAAACCGGCATAAAAATACCGTTCAACGATATGCGGGGGACGGGCATCACACAGCCCCTGCATGTGCGGGTGGATCAGGCTTGCACCGGCTGACGGGAGGAAATTCATGTTGATGCTGGGATAGCCATCGTATCGTACCAGTGCTTCAATTTGTCCCGTTAATGCATCGATAACCTGCTGCCTGCTGAATCTCTCCACCCGGTGTGCTTTCGTGATCACGGTGACAACATGTCCCGTCCCGAAAGGAAACATGTTCGGGAAGGTGACACTCTCGTTATGAAGGATCCGTTTTCTGTCACGGAAGAACGGCGTGACGGAAAAAATCCGTTCAGGACAAAACGGGCAGTCACCATCATCTTCCGGAAGCGTGAATGGATGGACAATATGCCGTTTCGAGCGGTCCGGGTTGATCCGGCACCGGAACCCGGTATAGGTCTCCTCACGGTACTGGATAATACCTTTTTGAGTATCCACATCCGTGACTGAGAACATATCTTTCACACTACTATGTTCAGCTGTATCAGATAGTCATTTGCACAGGAGTTCCAAAACGATAAAACATTCCTGAAAAAAGAAAAAAATTTTTTCTGCCAGGGCACCATCGCCGCTTTCGGTTATATCGGGGCAGATATTGTGCTCTGTCCTTATACAACGTACTTGCCGAGCAGGCGGATGGAGTTGGTCATGTCGGGACCGAGGGGTGAACCGAAGATGATCTGGGTGACGCCTGCCTTGGTGAGGTCTTCGCACTTCTGCTTGACCATCTCAGGGGTTCCTGCAATGGTGAAGGCATCGATCTCTTTGTCTCCGACAAGTTCGCCAACGCTCTTGAAGTCGAACTTTGCAAGTGCTGCCTTGATCTTGGCAACATTGGCGAGGTCGAGCCCGTGGCGGGTGAGGAGGGGTTCGGGGGAGCCGGCTGCAATGAATGCTGCAACGATCTTTGCTGCATTGCGTGCCTTCTTCTCGCTCTGGTCGATGGACATGGCGGTGTATGCGCCAACATCGAAGTTCTTCTTGCCAACAGCGTCTGATGCCTTCTTGATGATCGGGATAGCAACCTGGAAGTCCTTGGGGTTGGATGCGTTGATGAGTGCACCGTCACCGATCTTGCCGGCGAGCTCGAGGACTTTGGGGCCCTGTGCACCGATGTAGACCGGAATTCCCTTCTTGCCGGGGAGCGTGACACCAGTCAGCTTTGCACCGTCGTAGTCAAAGAACTTCATGCCGGACTTGTTGACCTGTTCACCGGCAGTAAGCTTGCGGATCTGGACAACTGCTTCCTCGAGGCGACCGACCGGCTTCTCGGGGTTGATTGCAAGCTTCGGCAGGGTTGAGAGGTCGCCGGGTCCGATACCGAGGACTGCACGGCCGTCAGAGATCTCGTTGAGGGTGCAGGCAAAGGATGCCATTGCCGCGGGGGTGTCGGTAAAGGCGTTCATGATACCCGGGCCCATCTTCAGGGTCGTGGTCTCCTTCGCAATGGCAGCGAGGGTGGGGTAGCAGTGGCGGTTGTTGTAGTGGTTGGTGATCCATGCGAAATCAATGTCTTTGGATTCAGCAAGTTTACAGAAGTTAACAACTTGCTTTACATTGACATTACCAGGTACGAATTCAATTCCATATGTCAAGGTATGTTCACCTCATTTGAGTATTACCGTACACGCATTTAAATAAATTATGATTTTACGTTGACAGGAACCGGCTATCCGCCCGCAAAAACCGCAATCTGGCGTTTATTTCAATTTTCTGGCCACTTTTTCCGGTAAAACGGGTGTGATCGCATCAGGCTATTCCGGATCAGGCGCCATTTGGGGGATTTTTGAGCTCAACTGACAGTCATTGCAGCGTGATGCATCTTAAATAAAAGAACCAACCAGAATCATTGTCGTAATTTATATGCAACAAAGACGTATTTCCCCGGGATCAAGTATTCTCCGAAAGAATGGGGCCCTGCGGGATAATCTGTCTGCTTATAAGGATTGGATGAGAAGAGAGAACGGTATCAGTCTATGCGAATAGTGGCTCTGGGACTTGGGGGTGCGGGATGCAGGATCGTGGACAGCCTGTATGCCATCGACCGGAGGAGCAGCAGGGTTGCCTGTGTCGAAGGACTGGTTGCTGATGTTGACGAAGCCTCCTTACAACAACTCCTTGCACTCCCTGATTCGCAGAAACTTTTTTATCCCCCGTTTGATCCCATGAATCCGGAGGCTCCGGCAGAAGGCGGCGCAACTGCCACTATCGATATTGACGAGATCATCTCACGGATCCACAATTTCGAGACCGGCGATAACGATGCGGTTCTCATCTGTTGCGGGCTGGGTGGGCAGATGACAGACGTTGTCCCGCATGTCATTGCCGGGCTCCGCTCCACTCTCGTTGAACCTATCTTCGGCCTTGTCACCCTCCCCTGCCTTGCCGAGGGGGAGAAAAAATCTGCGAAAGCCGCCGATGACATCGATATCCTCTTTCCCCTTCTTGATGGGATGATCGTTTTTGACAATGAGACGTGGTACAAAAAGACGCGTCCCATCGCACAGGCACGGCTCGAAAAAAAGAAGGAGAAAGGTCTTGCCCAGATGCTGGGGATCGGCAGGCAGGAACCGGAACTATCCCCGGAAATGATGACATACCATCTCCTCAACGAAGCCATCGTCCGTAGGATCAGCCTAATCTTAAAAGCCGGGGAATTCAGGGCTGACGGGGGCATCGATCTCGCCGAGGTTGTGCTGGATTCCGGCGAAGTGCTCAACACTATGAAAGACGGGGGATTCATCACGATCGGGTATGCAGTCGAGCATCTTCCCGCAAATCCCCTTGCATTCCTTTCCCAGCTCAAGCCGTCAGGACCGTTCAACGAAGAGGGAAAAAAACGGGCATCCCGGATTGTCGAGCTGGCCAAACAGGCGATCTATCATGAGGTCTCAACGCCATGCGATATGACGAGCGCCCACAAGGCTCTCGTCCTCATTGCCGGCCCCTCGCACGAGCTCTCGATGCAGGGGTTCATGACGGTGAGGAAATGGATCGACCGGAGCATCCGCGGCCTCGAGACACGGTCCGGGGATTACCCGGTCATGAATACAAAAAACGTCGCCATTATTGTCATGCTCGCGGGGCTGGAGAATATCCCTCGTATCAGTGAACTCAGGGAGATTCGGGAACAACTCAGGTCCGGTCCGGTACGAAGAGCGGCACCGGAAAGCGGACAACAGGGGATAACACACGTCCAGGAAAATGCCGGATCGCTCCGGGATGAGATGATTGTCCTGCCGAAGCAGATGCAACGTGTTCTGGAACCTCCAGAGACAGAGCGTGTTCACGCCCCTTCACCAGAAAAGATCCCTCCAGCCATACCAACTGCTGATGCTGCCGCAGAAGAAATCCTGCAACCAAGGCAGCAACCACCAGTCCGACCTCCGGCCTCACGACCCTCCACGCTTCAGCAAGTCCCGCTTGAAAAGCTCCGGGCGGATCATACCAGATCCGCACCTGTTCAGGAACCGAGGATGACAACGCAACCACACAAAGCCCCCATACCAGGACCGGAGATACCACAGGGGAAAATCGTTAATCAACAGCCATTATCCCCTGCCGGTACAACCGATCATTCTGTTCCGACTAAGGAAGAAGCTCCTGCTCCCCCTTCCCACGAACATGCCCGCCAGCGGATTGAGCGGGAGTTGCAGCGGCAGCGCATGATGGCGCTTTCAGGGAAACCGGTGAAGAAAGAAGGCAGTGCCACTTCATCGCCAGCGGAACCATCAGCTGCAGTCCGGACAAAACGTGTTGTCGTCACCCAGGCCCCACCACCGGAAACCGGGGAACCGGTATCCCGCCCGCCGGGAGAAGGGATTCTCGAAGCCAGTGTGAAAAAGACGGTCATCGTCCATAAACGGACTCCTGTAAAGGAGAACCATGAAGTGCCTGATAGGACCGTGTCACGGAAAGTCATCCCTGCTCCTCCAGAACAAGAAACACGCTTGAACGAGCCGCTGGAACCTGTGCAGGTTATCCCGGAAGAAGACGAACCGGTGATGCTGAAAGAGCAGGAATTCCGGGCAAAGGACACTGTTTTCCAGGGGAAACTTGTCACAGACACTTCGGTTCCCAAAGCACGGGATGGTTCGCTCATTCATACGAGCCTGAAACAAAAAAAGCCAGCCCTGCAACAGGAGGATGACGAATCTTCAGGTGAACGGCAACAGGGAAAAAAGGGAAAAAAACCTGACGATATTTCCTGGATCTGAATCAATTCTTTTCAAGAATTTTAGAAAAACGGATATTGCCGGCACCGATCTCGGTCTTTATCGGGATGCCGTGCTCAACCGTATTCCCGATATAATTCAGTCCGCTGAACGCAACGATCGAGAGCCGGTAGGGATTCGGGGGCAGGTTGAACACCTGGTTCCCCATCGTCACCGGGAAGACAAAACCACAGGAATTCATCTGGCGAATCGTCTCCTCAGTCCGGGATCGTGCGGCACAGGGAATTTCACGAACATTAGCAAGTGCAATACCACTCTTCGATTGCGCAAACGATGAGATGGAGGTCAGGTGCGCTGAAATAAACAATTCAAGGGGATCAATCGTGGTTCCCCGGTAGGCAATAAGATCCCTGAACTGCCGGGGAGCCCCGTTCTCGATCTCAAGCCTTCCGCCATATGCCATCCTCACCGGTATTCCCTGGCGCTGAAAGACTCCGTCCATCGATATACTGCAGATGGTAATAAATCCGGTGTGGTTATGGGGGATCCGCGGATCATGGTCAATAATCCGGTAGGAGTTGAAGAAGCCACATCCCGCCTTGATGACTTCATCGAATGCCGTTGTGACCTTCTCTGCATGCTCATTGGGGACCATAGAGAGATTATACGCAACATCGCCTGTCCCGGCAGCCGGATCAAAGGTACTGCGGTAGGCAAGGCGTTCCAGCTTTGAGATGATAAACCCGATACGGTCCTCGACAAGGGCATTGTCCGTCTCTTCCAGGCCGAGGGGGGTTAAGATCCTTCCCTGGTTCCCGACCTTCTCGGTAAAACCCATCGTATCAAGATAACTAAGGTAATACTGGACCGCACGGTCACTTAAGACAAAACCCCTCTCCGACATCAGTTCGGAAAGCCGCTTTGCACCCATCGGATCGCGGTGTTCCTTTAAGATGCGGAGGATTTCAACGTATTTTCTCTCGGTCCGGATCATAGTTACCTCGCCCCGACTGCCCCGACACTATCCTGGTACCTGCCGGCATACCCGTTGCTGCTTCCTTTCACCTCGTGAAGAATCAGCTGGACAACCCGATCGTTCTTTCGTACAACAAGATCGTCCCCCATGTTTGTAAGGCACAGGGTGAGGTGCCCCCGGAATCCCGGATCAACATACCCGGCTCCGAGCAATACCCCTTTCCGGCCAAACGAGGACCGGCACATGAGTGTCCCGGCAAGATCGGTGGGAAGTTCAACCCACTCCAGCGTGGGGACAAGCGTGCATTTCCCCTGTTCGAGAGTGATGTCACTGGCTGAACGGAGATCGTACGATGCAGGTTGCTGACATTCCGGAAGATAGGGGTTGATCACGAGTTTTCCGTCAGCAGGGTTTTGGTCTATGCGACGGGCAATCTCGGACGATGAGAGGATCATTGGAGTAGTTTATCGGCAGAAAATACTTAATATCTTTTGATGTAAAGAAGATGAGAAGGATCCATGGGGTAGAGGATATCCTCTTGGGCTTCGAACCCAAGGACGCGGGTTCGATTCCCGCTGGGTCCGTTCCTTTTTTGTGTGAATTCTAAGGTCATTGGCACAATACGCTCTGGAGCGTATTAACTGGACTTGAAACGGATTGCGAGAAAAAAAAGAGGACTTAAATTTCGTCTCTTCGCCGGATATGGGGGCCGCCTGAACGCTTCCCCAACGCCCTGATGATGACAAACAGGATAAGAATCGCAACCGCTCCCAGTGCGATCATCCCGATAAGACCCCAGTCAATGCTCTTTCCCACAACAACAGTCACGGCAGCAGTAGCATTGCCGTAAATAACCTGCTTCTTTACGGATTGCGGGACATATCCCTCCTTTGTGACAGAAATATTCACGTCTGTATTGAAGGGGATGCTCGTAACGAACTGACCGTTGTTATCCGTCATACCAACAGTGGCTCCGTCCACCAGGACCGATGCACCCGGAAGAGCTTTGTTGTCGTTTTCCTGAACCGTGACCGTCAATGCAGCGCTCGCCAGCGGTAGGGTGAAGGTATAGTCCCTGCTGGTGCTCGAAATCGTTACGGTGCTGCTCTGGGGCGTGTAGCCGGTCTTTCGTACCTCGACAGTATAATCACCGGACACGAGAGTCGAAGAACTCATCCGCCCGTATTCGTTGGTTGTCCCCGCAAGTGTCCCGTCTACGTAAACATCCGCCCCATCCAGGGGCTTTTTGGACTCATCCGTGACAAAAATATAGGCTCCAAGGGGCGCTTTTGAGATCGATGCATAATAGATGGCATCAGTCTCGCTGATGACACGGGACTCCATGTAGGATTTATACCCATCTTTGGATATCTCAATCGTATACGCTTTTCCCCGGGTGATAGGGGTTATCAGGATACCCCGTTCATCGGTTTTTCCCGCAAGCACGGCATTGAGACGCACCTCGGCAGCAGGGACGGTTTTTCCGGTATCCTTGTCAGTGACAACAAACGAGAAGCTGTTCCCGGAAAGCAGTTTGTATTGCACTTCCTGGTCATCGGCTCCCATGATAATCGTCCCGCCCCGGGACTCGTAGTTGGGGGCAGTGATATCTATGGAATAAATGGTTGCGCCGGTAACGGCAAAGGTTGCTGTCCCGCTGCTGTCAGTCAGTTTTGTCTGTGTCACATTCTCTGCAGTAAGGTTGACCCGGGCGCCGGAGATAGGGTTCAGCGTATCCGAATCGAACAGGGTGCTCTTAAAGGTGAGCGTCTTACGGCTTAGGTTCACCAGCAATGCGGTTGTATTCTTACTGACCGTCTGGCTCCAGTCATTGTAGCCGCTCATCGAGACCCGGATCACCTGATCGTTTAATCCGGAATGGGTGAGCAGGACCTGGCCAAGGGAGTTTGTCCGTGCATAGTTGGCACTGTTGACATACACGGTTGCATGCGGAAGGGTGACATTGTCAATACCGTCCTGCACCGTGATCAGCAGGCTTGTCGTTGCCTGTGCCGAACTGCAGAGAAGCAGGAGAAGCAGGATGGCAAAAAGGAAACGAGGTCGGGGATACATGATAAATATCGCGACCTGCTCATATATCAGGACATCGGTCTATATCTCCGAGAAAGACGACGGGACCCGGTCAAGCAGCATACCTTCAACAAGCACCGGCATGAGGCGTCGGCCTTCCTCGATTGCCTTCTGCAGCCTCCAGTTCCGGTCCGCGTACAGGGTAAAGAGGGGTTCCCCCGCCTTCACAAGCTTTCCTTTCTTCGCATGAAGGAGGATCCCCGCGCCCCGGTCCTGCGGGGCCCCGGCAGTCCGCGCAAGGGTGATAAGCGAGCGGTTGTTCATCTCGATCACGTACCCGGATGCCGGTGCCCTGACCACGAACTGGTGTTCTCCAGGAACGACATCCGATGACTTGACATTCGGGTCGCCTCCCTGGATCTCGATGATCCGTTTCATCTTCTCGAGCGCTTTGCCGCTGGAGAGAAGGTCCTGTGCCATGGCCATACCTCCCCCCCGGGGTGCCTTTCCGGCCATCTCCAGCGCTATCCCGGCGATAGATATGCTCTTCTGGATAAAGGAGTTGGGCTCCTGCGAACCCTCAAGGACACGCAGCGCCTCGATGACCTCCAGTTTCGGCCCGATGCTGTGCCCGACAGGGGTGTCGCCATACGTGAGGGCACACTCCACCTTCATTCCCAGCCTCTCGCCGAGCTCGATGAATTCCCGGGCAAGTTTGCGCCCTTCCTGCATGTTTGCAACCTTGGTATTCTGGCCTACAGGGATGTCGATAACAACAAGGTTGGCCCCGACAGCAAACTTCTTCGCCATGACGCTTGCCAGCATCTGGCCCCGTGCGTCGATCTTGAACGGATATTCCTGGATGATGATCCGGTCATCTGCAGGGGCAATGTTCGTTGCCCCGCCCCAGACAATACATCCCCCTACCTTGTCGGTCATCTGCTGGACCTCGCTTGCCGTAAACTCAACAAACGCCAGCACTTCCATGAGGTCTGCCGTGCCCCCGGCACCGGTGATTGCCCGTGAACTCGTCTTGGGGATCTTGAGGCCGCTGGCCGCAATAATGGGGACAACAAGAAAGGTGATCTTGTTGCCGGGTACCCCGCCGATCGAGTGCTTGTCAACAATAGGTCGGGAGGCGAACTTGATCTGTTCCCCGGTCTCCACCATTGCACGGGTGAGATGCTCGACCTCATCCATGTCGAGCGGATTAATGTAGGATGCGGTGATGTAGGCCGTCAGCTCCGCAGCAGAAATATCGTCATGGACAACGTCTTTGATGATCGTCAGGGTCTCTTCCTTGGTGAGTTTCCCGCCATCCATCTTCTTCTTGATATAGTCGAGGGATTCGGGCCGACCAGCTTCGCGGATCTCGATATCATCGCCATCCTCCAGCTGGAGGCGCTCGTTTGTGATGCGGTAGATCCCGAGGGTCCCCTGCTGGGCGATTGTTGACGTGATCTCGACAAATGCTGTTGCCGACAGGCCGTTCTTCGGATTGATGACCTGGACCCGGTCACCATTCATCACGCCAATACCCCGTGCATCCAGGCGATTCAGGAGCACCCCTCTTGTTGCGATATCAATGTTCTTTACAACCAGTTTCACGCTACTCGCACCTCCCGATACGGGATCCTGCAGTAATAAGATCGGCAGTATGTAATCTACGTTGACCCCCAGGGGTTTAAAAAGGTGTCACACTATGCAAAAGATTGCAGGTGGAGAGCGTAAAAATCACTTGAAACAGCATCCGCTCAATGAAAGGTTTTGTTACATAACTGGCAGACGAAAAAAGAAAAATTTAGAAGTTAGTTCAGTGCCTGCGCACAACGACGAACGCAACAGCGCCAAGGCCGATCAGTGCAACGAGTGCACCAAAGCCGGGTGACTTGGTCGGGGCTGCGGTCGGGACTGCAGTTGCAACGGTTGTCGGAACTGCGGTCTGGGCAGGGGTCTGGACTGCTGTTGCTGCGGTGGTCGGGGCCACGGTCTTGACGGTGGTCTCGAGCACGTTGAACAGTGCCGTGCCGGTTGCGGTCTGGAGGACAGCTTCCTCGGTTACAATGTACTCGTCCGGCTTGAATGTTGATGAGTCAACATCGAACGAGATCTTGTTGTAGCCGCTGTCGCCCTTGGTAACCTTGACGGTACCGGAGGCGCCACTGAACTCGCCGCTCTGGCTCTTCATGGTCGGCTTGAATGATGATGAGTAGACCTGGACGAGGATCTCATCGTCAACGGCAAGGTTGGTCTTTGCAGTGATGGTGAACTTGTCACCAACGTGCTTGTCGCCAATGGTGTCGATGGTGATGGTGGGTTCCTCGACAAGGAACTGGAGCTTGGTGTAGGTATCGTCAACGTTTGCGTTGTTGATGCCTTCTGCAAGTGCTTCAGCTGCATCGGAGCCCTGCAGGCTGCCGGCGCCGAGGAGCTTGAAGATCTTGGTTGCAGTTGTTGACTGGGATGCCTGGAGAATTTTGTTGTAAACATAGCCACGGTTGTTGACAGTAGCATCGTCCATAGCGTAGAGATCAACATCGAACGCCTTGTTCTGCATCGGGTGCTGGACTACGACGAAGTACTGGCCGCTGGTAAGATCCTTGGTAGCTTCCTGCTTGACCTCATACTTGAATGAGGAGTCAGCATTAACGGATGCGCTGTTCTTTGTAGCGTAGTTCTTGCCCATGATCCAGATATAGACTGAACCCGGGTCTCCTTCTGCAGTTCCAGTGATGTAGACCCTGTCACCCTTTGCAACAGTGGACTGGGATGCAGTTGCGGATACGAACGGCTTCTTGATGATGATAGAGACCGTGCCATATGCTGCGTTCTGAAGGTGGGACTTGTCGTTGGGCTGGCTTACTGCGTAGATGGTGTAAGTGCCTGCATCAAGTGCATAGTTTGCAGTTCCCCACTTCCAGGACCAGGTGTTGTCACCGTTGACATCAACAACCTTGAAGGTGCTTGCATCGTTGTTGGTGACACCGGGTGCTCCGGCGTTCCTCGGGTCTGAATTCTGGATCATTGCACCCTGAGTCGGGAGGTTGGGTCCGATCAGGAACAGGTAGGTCTTGTAGGTCTCGGTGTTGGTACCGGAGAACTTGACCTCTTCGCCGAGGTAGTAGGACTGGTCGCCTGCTGCTACGATGGTGACTGCGCCCTTCTCAACGTTAACGTCGACTTCATCGCTCTTGAATGCACCGTCATTAGCGTACGGTGCACCGTAGCCGGATGCAGTCGGGAAGCCAGTTCCAAAGTGCTGTTCAACACGGATTGTGTACTTCTGGGCCTTCGTCCAGTTGTTGGTAGCGAACTCAACAGTCCTGGTTCCAGAGGAGGACGTGTTGATCAGTGCGTAATACCGGGTCTTGTTCTTGGTATTCACCGTAGATGCTGCTACATTATCCCAGATGGTTGATTCTGCACCATTCTCGTATTGGTAGGCACCAATCGGATGGCCAGCTGCCGTTGTATCTGCGCCTGCAGTAACGGCATTATCCATGTAAACCTTTTCCTGGTTCTCTACAACCATCGGGGGCTGGTCGTCATAGCCACCTGTCATCGCGGAGGTGTCCTTGACCCAGACGTAGTATTGTGTGCTGGGCTTACCGGTTACGGTCACGGAGAACGACTTCGAACGAACTACGGAGTCCTTGTTAGCCTCGATCTTGACAGTGTCAGAAACCAGGGTCACAGTGCCAACTGCGGAGACTGTCTTACCCGTGTAGTCAGCGCCGTTGTTCCGGTAGTTGTCCTTCATGTTGTTCAGAGCGGACTCTGCCCAGACGCTGTAGGTTCCTACCGGGTATGCGTACTGGTTGTTGTTGTCGAGTGCATCGGTAACCCACCATTTGGTAGTGGCTGAGCCTAAGTACCAGGGCTGGTTGTTGATGTACTGCTTTGTGATGCTGGTAGATACTGCATCGGCACTCGTGGTACCGATAAGGAGCTTGTCAAACTTTGCACCATTTTCATCCTTGACATAGAGGTTGATGAACCCATCAGTTGCTGCTGTAGGGGTCTTTACCCATGTAGGCAGAGCGGTAGCTGCAGGCCAGTCAGACAACGGAGTCAGACCCTGCTCATCCGCGGTGTAGTTCATTCCAGTCCACTCGTCTTGGTTAGCACGAAGCGCAGCGGCGGATCCGTTGTAGTAGAGCGGACCATAAACAACGTCGTCGTCGGACGTGTTGTACACGCCAGTAGTAACCTCGTAGGTCACATGGACCATCGTGGATGAGTAGTTATAGATCCTGTATATGTTGTTCCCGAGAGCGGTGACATAGGTGTTGTTTCTCTCATCTGTCGAGTTATAGTTACCCGGAGGTAACATAGCACCATTGGGTCCAACACCCGTCGGGTCTGCAATAGCAACAGTTCTGGTCCAGATCGTGTTGTTACGCTGGGCGTAGGTTGCCGCATACATGTTGGTGTTGACCTGAATACCCAGGTGCTCGCCCTGAGTGATGGACATGCCTGTGACATCCTTTGACTGCTGGAAATCCCAGACTGCGACTGAGAGAGTCGGGTCCTGGACGTTGATTACGGCAGTTGCAGAGCCATATGTTGACGTCTGTGCAGTCTTACCATCGGGCATAAGCAGGTACCAGTTACCAGTGTACCCGACGAAATCCGCCTGGGAGATGGTCATGGACTTGTACCTGTCAGGTGCAAGATTGATGACCTTGGACGGGGAAGTCGAGGTAATATCTGCTGCCGATGCCCACCAGCCGAGAGTCAGGTTGCCGGGGGTATTATCTTCAACAACATGTCCATTTGTTACTGCTGCGTTCAGTGCATGAGTCAGGTTGAGACCTTCCTCACCAATAAAGACGGTTGCACCAAGTTCAATCACTGTGCCGTTCGGGTTGGTCGTAGTTACTGCCGATACCGGCATAACCGCAAGCAGAACGAACATAGCAACTGCAACCAGTGCAATTGTTAATCGCTTAGTCATGTGTTCAATTCCTCCAAAGTTTACATCATACATTGCAAGCCGCGAACCGTGTTCGACAAATGCCGAATAACGATTCTGCGAGCCCCATACTCCGTTTAGACGGAATATGAAACAGTATTTGTAAAAGTGCCAATATATCCTTTGTGGTTGTTTTTACCGGCCAATCGGAGCCTTCAATGTGCCAGAATTTTAGATTGTGCCGTAAATTTTGGTTTTTTTTCGGGCTTTTGGCAACTGTTTGTTGGGACTCTGGTAGAATGGATAATTCACTAGTACCATATATCACGCGCACTTAATTTGAACTATCACATAAACAATGATGTACACAAATGTACAAAAAATTACATATAAAATACGAGGTGGAGGATATACATGATGAATCAGCATGTGAGCCAAATAGGTTCCTTAATCCACTCATCCCACTCATCTTTTTTGCCACCATATTTCAGGAGTATGTCAGATTTCTTCAACAACTCAGTTCCGACTTTCTTTTACACAATATTTTTGCACATTCTTTTTTGCACATTCTAAGTATAACAAATTTCACACCCTGCCTCAAACAAAGAGCACAATTCAACAGCTATACAACCTGCCATGACAAACAACTGGATATGCGAGTGATCCGGGCACCAAGTATAGGAAAGGCGCACGAACAGGTCATCCAGATGATCCTGGAGAAGGGATGGGTTCTCCAGACTGAGGACGAAGAGGCAACGGTAGAATTCGAAGAGATTGCCATGCAGGTGGATACACCCCTTGCCGAACCTCTGGTGAGCCCGCACTCCCGGTTCCAGCAGAAGTTTGTCAACCAGTATGCAAAGGACCTCCTGCAGGGATCGAAAGCCTCGTTCGAGTATGACTACCATGGCCGGCTCTTTGACTGGGGAGAGCGGCTGACTACTGAAGGGATGCCGGTTCATGTCGACCAGATCGCCTACATTGTCGAAAAACTCCGGTCATCACCGGTATCCCGGCGGGCAATTGCCATTACCTGGAACCCGGTTATCGATGAAAAACTCGACGACTGTCCCTGTCTCCAGCTCATCCAGTGCGTGCTCCGTGACGGTAAGCTCAATATGCGGGTGATCTTCCGGTCCAACGATATGCTGACAGCTGCCGGGGCCAACATGTACGCTCTCGTCCAGCTCCTGAAATCCATTGCCGACCAGCTCGGCGTGCCGTGCGGTACCTATACCCACATCTCGCTTGTCCCGCATATCTACTACATCCGCGACGTACACGACATCGAACCCTTCTGCGGGAAAGGAAAACTCATCCAGCCGGTCAGGGAAGTATGCCGGGCCTGCCAGCGCTGCGACCGGGCAAAGAGCGTATGACAACACAGGCAGCTCAGCTTGTCCGTCACTTTAATTAAGCAACAGCGGCAAAAAGTATGGGTCAAGCAGCCCGGTAGTGTAGCGGTCAATCATAGGGGACTCTGGATCCTCTGACAGCAGTTCGAATCTGCTCCGGGCTATTTCTATTCTTTGGATTTTCACGTTGATGCAAATTGTGCCTTCAGGCGATGACTGCCGAAAGGACACAGGCAAGGAAGATTGCACCAAACATTCCGCTCCCACCGATGCTTACTTCCGGTATTTCCTGGTTCCGGATACGCGGCAACTGTGCAATTCCCGCACCAAGCAGCGTCCCGGCTGTCCCGGCTACGAATGCCGTTACCGCGGCAAAAAGTCCTGTTCCCCCGGTGAGCAGAAGCCCGCAGAGGATTGCCACAAGGCCGGGCATGAAGAGCGGAGCACGGAGCCCGTAGCCCGGAACATACCGCGTGGCAAGCCAGGCAATGATGGCAACGATGATTACACCGGCTAAAACTGGCTGAAGGATCCCACTTCCTTCAACAACATACGCCCGGTACATGAGGTAGGCCGATGCCGCAAGCGGGATCACCGCACCGCCAAGGTTAAGGGAAACCACCGTCTCCCAGACAGGCTGGCGGGAAAAGGAATTTCCTGCCCCGAACATGGGCATTTCCTGGGTATCGACACGGACCATGTCCCGCTTGATCCGGTAGAGGGGGATGTTCACAAGGCTTCCCATGAGCATGAGAAGGACGACTGCAAGCGCCGCGATCCATGAGAAACCAAGGCGGGTGAAGGCGGCCCCGACAAGCCCGAGGAAAAGGAGAGGGATGATCAGGATAACAAGAGCGATCAGCAGCAGCAGGGCGATGATGGAAAGCGGCCCGATAGAATGCACACGAATACCGTTCATGCCTCACGCATCTCCCTGCAAACACTTTTTGCAGACAATCGCAGCATGGTCCTTGTGGTAGGGGGAGAGCCATGTGCTCTCGATGACTTCAAGTCCGAAAGCGGCCAGTCGTTCAATCGTTTCACGGAATACCTCTTCAGGGCTCTTCCGGATATCCACGCTCCGTGTCTTGAGCATCAGGATCACCTTCCCGTCCGGTTTGAGGAATGCACAGTTCCTGATGAGAATTTTTGCCTGATCTGGCTGCGCAACGTCCTGGTAGAGCAGGTCGACTGCCTCCATGACAGGTGCATATTGTTCCGGGCGGGACGCATCGGCCATGAGGGGGACGATGTTGTCACGCCGCCGTGCCACTTCCAGGAGGTCCTGCATCGGCCGCGGGGCAAACTCAACCGCGTACACAACCTCAACGTAATCGGCAACATGGGAGACGGTGGTGCCGTTCGCGGCGCCAAGGTACAACACCTTCATCTCCGGTGCCAGTTCAATCCCGGTGCCTGCATAATAGAGCGCTGCAAGCTTGCTCCGGAAGGGGTCCCAGACCCGGGCACCACCGAGCATCCGTTCCCCGTACACGCCGCCTTCGCCACGGGAAACCAGCACGTCGCCAATCCGAATCATGATTCCGTTCCTCCAATTCGGTCGATACGTTCCTGAGCACGGTCAAGGAATTCAGGGACGGCAACGCCGCGATAATAGTCGAGCCGGGCTGCAATTGCAAGCTTCCCGGCGAGCACCCGTGCCACCTTCCCCCGCAGGTCCTTGGGGGCGTTGTGCACACGACGGTGCTGGAAGATGATACCGTGCTTGGGCGGCGGGGACTTCGTCCTCAGGTGGGAAAAGAGCGCTGTCCTTGCCCCAAGAACCTGGATAGCACTGGCCGGCAACCGGCTGAGCGGGAGAAGGCCCCCTGCATGAGCCATGAGCCGGGCGGCAACAAGCCCTCCGATAAGTGCGCTGGTATTGGGCAGCACACGGGTAGCACGCAGCGAGACCTCTTTTGCCAGATCCGTTCGTGCAGCCGACAACTGTTCCACCTGGACTGCGACCTTTCCAAGAGCGCCCCGGCCTTTTTCTGAGATGCGCCGGATCTGGATATGTGCCGGTGTTCTCCGGTACTTGCGGGAGAATGTCGGGTGCCTCACCTGGTGCCACTCTGCCACCCTCTCGGAGAGCAGGTTGATCACCTCGTCCATTTCGTCGAGAGTCCGGACCATCTGGAGGAGTTCGGTGTCCTTTCCCGCATATTCCTCGCGTATCCGCTGCTCTGCCCGGATAAAACAGACCTCGCGGAGCAGGGAGAGATATCCGGCCCGGTCCGAGCAGATGCCGCAGGCTATGGCATCTTCCCACCTGAGTGGGATAAAACCGTCCATCGTTGTCTGGAGTGTTTCAAGACGCTGCGCCAGGGCAACGGGATTGCCGTCAGCTGCCTGGCACCTGCCATCTCCTGCATCTCCAAACCAGTAGGACTGCATACCGGAGAGTAAGGATGCGAGTGGCAATAAAGATCGTTAATTCCTGCAGCTGAACAGAAGGTCAGGCCCATGTAATTCCAAACGACCACAATATAACAGGAATCATGATCGATCCCATGCAATAAACCGCCGGCAGGTTTATGAAACGCGGCACGAGCCCTACTGCCGTTGCGAGGATGAGCACGAGAAGACCGAACGGGCCGGTGAGAAGGATGCTCAGGCCAACTACGAAGACGATCACCACACGGTTGAGGAGCAGATTGTCAAGCCTGCCAATCCTGTGGGCAGAGCGGGAGAGCCATACGGTAATGAGGTACGCAGCGCAGGCTGCCAGAATTCCCGCTACCATCAGATCGCCCATGGAAGGCAGGGGCAGTTCGGCAAGGGCTGCTATCACGCCATTCCTCATCCGCTCCAGCGCAAAAAGGGCAGCAAGCCCAATGAACGCATTAGCGGTGTTTGCTGCATTGGTGGCAAGGATGTATGCCCTCCGGTCCCTGTCATACCCGATGATGGACGCAAGAACGCCGTTTGCGGAGGCTGTGGAAAGCCCTGGGAGCCATCCAACGGCAATCCCTGCTGCCGTCCCGAGGACGGATGACCTTGCCACCATCCGGTCATGTATCCGGATCCCCCGGAACTGTTGTTCCGGTACCGTTCCCCGCGATGCAGTCAGGAGCACGGAGATGCCAAACAGGCCACAGAGGAGCGGCATCAGGATGGCATTACTCCCGGCAAGGGTGTGCCAGCCAAGGAAGGCATACCGGAGGGCAAATATACCAAGGATCCCCGAGACAAGGAAGATCGCAAACCCCCACAGGGGTGCGTCGCTTGTCACCAGCATCCAGCCGACCGCGGCTATCAGTAATATCCCGATCCACCAGTCGAACCAGGGCTGGAGTGCCGGGAGGAGAAGAAAACAGACAATCGACAGGGGCACGGCAATGACCATCGCACAAGCACTCCCGAGTGCCGCGATCCGCACCGCTTCCTCGCCATTGCCTTCAAGGCAGAGCGCGTGCGCCGGGAGGACGGCAAGCGCGGTATCGGCATCCGGGATGCCGAGGAATGTCGACGGGATTGCGTCGACAAAGGTATGGGTGATGAGGGCGGAAAAAAGCGTACATGCAAGGGCAACGGGCCCAAGAAGGGAGAGGAACACGGCCTGGAGCCCGACGAGAACGCCCGCAAGGGTATTTGCATGAACACCGGGAATGATCCCGCTGATGGTCCCCAGCATGACCCCAGCGAGGACACCCAGCAGGATCTCAATCATCATTAATATATATGATGTAATGAATAAAAATTAACCGAAATGCATACCATCATCTCCCCACGAATACTACTCCAAAGCAATACGCCATGAAGATCGCAGTCACCCGCCTGAAAGGAAAAGAGAAGAGCGACGCTTCCCGCTGCCGTGCCTACGGCCACGAATGCTTCAGCGTCCACCCGCTCAGGTCAGAACTGCGCGAGACGGAGATTGCCGCCTTCATTGCTGCCGCTGCCTCCGGTGAGTTTGACTGTATCTTCTTTACGAGCGCCCTGCCGGCGAAGATCATCGCCCCCCGCCTCTCGACATCTGCACGGGTTATTGCCATTGGCCCCCAGACGGCAAACGAGCTCAGGGAATACAATGTCGAGTGCGAAACGCTCACCAGTTTCTATTCCCGGGACTTTGTGCCGTACCTGGGCGACTGGATCCGGGGGAAGAGAATCGGCATCCCACGGGCCGATGTCCCGAACCAGAACCTCCTTGACGCGATCACAAACGCAGGGGGGATCGTCCGCGAGTTCCGGTGCTACGGGCTTGAGCCAACCGGTGAGGACCTCCCCCTTGACAACGCAGATGCGATCCTTTTCACCAGTGCCATGTCGTATGTAAAAGCCCGCTGGACACCGCGGGACACGCTCCTCGTGATGGCAATCGGGGAGATTACGGCATCGGCCATGAAAACCGGAGGGACCGTTCCAGCCGTTATTGGTGACGGTTCACTCGAGGGTTCCCTGAGTGCATTGAACACGTATTTGGAAACGAAAGGAGGCACCTGATATGGAAGTCCCCCACTCTCCAGCGGGCGCAGAGGTGGTCCATCTCTGGAACAAGGCCGGCATCATCGTTGTCGATAAGCCCCGTGGCCCCTCAAGTCACGAGGTGGCTGCGTGGGTGGGAAAGATGCTGGGGTGCCAGGTGGGCCACTCGGGCACGCTCGATCCGCAGGTTTCCGGCGTGCTGCTCATCATGCTCGGCAATGCCGTGCGCCTTGCCCCGCTCCTCCTCCAGCACGACAAGGAGTACATCTGCCTGATGCGGTTGCACGGTGACGTTGACCGCGACCGGATCAACAAACTGGCAGAGGAGTTCACCGGCCGTCTCTACCAGCGACCGCCCCGGAAGAGCGCCGTGAAACGGAACCTCCGCATCCGCGAGGTCCACAAACTGGATATCCTCGATGTGGACGGGCGCCTCGTCCTCTTCCGGGTGCACTGCGATGCTGGTACCTATATCCGCTCACTCTGCCACCACATGGGATTTGTGCTGGGCGTTGGTGCCCACATGGTTGAGCTGCGCCGGACGCGCTCGGGAACGTTTGGCGAAGACTCAATGCATACTCTGTTCGATGTCCAGGACGCTGCCGTCACGGCACGGAATGGCGATCGCACGGCGCTTGAGAACATGGTGGTTTCGGTGGATGGTGCAGTCCCGGAGCTGCCGATTGTTGTGATCCGCGATGCGGCGATCGATGCAGTCTGCCACGGTGCTTCGCTTGCGGCAGTAGGCGTCGTTAGCACCATGGAATTTGCAAAGGACCAGACCGTTGCCGTACTCTCGGAGAAGAAGGAGTTCGTCTGCCTCGGGAAGGCGCTCGTCCCCTCTGGTTCGTTCAAGCCTGGCGACACTGGCCTCGTCATCGCGCCGACAGCAGTTTTCATGCAACCTGGCACCTATCCCCGGACCTGGACAAAGTCCGACAAGGTCTACCCCTCGAAGGCGGAGAAAAAGGCAAAACGAAAAGCGGCAAAACCGAAATCCCCGCGTCCCGCCGGGAGAACGGAGCGCCCGGCCGGTAAGAAGTCGTTCGGAAGACCTGCCCGGAAACCGGATGACCGGGGCCGAAAGAAGAGATACCATTAAAAAAAGCCCCGGCTAACAAATAGGATACACTTTTTGCTGAGGTAGTCTAGCGGTAGGGCGCAGGCCTGGAAAGCCTGTGGTGCGAAAGTGCCTCGGGGGTTCAATTCCCCCCCTCAGCGTTTCATTGTTTTTCTGGTTCGCATGAAGGGGTATCCCGGACACCCCCCCACCGTTCCGGAAAAAATTCATGCATACCCCCCCTGCATGGGGGTGGGGGGGTATCCGGGATACCCCTCCCCCCTTTGACCGGATCAGACCCCCTTTACCAGATTTGAGTGCGGCCGGACTGGCAGCCCTCTCCCTGTGCGCTCCATGGGAAGACCCGTGCAGTATTGCGTACATCCCATTTTTGAGTGGGGTGGTATCCGGTATACCCCCCTCCCCTTCTCTTTTCAAAACGATCAGACCCCCCACCCTGCATGGTGGGGGGTATACCGGATCCCCCCCATTAAGTGGCTGGAAAAACCGTGTGAGGGAACTATTGGGCCGGATGTCCCGATACTGTTTTACGTCGGAAAACACGGGTAGACAGGCAGGTTGGGCCGGGCCCTGGGGGGTAGGGGGGTATGCGGGAGACCTCCCCCCATGAAAAATATTTTAGGGGGGGTAGCTACCCCTCACCCAACAGGACCCACCCCCCTCCATGCCATTTTCAAACCTGCAGGACAAGACCCCTACCCACCCCTGCCACTGAGGGAGGGGTGCCTACCCCCCCTTTCCTGCACTGGCAGCGAAACCTGTTCACCTGAACTCGCCGAAGGAGCCCTGTTTTTCAACCAGACCGGGAACCAAGAAAGAGGAGGGGTAGCTACCCCTCCCCTGCTGAGGGGGGTGGGTAGGGGTCCCTCATGTGGTGGGGGGGACCCTGCTGCCGGATCCGGCCCGGGTCCTGAGGAGGGGTAGCTACCCCTCCCTCATTTTTCCCGGCCCGGAGCCCGGCAATAAACCTGCCGGGAGTTTATTGCTCATCCAGGCAGTTTCTGGCAAAGGCAAGATACTCCGGCACGATCTCGAATCCGAGGAAGTGCCGGCCTTCCTGGTGTGCCACCAGCGCCACGGTACCGGAGCCGAGGAATGGATCGAGAACGAGGTCACCGGGATTACTCGAGTACTGCAGGATCTTCCGGACCAGTTCCCGGGGGAGCTTCGTGGGCGTCTTCTTCTTCCCCGTCCAGTACTCGCGGTTGATCACCCAGACATCCTCGGGATAATGGTCGATCTTGTTGAACGTGTACTGTTTTGGGTCCTTTGCCACAAAGAGGATGTGGTAATGGCTGGTCACGTATTTCTTCTTCGTAAAAACGCCGAACTGATATTTCCAGATCAGGTGGTTGATCGTGGTCAGTCTCGCTTCATCGATCCCTTCGAGGATGTCCCGGAGCCGATTCCACCCGGAAAAAATGTACATACTGCCGGTCGGGGAGAGCACGCGGGCCGCCTCCGCGATCCACTGGCGCGTGAACTCCCCGTACTCTTCTTCCGGCACCTCGCGATAACCTTCGAGAACATTGGCCCTCTTCCTGTTGTAGTTGAGCCGGTGGGCCCGGAAGTCGATCGCAAACGGCGGGTCGGTGACGATCAGATCGACCGTGCCATCCGGGATGCGGGGGAGAAGTTCGAGCGCGTCGCCCTGGTGCAGGGTATCCGGCCGGAACGCACCGGGCTTCTTCTTCATTCAACTCTTCCCGCCGGCGTCCCGCCCCATCTGGAAGGCCTTTGCATTGATCTCAACCGTCTTTTTCGGGACCAGTCGCTTCACCGCTTCGAGCAGACTCTCCGGTTTCAGCGGGATCCATCGTGATGCCGCCCCGAGCATCACCACGTTCTGGGAGAGCGGGCTCCCCGCTTCGGTTGCGATGCGGTCTGCCTCGACAAGGCAGAAGCCGTGTTTTTTGAGTGCGACAATAATCTCATCCTCGGTCGGGGGAGTAAGTTTCTGGGTATAGACTGACGTCGGTATGACAAGGTTCCTGCTCACAACCGCAGTTCCCGCCTTTTTCAGGTAATGGGAATACCGCAGCGCCTCCAGGAGGTCAAACGAGATCAGGAGATCGGCCTGCCCGGGGGGGATGAGGGGGCCGTACTGTCCGTCGATGCGGATGTGGCTCTCAACGGATCCGCCACGCTGGGCCATGCCGTGGGTCTCCGCCCCCTTGATGTGCCGTCCTTCGATAAGGCACGCCTCCCCCAAGATGTTAGAGGCAAGGATCGTGCCCTGCCCGCCTATCCCGACAATCAGGATGTCGTAATTGCCGGTCATTTCTTCCCCTCCTTTGAGATAGCCCCCACAGGACAGAGCTGGGCACAGACCGCACATCCCATGCAGAGATCATTGATCCGCGCTTTCTCATCGGCGAATTCGATCGCCGGGCAGCCGAACCGGACGCAGGTCCCGCACCCGGTGCAGGCTTCGGCATCGACCTCGTAGCGCCCGCGTTTTATTCCCATGCGGCGGGCGGTGATGACGCACATCTGTTTGGCGATGATCACCTTGACGCCCTTCCTCTTCTTTGCCTCCGAGAGGACATTCACCATCCCGGTGACATCGTAAGGATCAACGGTCTCGACAAAGGTTGCCCCGCAGGCCCGGCAGACGGCATCGAGCGAGATGGCCGGGGTCTCCACGCCACACGCTGTCAGGCCGGTGTTTGGGTTCGGCTGGTGGCCGGTCATGGCCGTGATGCGATTATCAAGGATGACGACGGTCATGTTCGCGCCATTGTACACCGCGTTCATCAGCCCCTGGACACCGGTGTGCAGGAACGTTGAATCCCCGATGGTGCAGACCACGTCATGGGTCTCACCGGAGTGGGCGATCCCGCTGCCAACCGTTATCGAAGCGCCCATGCAGATGGTCGTGTCCACGGCCCCAAGCTGGAGGCCGAGTGTATAGCACCCGATGTCGCTTGGGTAGATTGCGTCGCGGAAAACCTTCTTTATTGCATAGAAGGCCCCGCGGTGGAGGCAGCCCGCACAGAGGATCGGGGGGCGGACCGGCAGGTCCGTAATGGGTGCGGGCGCGGCAAACGGGCCCTTATTGAGGATGCCGGCCTTCTCCAGGATGGCCGCAACACCCTGCGGGGACAACTCTCCTTCCCAGGGAGCATAGCCGTTCTTCTTGCCGAAGACCGGCACTGTGCCTGCCACCTGCCGGACAGCCTCCTCAACTTCGGGTGCGAGTTCTTCAATCACGAGGACTTTTTCATGCTTCCTGACGAACTCCCCCAGCCAGTCCTCATCGATCGGGTAGGCCCCGATCTTCATGAAGGACACACCCTCGGGCAGGAGTTCCTGCACGTACGTTGCGCCGATCCCGCTTGCAATGACCGCGGTCTTCCCCTTCACTTCGCACCGGTTGAAGCCTTTCTCCACAAGCCGTTTCCGGATAGCGGGCTGCTTCTCGTTGAGTTTCTTGTGGAGGACGCGGGTATGTGCCGGGATCACGACATACTGGCGCGGGTCCTTTTTGAAATCACCGTTCCGGATGCTCTTTGCCACGGCACCCAGTTCAACATCGCCTTTCGAATGGCAGATGCGCGTCGTGGGGCGGAAGATGACCGGCAGGCCGAACTCCTCGGAAAGGGCGAACGCCTCCGGTATCATGTCATGCGCTTCCTGCACGCTTGCCGGGTCGAGGCAGGGTACCCGCGCAAAGTGCGCATAGCACCGGGTGTCCTGCTCGTTCTGGGAACTGTGGGCGAACGGATCGTCAGCGCTCATGATGACAAGCCCCCCGGTTACTCCGGTATACGCGCTTGTCATCAGCGGATCGGCAGCAACGTTCAGCCCCACATGTTTCATGGTGCAGATGGCGCGGACGCCGCACCATGCAGCGGCAAGCGCGTTCTCCAGCGCCACCTTCTCGTTCACCGACCATTCAAGGTAATACGGCCGTTCCGGCTGTGCCCGCAGCGTATCGATCACTTCGGACGACGGCGTGCCGGGGTAGCCGCAGACAAAATCCACGCCCGCTTCGAGACAGGCATGCGCTATTGCTTCATTCCCGAGGAGATACTTCCGTTCCATGATCCCAATTCCGTATAATTACCGTGGTCTTTTTACACATATCCCTATCTAAAGATCCCGGACAGAGATCCATTACGTGCGCTTGTGGATTCACAACCTATAAAAACTCCGGTGGAGTAGTAATTAGGGTAAAATCCAGCCAACTATCGGGCCCGTAGCATAGCCAGGTGGTGCGCCCGGCTGATAACCGGGAGGTCATGAGTTCGAATCTCATCGGGCCCATCGCATTTTCATTGTTTTTGTTGTTTTTACAATACCTTCACAGCAACGAGACCTGATGGTCTTTTTCATAAGAATTAAAAAAGGGGGGCGCAGGATCAATCCTGCTGTTTCTTCCCGAACACGTACCCGATGACAATCTCCAGCGAGGCAAGGAGCGCCTCCTCGTTCTTGAGATAATCATGCATTGCGCGGTACAGCATGAACATGATGTCATACCCGTAAAGCTCCAGCGCCTTCTGCGGAGTAACGGGATTGAGGCAGGAGTCTGTTAAAAATCCGTCAAAACTGTACATCAGTTCAAAGAAATCCCCGTCCTCCGAAAGGACACAGAACTGGTCGACAACGGGCATTGAGGGATTGTCGGGACGGAACGCGGAGGGCTGTTCGGACTTACCGAGGACAATCATCTTCTGGGGATAGTACTGGGGGTCGTAGATCTCTCCCTTGGTGTCCTGCTTGCCCCTCCTGAGCATATTGAGGCCGACCTGTTTCACGACCGGTGCCGCCGACGCTGCCATCTTTTTTAAGAGCCGCGCCTCGTTCCCCTTCACCTTCCCCGCAAGCGCCTTCTCGTTCTCCTGCAGTGCCTCAATCTTCTGCATGAGGGCATCAAATCCCTTCTCGATATCGTCCATTCTCAAAAACTCCCCGGGTAACTGTCTGAATCGAAGATAAGAAATGTTCATGCCCAGGCTATAAAACGACTCCTTTCCGGTTCCTGATCATATCCATGACAACAGAAGTCCGCAGGAACCGGTGACAGGGCGCTCGAAGGAAATTTTGGTATCCCCCCAAAATTTATCCGCGATCACCGATAACCAACAATAGATGACACCGGTCGACGGGCTCGAACTGGCGCCCCGGAAGGTCGGATTTCTCCGCTATCTTTCAGAACGGGGCGGCAGTGCGCGAACAACGGAGATCGCCGCCCATTTCGGCGTTGATCCCTCGACGATTACCAAGACTATCGGAGAACTGACAGAGACGGGATACCTGCACCATACCCCCTACTATGGCGTCAGCCTCACCGATGAGGGAAAGAAGTACGCGGGATTTTTAGTGAAACGTCACCGGATCCTGAGCCTTCTCCTTGTCAGGAACGGGCTCTCCTGCGAGGATGCCTGCCGGGAGGTTTCACGGTTCGAGAGTTTCATCTCCCGCCATGCCATCGACACCATGTGCCGGGCCATGGGCCACCCGCAGCAGGGCGCCTGCGGGGAGATCACCCATGATGACGGGTGCATGGCTGAAAGTGCACGGCATGAACACGGGAAGAAACGGAGCGTGCGCTCGTGAGCCCGTCCATGATCGCAGAACACATCCCGGACCTCGACCTCATCACCAGCTGCGCCGAGCGGCAGGATTCCGCCTTCTCCCGGGCAAGTCCCTGGACCAAGCTCATCCTGCTCGTCCTGATCGTCCTCACAATCACCCTCACGAGCAACCTCCTCATCCTTTCGACCCTGTATACCGTGATTCTCGTATCCTGTATGGCTGCCGGACTCCCCATGAGGAAGATCATTGCCTGGTATGCCATGCCCGTGATCTTTGTCCTCTCGCTTGTGGGGATCCTGGTGTGGACAGAGCCCGGCGTCCCGCTCTTCTCCATCCCCCTCGGCGGGTTTGTTCTCACGCTTACCGACCAGGGCATCATCCTTGTCGTTACCCTGCTTTTGAAGGCGCTCATCTCGGTCACGTTTTCGCTCTTCTTCCTCATGACAACGAAGTATGCCCATTTCTCGGCCATGGTTTCCCGCATCTTTCCTTCACCGCTCGACCAGGTCTTCCTCCTTGCCTACCGGTTCCTCTTCCTGACCCTTGCCATGGCCGCATCCCTCTTAAAGGCAGTTCGCTCACGGGGCGGGGGGCTCATCCGGTCCATCCGGGTCCAGGGGCGCCTCTTTGCCGGTATCTTCGGCCTTGTCTTCATCCGTTCCTTCGAGCGTGCTGAACGCGTCGAGAAAGCGATGGTGGCACGGGGGTATAACGGGTCATTTTCCACCCACACGAAAATCCCCCGACCGGGGATTGCCGGGTATTTCCTGATCTGTGCAGGGTGTTCTGCGGTACTCCTGCTGCTCTGGATCTCCCCGAACGTAACGGGGGGGTGGTAAACCATGACGATTATGCGCCACGATCCCGACCACCTGCATTGCGAGCATGGCGATCCCTCGCGCGAACTGATCCACGTTGACTGCGCCAGCCACACGTATCCTGACGGGAGCGTCGGGATCCACGAGATGTGCTTCCATGTCTTACAAGACGAGATCGTTGCCCTGTGCGGCCCCAACGGCTCGGGCAAGTCCACGCTCATCGAGCACCTGAACGGCCTGCTCCTCCCCACAAAAGGAGATATCGTGATCAACGGCAGGTCGGTCGCCCGCGGGGAACGCGAGGGCCTCTGGAAAGAAGTCGGGGTGATCTTCCAGCGTTCCGAGGAGCAGTTGTTTGCGCCCACCGTGCTTGACGATGTCATGTTCGGCCCGTTGAACCTCGGCATGACGCCGGATGAAGCGAGGGCGGCAGCGCTCGAAGCGCTTGAGGCTGTCGGTGCCGCAGGGCTTGCGGGAAAACTGCCCAATTACCTGAGCGGCGGGCAGAAGAGGCTTGTCTCGATTGCCGGGATCCTTGCCATGAAGCCGCGGATTATTGCCATGGACGAGCCGACCTCCGACCTTGATCCTGTCCACAGTGCCCGGATCGAACGTCTCATTGTGGAGCTGAAAACACGGTATGGTATCAGTGTCGTGATTGCCACCCACGACCTCGAACTCGCGGCCCGCATCGCAGACCGGATCTGCCTTGTGAAAGACGGGGCGGTCTTTGCCGAGGGGAGCCCGCGGGAGGCCTTCTATGACTCCGCGCTTATCGGTGAGGCGGGGCTGAAACAGCCGGATACGGTCATGACATGGCTTGAGTACTGCAGATCACACGGCGGGCCCCGGGAAGAGCGGCCCGTGACAAGGGCTGAGCTGGTGCAGTTGCTCGGGGCACATTCCGGCAGGGGAATGGAACCAAAGGAACCGTAAAAAAGGAGCCGTAAAGTTTGGTGTGACACCAAACTTTTGCCCGGGTTTTTAAGCTCCCCGGGATAATGGTTGATCAAGGAAGGTAACCTTCACAAGGGAGAAAAGAGAGCCATGGCACACATCCATCTCGAAGACGGGGCGTTTTCGCTCACATGGGTCCTTGTCTGGTGGCTCCTTGCCCTTGTATGCATTGGGATCGCGCTCTGGATCTTACGGTCTCAGGGGCGAAAGAATACCAGCAGGATCACCCTTGCCGCGTTTGTGACCGCAGCAGCGTTTGCGCTCTTCCAGGTCAACATCCCGCTCTTTGGCGGGGTTCACCTGAACCTGACACCCCTTGTCGGCATCCTTGCCGGGCCGGTGCTCGGTTCCCTCGTGATTCTGGTCATCAATATCCTCTCGGCAGCCATCGGCCACGGGGGATGGGGGCTTGTCGGGGCAAACGTGCTCGTGAACCTTGCCGAGGTTCTCATTGCATGGGCGGTCTTCCGGGGATCCCGCACGTTCATTCCCGACCTCTTCTCCCGGGCAGGGATTGCCACATTCGCCGGCCTCTTCTGCGGCAACCTCATTATGATCGGGATCATTTTGCTCTCCGGCGTCCAGGGGGTTACCCAATCGTCAGGACAGGTCCTTGCCGGCCTCTCCCTCATTGTCGCTGTGAACATGGGAGTTGCCGTGATCGAGGCGCTCATCTCGGGACTTATTGTGCGCTATATCGGGAAAGTCAGGCCGGACCTCCTGGGGGAGCAGGGACGATGAAAGACCTTCGGGAAAAGCGGGGCCTGATCCTCTTCTGCCTGATCGCAGCCATCCTCCTTGCCGCAGCTATCCTGGCGTTCCAGGCAGCCGGGCCGCAGGGCATCGAGGAGCGGTTCCATTCGGCCGCCGGCCTCTCTCCCGAAGAGCACGGGGGGGATGCAGGACATGAGGAGGCCGGAGGTGCCACGATTGCCATTGAAGGCAACCCACTACTATACGCGATCCTCGTCTGCTGCCTTGTACTTGGCTGCGCTGCTCTCTACTATCATTACCGGATCTGAACTGGTGCATTCCGACCGGGGGAGCAGTCAGGTCACCCGCTCGCCTATGAAAAAATACTTCCGGTCTTTCCTGAGCACGGCACGCCCTTCATATCCCGCCGGCAGGTCTTCATTGATGACGATACCCTGGTAGGTGGGGGACCGGGCCATGACGGAACCTTCGCGTATCGTTTCCGTGACAATGAAGGGTACCTCCCGCCCAAGCCAGGGCCGGTTCACCTCTGTATAGACCTGTTCGGAACATGACAGCAGGATGCGAGAGCGGTCCTTTTTAACGGAATCCAGGAGATCCTTTTCCTGCGAGAGGGGCGTGAAAGGCCGTTTCGAGTACCGGGTCACGTTCACCTTGTTGGGTCGGAGGCGGCGGATGAGGTCGATCGAAGCGGAGAAATCCTCCTCCGTTTCCCCGGGGAACCCGGTGATCATGTCGGTCATCACCGTGATCTCAGGGTAGCGTAACCGGAATGCGGCGATGATTCTGCAGAAGTCCCCGACAGTGTAGCGCCGGCCCATCCGTTCCAGGATGATGTCGGAGCCGGACTGTACCGGAATGTGGACAAACCGGAAGATCCTTTCTGCGGAGAAAGCCTCAACAATCGCATCGAGATCGTCAATGACCGTTGCAGGATTCATCATCCCGACACGGATGCGGCTGCTCCCCGGGGGATCGCCGATACTGTTTAACAGGCCGGCAAGGGTCAGGCCGATATCCTTTCCATAGGAACTGACATCCTGGGCTGTCAGCTGGATCTCTGCTGCACCACACGCGGCATATGCAGCCACCTGCCTGCGGATCTCGTCAGGGGGAAAACTCCGGAGCGGGCCGCGTGCCTGCCGGGTGATACAATAGGTGCAAGTACCGTTGCACCCCTGTGCAAGCTGCACAATCCCTACGCTCCCTTTGGCAACCGTGCCCACCCCGCGGTACCACTCCTGTATTGTATCGGGGGTAATGAAACCGGGATTGCAGACAGAGAGGATAGCCTCCTTCTGGACCTGCGGCATGCAGCCTGTAACATAGAGCTCCCGGTCCCGCAGCACCGAAAGCCTGCGAAGCATCCGCCGCTCTGTCGGCCCGACCACCGTGCAGGTATTGACGATGACGACATCAGCATCATCCGCTGATTCCACGATCGCGCTCCCGTAGTGCTTCAGGACTTCGGCAAGTTTGGAGGAATCCCCGAAATTATACCGGCACCCGTAGGTCTCGATACAGACCCGCCGGTTGCAGAGCCCGGGCGGCAGGTTCTCATAGTCACCGGATTGTTGTTCACCTGGTGCCATCGTTGCGCTATATGATATTTCCGGACACAACACTTAACCGATTGCACCCGTAATCTGTTTACCATGTTACGAATCGGGCTGCTCGGCTGCGGCAACATCGGGCATATCATTGCCCGTCATGCAGGCCGGTTCACCATCGTGGCAGTGTTTGACCAGGTCCCGGATCGCGCCCGGGAGATCGAGGCAATCTCCGGTGCAACAGCATACCGGGAATTCGATTCCTTTATCCAGGCTGATTTTGATATCGTGGTCGAAGCAGCGTCGGTCAGTGCGGTCAAACGGCATGCGCCGGATGTGCTGGCTCATGGGAAAGACATGGTGATCATGAGCGTCGGTGCCCTGACCGATCCGGGCTTCCGGAACCTGATCCGTGCAAAGGCCCGCGAGAACGGGAGGAAAGTCCACATTCCCAGCGGGGCGATCTTCGGCCTCGACAACCTCAAGATCGGGAGGATATCGACACTCAGAAAGCTCCTGCTCCGGACAACCAAGAGCCCGGCAGCACTGGGAATCGAGGCTGACGAGCGCCGGCAGATCTTTGCCGGGAAGGCCAACGAATGTATCAAGTCCTTCCCGAAAAACGTCAACGTATCGGTTGCCATGAGCCTTGCTGCCGGTATGGATGCCGATGTCGAGCTCTACGTTGATCCCGTGGTGGACCAGAATGTCCACGAACTCTTCATTGAAGGGGACTTTGGCGAGACGTATGTCCGTGTTACCAACATGCCGAGCCCTGACAATCCTGCGACCAGTTACCTTGCCGCGCTCTCCGTACTCTCGCTCCTCGAAAAGATGGACGACCCTATCGTTGTCGGGACATGATGGGGGGCGGGAGGGGTATGACAGTTCTCGATGAATTGCTGGATTTCCTCAAAGAGGATACCCCTGCGGGAGATGTGACATCGGAAGCGGTTATTCCCGACATCACCTGCACAGCCGCCGTCCGCGCGGAACAGGACGGCACCCTTGCCGGAATCGAAGAAGCGACGCTCCTCTTCACCCACTTCGGGGTAGCTGTGACGGGAGGAAAGCGCGATAGTGACACGGTACGAAGGGACGAATCCGTTCTCATCCTTTCGGGAACCGCGAAAAACATCCTCCTTGTCGAACGGACAGCGCTCAACATCCTCGGGCGGATGAGCGGTATTGCTACCCGCACGGCGGCCATGGCGGCAATCGTGAGGCGCGAGAACCCGACATGCCGGGTTGCCGGCACCCGGAAGACCTGCCCCGGCTTCCGGCGGTTTGACAAGAAAGCCGTGCAGATCGGTGGCGGAGACCCCCACCGGATGAACCTGAGTGACGGGATCCTGATCAAGGACAACCACCTTGCCATTGTGCCGCTCGAAGAAGCCATCCGGAAGGCCCGGGCGCACTCGGCCTACAAGAAGATCGAGGTCGAGGTTGAGTCGGCAAATGATGCAGTCCTTGCTGCACAGGCCGGCGCAGATATCATCATGCTCGACAACATGACGCCGTTGCAGGTACAGGAGACGCTTGCAGTGCTCAAGAAAAACGGGATACGAGACCGCGTCGTCATCGAGATCTCCGGGGGAATTGATGCGGAGACACTGGCGGACTATGCTGCTTGCGGCGTGGACGTGATCAGCATGGGATCGCTCACCCACAGCGTGCGGAACTTCTCCTTCAGCCTAGAGATCCGGCCGGTCACCGCCACCTGAACCGATTTTTTCCCTTTTTATTCCTTCACCCGCAAGATTCGGGGGAGAAACCATTATCAGGGGTCATCCCAAATGGGAGGTTGTTGAGGGAGCGATGCAGGAGAATGGAGCGGCACCCACATTACCGGAACCAGCAGAGCCGGTCAGTGTGGAAGACCCGGATGTGATCGAAGAGCGGCGGAAGCACCGCGTCCGCGGCTTGATCGCCCTGCTCAAAGATCCCAACCTGAATTACCGCTGGAACGCGGCGGAGATGCTTGGGCCCGAGCGCGACCCGGAGGCGGTCGGCCCGCTCATCGAAGCCCTGAAAGACCCGTATGTCGATGTCCAGTGGCTTGCCGCAAAGTCGCTGGGGCAGATCGGCGACAAACGCGCCCTTGAGCCCCTGCTGGAAGCATCGGCATCCGGTGATAAATGGCTGAGGGCAGGTGCCGCGTGGGGCCTCGGGAAACTCAACGACCTAAGGGCGGTTGACCGCCTGCTTGCCCTCCTCAAGGATCTGAAGGCTAAAGTCCGGAAAGAGGCCGCATGGGCGCTCGGGGCAATCGGGGACAAGCGTGCAGAGCCCGGCCTGAAAGAAGCTCTCAATGATCCCGATGCAACGGTCCGCGAGGCAGCCCGCAAGGCGCTTCTGGCTATAAGCGCGGAACCGGAAGAACCGGCCGGGCCCCCGGCGCCATCATAATCATCTTACCAGGACGAAGCGAACCACAGGCTGTATTTCTGTCAGGGAATCGATGTAATCCGGAGATCATCGGGATTGCTGATCACGATCTCCTTTTTTCCCCGGTACGTTTCTACGATCCCGAATGCCCGTATTGTATCGTTCCGGTGTATCACGTGCCCTTGTGTGGCAGGTGCCGGAACAAAGATCGTGGTATTTGCCACGATAAGGGAGAGATGCCCGCCATTTTCGATAACATTCACCCTGCTGACGGTCCCTTCGATGACAACAAGTTCGCCGTCTGGCGAGTTTTCGGAGAACGGGCGTGCGAACGGCTCTTTACCGATAAGGTTCAGGGCACTGTTTGCCATGATGACGACTGCCGCCACCCCCACAAGGAGGAGGAGGGCGATGCGTTCCTGGCGCATGAACATAGGATATTGTATAAAAATTACTGTATAAATAACCGACAAGTTGATATGTTAACAGTGTTAACATCACTCGCATGCAACCAGCAACACTACCACCTTCCTCAAAGACGGTGCTCCAGATCCTGGATGCCGGCGGCTCGATGACCCACAAGGACATTGTCCAGCAGAGCCGCCTTGCACCGCGGACCGTCCGCTATGCCTTAAAGAAACTCAAGGAGCGCGGTCTCATCATTGAGAAGTTCAACTTCCGGGATGCCCGCCAGATCATCTACCAGAACAGGTCTTCGTACGTAGAAAAGCCCCAGAGTGCATTTGCATGACCAAGCACTGCTGTACCCTGATGCACTGCGACACCATGGTCAGGAACCTCCTGCCCCCCATGCGGGCCGAGATGGTGTTCCGCCTGGTACAGAAGCAGGGACTGAGCCAGAGCGACGCGGCAAAAAAACTTGGCGTCACGAGAGCGGCAGTCTCCCAGTACATGAGCAGGAAGCGGGGTGCAGGAGAGGTCGAGCTCTCTTCGGAACTTGACCTGATTATCGATCGCTGGGCGCTCGCAGTGGTCACGGGGGAGAGCGACATCAATCTCTGTGATGTATGCCAGTGCGCCAAAAAGAAGAACCCGTTCTGACCTTTTCTCATCAACCGTTTCCGGGATAGTTCTCCGGCAACCCTGGATTACCTTCTCCTGCGATAGTACCCGTATCCCAGCAGGGTAGCGACAACCAGCAGCGCTGCCGCGATTTTCATATAATCGGTTCCTGGACCGGGGGTCCGTACCCCGGGATTCCAGTCATCCTCGAAGACGGACATGAAATACCCTGCAACACCGGGATTGTCGATGATCACTCCTGCCTCCCGGTTGAAATTCGGGGAGTTGCTGTTCCAGTTGATGCTGCTGACCAGCACCTTCCTGCCATCGACAATGACCCCTTTGTTGTGGATCTTCGCAAGACGGCTTGTTTCAAGGTCTGCCAGGCGGCCTTCGAGTGGGAGGTGTTCAGCCGCGGCAATGCGGTTGATGATTGCCACCATCTCGTCATTGTCATTGTTTCCTTCGGTATTGTACCAATAGGAGTCAAGGAGCACCCGGACACGGACCCCGCGTCGCGCGGCATCGATTGCCGTAGCGAGATACGGGTTCAACGTGAACCGGGTTTCGTTGGTGATATAGGCTTCCTCGATATCGATGCTCTTCTCTGCGGACGCGATCAGTGTTGTCACCTGGCTGCTGGTGTCGGGCGCAAGGACAGGGCGGACGGTTGCACCGGTAAACGACTGCGGGTGAAATACCGGCGTGTGCGTATCTTTGGAAACGACTTCTCGCCGTCCGGGCCCGCCGGAGTAAGGGACAACAGAAGGGCTCCTCAGGTCTTGCTGGAATACTGTGGTGAAATATGTCGCCGTTGCAGGATCGTACAGGACAACACCCCAGCCCCGGTTGCCCGAGATCCCTTCCGGTGCAAACCCGTTGTACTTGAAATTCTCGCTCACGACAAGGACTGTCGTCCGGTCAATGACAACATACTTGGCATGGTCGTACCGGTACGGGGCATGTGCGGCCCCGGTTGAAACCATTGCGTACACGGGGATCCCGCTCTGGTTCAGGTCCCATAGCGCGGCTTTCTCTTCTACACCAATGCCCCCGACCGGGCCTCCCTCAACAAGAACCGTTACCGTGACGCCCCGCGCCCGGGCGCGGGCCAGCGCATCCACCATGGCCGGGCTGGAAAACTCGTACACGTTGAGCAGGATCTCCTGTGATGCATTGTCGATCACCGACAGGAAGACCTCATCCGAACTGTCCGGGGAGACGAATGTGGTTACCGTCACCCCTTTGAACTCAGCCGGGAGGAAGCGGGACTGCCCAAGCATGAACGGGCGCGGGTCCCATATCCCCTCCTCAAGAACATGCACCTGCCCTTCGCGTGCCGCAACATCATGGGGCCAGGATACACTCTGGACGAGCCGTGCACCTTCATACACCATGAGCGAGTCGTTGGCATTGGCCATGCGCAGGGATTTACTGCTGATCACGTCCGGGACCATATCTGACGAGTCCTGCCACTCAAAATCAGGGAACCTCCCGTGGCTCTTGAGAAATGCCGTCCCGTTTCGTGCAATGGTCAGGGTACCGGTGATGGAACTGCCCGGGGGAAAGGAAAAACCGCTCTTTCCATCGGACACGATGATCCCGTCCAGCGGGCCGTTTCCCGAGAGGACAAGATACTCGTCGGGATCACCCGCGAGGTAGGGGTCAGGGCAAAACTCGGTTATCATGACTGTCCCTGCAGCCCCGGCTGCCAGGGGAATGACAAGAAGAACCATGAGGAGGAGGAGACAACGCATAGGTGAAGGATTGAGTCTCAATCGACTTATATTATTTGAAATATTTTTCATTTGGGATGGTTAAATGATGCCTATACCGAAAAGAGAGAGCAGAAGACCGCTGGTTGTAAAACTCGGGGGGAGCCTGTACGACAGCGTCCCATCGCTCGTTCCCGTGCTCTCCGCATCCCCGCGCCCGCTCCTCATTGTCCCGGGAGGGGGACCCTTTGCCAATGCCGTGCGGCAGGCAGGCTTTGACGATGAAACAGCACACTGGGAGGCAATCGCTGCAATGAACGAGTACGGGAAGTACATAGCGTCCTTTGGCCTGCCCGTCACGGAACAGCCCGTCCTGCCAGAAACGCCAACGGTCTTCCTTCCGCTGCGCTACCTTAAGGAGCGCGATCCCCTTCCGCATTCCTGGGATGCAACCTCGGATACGATCGCCGCATGGGTTGCCGCAGAGCTTGGCCTTGATCTCCTCCTCCTCAAATCCGTGGATGGTATCCCTGCAGAACACGGGATTCTCGATCGGGTGAGCGCGGTGGTGGAGACCGATGTTGTCGACCCGCTACTCATCCCCTTCGTACTGGAAAACGGAGTGGATTCCTTCATTCTTAACGGGAAAGTTCCGGAACTCCTTGCAGCGTACCTCCGCGGAGAACCGGTCTCTGGCACGCGGATCAGTACAACCTTTTAAAGGTTCCAAAAGAGATACTATAGGAATCCCTGGAGGAGCCAAAAATGTCAGATAAGAAGTGTACGTCCTGCAATGCTCCGCTTGCAGAAGAGGGTGCAACCGAGTTCGGGTGCCCCGCATGCGGTGTCGAGATCAGCCGGTGCTACCGGTGCCGGGAGCAGAGCATCCCCTATACCTGCCCCAAGTGCGGATTCGGGGGACCGTAAGTCATGGGCAGTGTCGCAGTCATTATGCGGGTTATGCCCGAGTCCCCTGAGGTCAACCTCGAAGAGCTCAAGAAAGCCTTAAAGGAGAAGCTCCCCGGCATCCAGGATGTCAAGGAAGAGCCCATCGGCTTTGGCTTGAAGGCCATCAAGTTCGCCGCCATTGTCAACGATGCCGGTGGCGAGACAGACATGCTCGAAAAGACTATCGGTTCAATTCCCGGTGTCGAACGGGCAGAGATCATCGAAGTAACCCTGACATAACACGTCAAAGGGTTCTTTTTTTCATTTTACTGCCGTTCGTGCTCCAGTGTTTTAATAACCGAATCGGTACTTGCGCGGATCTTTTCCACAGATTCGCGGAACGCGATCACTTCCGATTCGTCCAGCCGGATGGTGATGGGAAACACACCCTGACGGTTGACACGGGCAGGCACCCCGATACAGATGTTGCCGATGCAATGGACTTCCCGGTGGATGAAGGCAGAGACGGTGAGGATCCTGTTCTCGTCAAGCAGGATTGTCCGCACGAGAGTTGCGATCGCTTCCCCCGGGCCGTAGACCGTTGAGCCCTTGTTCTGAATAATACGGTGACCGCTGCATTTCACGGATTCGATAAAGTCCTTGACGGGTAAGTGAGAGAACTCCGGCAGGTTCGAGATCTTGATGCCACCGATGGTGGTCGCAGACCAGAGGGGGACAAGGCTGTCGCCGTGCTCCCCGATGATACGGGTATGCACCTCGCTGACATGAACGTGGAAGTAGGACGCGATCAGGGCTTTTAAGCGCATCGAGTCCAGGTGGGTGCCAAGACCGAAGACCTGGTGGGGTTTTAACTTAGAAAACCGCAGGGCAACGCTGGTCATCACGTCGACCGGATTGGTCACCACAAAGAGCTTAGTGTCAGGGGCGACCTTCCCGATGGTTTCTGCTATCGGTGCTACGATCCGTGCATTTTCCAGCGCCAAATCGAGCCGGTCCTGCCCCGCTTTCCGCGGGACACCGGCAAGGATTACAACAATATCCGAACCGGCTGCGTCGTGAAGGTCGGTAGTCCAGGTGACACGGACGTCTGTACCCCGTGCTGCAAACGAGTCCATCAGGTCCTGCGTTATCCCTGTCAGTAAGGCTTCGCGCCCGGCCCTGCCTTGGAGCAGGATCTCGTCGATGTGCGGGATCGATGATATGGCATGAGCTGCAAACATCCCAACGTTGCCTGTTGCGCCGACAATGGTCACTTTAACCATGATAATCGTAAGAGTGGGGACATGTTCTCGGTCGACTGTACGTTTCTGCGTTCACCAAAGCATTCGTCCTCCGCCCCGTTACCCCATGGGCGCCGGATGTCTGCGGTAAGTCTGCTCCCTTCCGGGCCTGAACCGGTCCCCGCAGCAACAGGTCGCCATTCCCTCCGGAATTTTGAACACTGGCCATCGACCTCATGGGACGAGGTTTCAACGTCAGAACACACAGGCTCCCGCAGGCCGTTGCAGCCTCGGTCAAACTTCGCCCCCCGCGTACCGACGGTTTCGGGTAACAAGTGACGCCGAGCCACCCGGGCTAGTCCCCATATACTTTTGTACACCGGTCAATAAAGGCTTGTTACCTTACGCGGTTTGCGGGTGACGGGGCGTGGTTTCCCGTCACGGGATGAAGACCTCACCGCCGACCCGGTCCAGCCATTCCTTCTGGATCTTCGCGGTTGCAGCCGCGTCCTTCTTCTCGAAGAGATCTAATGCTGTCAGGGGCAGAAGACCGGGCGCGAGGATGCGCGGGAGCTCGCGGAAATCCCCCTGGTAGACTTCAATGATCTGCTCACCTTCCGTTTCGGCGATCTTCACCGGCTCTTTCACCACCGGGTGCTTTGCCATATCCTCGATCTGCTCAAAAATACGGATACGGTCAACAGAAAGGTACTCCCGGTTCACCTCGAGGTTGAACGCGGACCAGAACGCCGACGCGTACCAGGCATCGTTCATCACCACCCGGGGAACGCCCAGGCAGGCTGCCGTGAGGCCGAGGGTGCCGACACCGGAACAGGCATCGATGAAGTACGGCACCGGCGGGCTCCCCACGCGCTGCTGCACGGAGCGGATCTTCGGGTAACCAGCCCGCGGGAACTCAATATGGACAAGCGACTGCTGCTTGTACATCACCAGCGGACCCGTTGGGAGGGGGAAGACATCAGCCCGGACATCGCACCCCGCAAGCAGCTCGTAGACCCGGGGGACCGTGTTCCCGTCAGCGGAAGCAAGCCCCGGCACAAAATCGCCGGTCCTGACAACGCCGCGCAGCTCGGGAACTTCCCGCATGAGCCGCTCCGCGGTCTTCTTTGTCACGCGGGGGGAAAGGAGGACTAGCGATTTCTCGGGAAGGAACGGAGGCCGGTCCATCGCAAACCCCGGGTGGATAAGGGGAGACCCGGCCGCGATCAGCGGATCGGCGGGTTTGAGATCTCCCTCCTCCACCATGACAACCCAGATATGGGCAAAGACCTCATCGATGAACCGCTTCCCGCAGGAGCAGGGTTCGCCAAAGTCCATGGTGGGCAGGGGGAGGCGTTTGTCCAGCATGCGCATGCTGCATTCCGCGCAGGGAAGAAAAACCGTAGGTAGCGTGGAAAGGATGTCCCGCGCGGACTTCACGCAGTCGCTTGCGCACACGGGACACTTCATGGTGCTTTCTATCAAAGTCCCGGAATACAAAGGTTTTCATATCGTATTCCGTAAAAAAACACCTGTCAGCGAACAACCGCATTGGACAAGAACAGGAAAAACCGGGCAGTGGGCCCGAAGGGATTCGAACCCATGACCGCCCGGTTATGAGCCGGGCGCTCTAACCGGACTGAGCTACGGGCCCCAAGCGCCCCCCACAGGGCTCGAACCTGTGACATTCGGATTAACAGTCCGACACTCTACCAACTGAGTTAGGGAGGCACGCGTCTTCGCGTCCTAATAGATTCTTTCTGAGTACTTTTAAAGGTAACTATAAGGTCGTAGGGCCGGGAATCTGGTACGGCTATACCAGAGGTTGCTCCCCTCCGGCTTATTCCTCGCGTTTCATCGACTCGATCAGCCGGATCAGGTCGTCAAGGTCCTCGTTCAGGTGGGTAAAGAGTTCAACGGCCCGGGCCGTTGCCACAGCACCTTCCGGAGATGCGCGGATATATCCCAGTTGTTCGAGCACGTGGAGGGAGTACCGGATACGGTGCGAAGGTTCCTTTAGCAGTTCGGATAGCTTCATGATCCCGATCGGCTGGTGATCCGCCACGGCGCGGGCAACCTCAAGATGGCGGCTGATCAGTTCGACCTCGTCCTTCATCTTCTCAAGCATCTTCCCTCACCTATCCTCAATGGTCCGGCTTACTCCGGCTTATCCACATCTTCCTTTTTCTCTGGTTGCTGATGAAGCCATGCCTTCGTCAGCTGGTACCGCTTCCGGAAATCCACGGAGAGGATTGCCGCAACGATCAGCATGACTGCAATCAGGGGCAGGCGGTAGGTTTCAAGACGTTCCGGGAGGAGGAAGAAGAAGAGGACGGATACGGCGACAAGGAGAATGATGATATTCAGCTCAACGGCAAGGTGATAGAACTTCCACCGGAACTGGTCTTTCGCATTCTGGTCCATCGCAACAATTGTGTTTCCGGAATAAAAGTACTTGACGTTTCACCGCACATACTCCGGGCAGATGGATCCACTTTCCGAGGCAATCAGGAAGAGCGGGGCGGATGCGTACGTGATGTATGCCAACTCGCGCGACGCGGACATGCGCTACATGACGAAGTTTGTGACAAGCGACCCGTTCGTCTTTTTTCGGAAAGCCGGGGGAAGGGACACGATCATCATCTCGCAGATGGAGATCGGGCGCGCATCCCGTGAATCGCCTGCGGCACTGATGACCCGTGCCGAGGCACACCTGCCGGAGATCCTGAAAAAAGAGAAAGACCCCCTCCGCGCAACGGCGAAGATGATTGCCGGCCAGGCCGGAAAGAAGATCCTCGTCCCCCCCCAGTTCCCGGTCGGGCTTGCCCGTGCCCTGGAGAATTACTGCACCGTGATCGTAGATGCCGGAACGGTCCTCTCCATGCGGGCGGAGAAGTCACGGGCCGAGATTGCCGCAATGCGCCGCGTCCAGAAAGTAACCGAGACAGCGCTCGGGCTCGGCGTTGAGCTGATCCGGAAATCCACGGTAAAGAAAGGCATCCTCTACCGCAAGGGAAAGCCCCTCACCTCGGAAGATATCCGCTTCGCCATGCACACCCATCTTCTGTCCTGCGGTTGTGCTGCAGTTGACACCATCGTTGCGTGCGGAGAGGATACCGCAATCCCGCATGCAACCGGCACCGGCCCCCTCAACGCGGATGAGCCGATCATCATCGACCTCTTCCCGGTCGAGGAGGCAAGCGGCTATTACGCAGATATGACCCGCACGGTCGTCAGGGGCGAGCCCTCGACCGAGATCCGGGAGATGTACGATGCACTGTGCGCAGCAAAACACCTCGCCACTTCGATGATACGCCCGGGCGTTCCCGGAGCCGAAGTCTACCAGGCGGTCGTGGACTACTTCAAAGACCACGGGTACGAGAGCGACACCCGGGGATTCACCCACAACCTCGGTCACGGCGTGGGATTGCAGGTGCACGAGCTGCCGACTGTGGGACCGGCAGGAAAGGAGCTGCGTGCCGGCAACGTGATCACCATCGAGCCGGGCCTGTACTATCCCGGCACCGGGGGAGTGCGGCTCGAGGACATCGGAGCCGTCACTGCAACGGGCTTCTCCAACTTCACGCACTTCTCCGAGGAGCTGGTCCTGTGAAGGACGACATCCTGGAGAACTACCGGACCGCCGGTTCCCTTGCATCGCGGATCCTCCGCGAAGGTGCGCAGGGGATTCGTGTCGGGGCATCCTACCTCGATCTTGTCGAATCCGTGGAGGCACGGGTGAAAGAAGAGGGAGCAGCGCTTGCGTTCCCCCTCAACCTCTCCTTAAACGAGGACGCTGCACACGACACTGCCTCTCCAGGCGATGAACGAGTCTTCCGGAAGGGAGACGTTGCCAAACTCGACCTCGGGGTGCAGATCGACGGGTATATCGCGGACACGGCGATGACTGTGGACCTTGGGAACAACTCCCTTCTTGTCGATGCTTCAAGGGAGGCGCTTGAATCCGCCATCCGTTGCGTGAAACCAGGTGTTACCGCAGGTGTCCTTGGTGCCGCCATCCAGCTGGAGATCGAGAAAAGAGGGTATCGCCCCGTCTCCAATCTCACCGGCCACGGGCTGGGCCAGTACGTCCAGCACGGTCCGCCGACAATCCCCAATGTCGGTACGGGTGGGGGGACCGTGATTGAAGAGGGCATGGTCTTTGCGATCGAACCATTCGCCACCACGGGAAGCGGCCGCGTGGGAGAGAAATCCCGGATGGAGATCTATTCCCAGATCTCAAGCCGCCCCGTACGCATTCCGGCAGGCCGCACCATCCTGGAAAAGATCCGGGACCGCAGGGGGCTCCCATTCTCCCGGCGCTGGCTTGGGGAGAAGAAACTCGACCTCGCCCTCCCCGCGCTTGTGCGATCGGGGACGCTCCATGTCTACCCGGTCCTTGCCGACATCCCCGGCTCCCTTGTCTCCCAACACGAGCACACCGTCATCGTGACCGGTGATGGCTGCATTGTCACGACCCGGTGAGAACAAGACAAGAAACCTTATGCATGCCGGGACCGATTAATTAAGGTTACAGCCATGTCCGGAGAATCTGACACCCTGCGTATTATGGAGATCGTGCTGACCGCCGAGATCTTCAACCAGAACCCCGAACTTGACATCAACGACATCACGCCTCTCTGCCGCGATGTCTTTGGTGCCACCGGTTCCGAGATCAAGCGTCCGGTCTACGTCAGCGACGGGCTGATCAAGCGGGCCCTCTCCATTGCTGACGCCCACACGAAACTTGTGGCAAATCCCTTCATTTCGTACGAGGAGTTCGGCCAGCGGCTCAAGATCACGGCCCTCGAACCGGCCGGGCAGTGGTTCCTCAAACAGGGGGGAAAGCCATTCCTCCAGAAGAACCCGGCGCTTGCCTTCTATTTCGAGAAGAGCGGCGGGTCCAACGGGGTGTCCTACAAGGAGGTGCGGAAGGCAAATCCCTCGTTCGAGGACACAAAAGCCCACCTGGACGCACGGATCTCCCGGCTCATCAGCGACGACGAGAAACTCCGGGGAGCGCTTGACCTCGTCATCCTCAGCGCCCCGGATGAGATCGAGCAGCATATCGACGACCTGGTTTGCACGGAGGACCAGATCGCCATCATTAAAAAGATCCAGCACGCCCTCGACCACCGCGACTTCCTCCACCGGCACCGGATCTACGAGATCGGCAAGCTCCTCTTTGTCGGGCCGCCCGGCACCGGCAAGACCTCGCTTGCCCTTGCCATGTCGCGCACCATGCACATGCCCGTGCTTGAGGTCCGTCTCTCGATGGTCACATCGCAGTACCTTGGCGAGACCTCGAAGAACATCGACCGCATCTTCGACCTCGCAAAGCAACTCTCCCCGGCGATCCTGTTTGTCGACGAGTTCGACTTCGTGGCAAAGAGCCGCACCGCCGACGACCATGGCGCCATGAAGCGGGCGGTCAATTCCCTCTTAAAGAACATCGACCGGATCAACCTCATACGGAATGGCGTCCTCCTGATCGGTGCAACGAACCACCCCCAGCTGCTGGACGAGGCAGCCTGGCGGCGTTTCGACGAGGT